>Ga0182739_1000409_pt1 | contig 59158 bp, 56 predicted proteins | sample eDN5th30CBELigBY_FD_128873 | JGI IMG/M metagenome (GOLD analysis project Ga0182739, IMG submission 128873) | Enriched backyard soil microbial communities from Emeryville, California, USA - eDNA 5th pass 30_C BE-Lig BY (version 2) (version 2) | ecosystem: Environmental > Terrestrial > Soil >... | reverse complement strand
GCGAGCCACTCCTCGTCGCCCCACTCGTACGCGCTCTCGGTCACGACCGAGGCGGTCGACGGCGGCACCTCCGCCGCGCGGGCGAGAGGGTCGGCCTTGAGGATCCAGCCGCCGTCGGGGGTCAGGATCTCGTACTTGTAGGTCGTGCCGGCGGAGAGACCCGGGACGAAGAGCTCCCACACGCCGCTGGAGCCGAGCGAGCGCATGGCGTGGCCCTGGCCGTCCCAGTCGTTGAAGCCGCCGACGACCCGCACGGCACGCGCGTTCGGGGCCCAGACGGCGAAGGAGACGCCGTCGAGTCCCGGGAAGCGGCGCACGTGCGCGCCGAGGACCCGCCAGAGCTCCTCATGCCTGCCCTCTCGGATGAGGTGCAGGTCGACCTCGCCGAGCGTCGGGAGGTGCCGGTACGGGTCGTCGGCGACGAAATCGGGGCCGTTCTCGTACGTCGTCACCAGCTCGTAGGCGCCGGGCTCGGCATCCGTCGTCCCCTCCCACACGCCGCCGCGCACATGCTGCAGCGGGATGCGGACGCCGGCCGCCGTCACGGCCGTGACGGTCGCGGCCATCGGGCGCCTCGCGCGGATCACCCAGACGGAGGCGTCACGGTGCTGGCCGAGGACATCGTGGGGCGCGTGGTACGAGCCGGCGGCGATCGCGTCGAGGACGGCATCGGAGATCGTGGTCATCGGGTCCCCTTCACGTGCAGGATGTGCACCGGTTCGTCGAAGGCGTCGAGGCGGACGAACGCGTCCTGATTCCACGTCCACTGCGCACCGGTGAGGAGGTCCTCGACCCCGTAGTCCTGCCCGCGGGGGATGCCGAACACCGAGCTGTCGACGTGCACCATCGTCTGACGCATCGAGTGGGGGTCGACATTGGCAACCACGAGGATCGTGTCGGCTACGCCGTCGGGGGACAGCGCTGCGGGAAGGTGCTTCGAGTAGACGAGGATCGCGTCGTCGTCGCTCCAGTGGACCGAAAGGCCTCGCAGCTGCCGGAGGGCGGGGTGGGCGCGACGGATCTCGTTGAGCCTCGTGAGGTAGGGGGCGAGCGAGTCGCCTGCCGCCTCGGCGCCCGCCCAGTCGCGGAACTTGTACTCGTACTTCTCGTTGTCGATGTTCTCTTCCGAGCCGGGGCGCGCGACGTTCTCGAACAGCTCGTAGCCCGCGTACACGCCGTAGCTCCCGGCACCGGTCGCGGCGATCGCGGCACGGGTCCGGTACGCGGGACGCCCGCCGTACTGCAGGTACTCGGTGAGGATGTCGGGGGTGTTGACGAACAGGTTCGGCCGCATGAAGTCCGCGGTGTCCTCGGAGATCCAGGTGAGGAACTCCTCCAGCTCCGCCTTCGTGTTCCGCCACGTGAAGTACGAGTAGCTCTGCTGGAAGCCGCTGTAGGCGAGCGCCTGCAGCGGGGCGGGGCGGGTGAAGGCCTCCGCCAGGAAGACGACGTCGGGATCCTCCGCGCCCACCGTCGCGATGAGCCACTCCCAGAACTGCAGCGGCTTGGTGTGCGGGTTGTCGACGCGGAAGATCTTCACCCCCTGTGCGATCCAGTGGCGGACGATGCGCAGCACCTCCGCACGGATGCCGTCGGGATCGTTGTCGAAGTTGATCGGATAGATGTCCTGATACTTCTTCGGAGGGTTCTCCGCGTACGCGATGCTGCCGTCGGGCAGGGTCGTGAACCACTCCGGGTGGGCGGCGACCCAGGGGTGGTCGGGGGCGGCCTGGAGGGCGAGGTCGAGAGCGACCTCGAGTCCGTTGCTGTGGGCGGCGCGGACGAAGGCGCGGAAGTCCGCGAGCGTGCCGAGATCGGGGTGGACGGCATCGTGACCGCCGGCGGCCGATCCGATGGCCCACGGGGAGCCGGGGTCGCCCGGTCCGGCATCCAGCGTGTTGTTCGGTCCCTTGCGGTTCTGTTCGCCGATGGGGTGGATGGGCGGGAGGTAGACGACGTCGAAGCCCATGTCGGCGACGGCGGGGAGGCGCTTGATCGCCGTCCGGAACGTTCCGCTCTTGACGCTGCCGTCCTTGAGCCGCCGTGCGCCCTCCGAGCGCGGGAAGAACTCGTACCAGGCGCCGACTCCCGCGCGCTCCCGCTCCACGAGCAGCCGGAGCTCGGGGCCGACCGTGAGCAGTGACTGCATCGGGCGCGCGGCGAAGACAGCGGCGAGTCTGGGAGCTCTGACGATGTCGAGCGCCGCGACGTCGTCCACGGCGTCGTCGCGCAGCGCCGCCGCGGCGGCGGTGAGCTCTCGCACGTCGGCAGACGGACGGTTCCGCTCCGCGCGGGCCCGGTCGAACAGCTGCGCGCCCATCTCGCGCATGAGGGACGTGTCGACGCCCGCCGCGATCTTGACGTCGGCGGCGTGCTCCCACGTGGCGAAGTCGTCGCCGAACGCTTCGAACCGGAATCGCCACTCTCCCTGTTCCCGGGGGGCGACGAGCACGCGCCAGCGGTCGAATCCGTCGTTCAGGGGTGAGAGTCGATGCAGCGACTCCTCGCCCGACGGGGAGAACAGTCGCACGTGCACGCCGATGCGGTCGTGGCCTTCACGGAAGGCCGTCACCTGGAACGGGACCGCCTCTCCGACGAAAGCGGATGCCGGGAACCTCTCGTCAGGAGCGCTCGGTCGGGGATGCACCAGCGCGATCCGCCCGTTGTGGGTGTCTGCGGCGGCCGGAAGCCTGCCCGCCGTCCGCACGGGGATCTCTGCGGCGCTCCGCGTGGAGCCGGTGGAGTTCGTCTTCGTGGCCACGTGTCGAACCTACCGCCGTTGCGCGCGGCAGCGTAGAGGCGCGGGCGACGGCGTCATTCGATGCGGAACAGGTGCATGGCCGTGTCGGGCAGCGACACGACGTCGCCCGGAGCGAACGGCGTCTCCTGCTGCGACGGACGCTCGTCGAGGCTCGACCACAGCGAGACGTACCGCTGGACGCCGTCGATCCGGGGAAGGGTGACCTCGACGGGGGTCTCGTTGCCGTGCACGATGAGCAGGACGCGGTTCGGCTCCTCGCTCTCGGGCGTCGAGCGCGCGTCGTACTGGAGCGTGCGGTGCACCGGATCGGTCCACCGCTGGATCGACATCGTCTCGCCGTGCTCGTCGTACCAGTCGATGACCGAGGCGCCGGGGACGGTGTCGAGCTCGTGCGCGAACCGGACCGGCCGCAGCGCGGGGTTGTCCCTGCGCAGCTGCAGCAGCCTGCTCACGTGGGCGAAGAGGTCCGACTGCCAGTCGGCGTGCTCCCACGACATCCACGTCAGGGGGGAGTCGTGGCAGTAGGCGTTGTTGTTGCCTCGCTGGGTGCGCCCGAACTCATCGCCGGCCGTCAGCATCGGGACCCCGGCCGACAGCAGCAGCGTGCCGAGGAGGTTCCGCATGGCCTTGCGCCGTCGCGCGAGGATCGACTCGTCGGGCGTCGAGCCCTCGGCGCCGTGGTTGAACGAGCGGTTCATGTCCGCGCCGTCGCGGTTGTGCTCGCCGTTGCCGAGGTTGTGCTTCACGTCGTACGAGACGAGGTCGCGGAGGGTGAAGCCGTCGTGCGCCGTCACGAAGTTGACGCCCGCGAGGGGGCCGCGCTCGGCCGGGAACGTGTTCGACGACCCCGCCAGCCGCGTCGCGAACCCGCCGATGCCGACGGGAGCGGTGCCGGCCCTGCGCGCGTAGTCGACGTCGCTCAGCCAGAAGTTGCGGACACGATCGCGGTACCTGTCGTTCCACTCGGACCACCCCGGCCCGAAGTTGCCGGTCTGCCAGCCCCCCATCCCGACGTCCCAGGGCTCGGCGATCCTCTTGACGCCCGCGAGCGCCGGATCGTCCACGATGGCGCGCAGGAGCGGATGGTCGGGGGAGAACGTGTGGTCGGAGCCGCGACCCAGGGTGACGGCGAGGTCGAAGCGGAACCCGTCGACCTGGACATCGTCGGCCCAGTAGCGCAGCGAGTCGATGATCAGTCGGGCCGCGGCATCCGTCGACGTGTCGATCGCGTTCCCGCAGCCGGTCACGTCGATGTAGGAGCCGTCGTCGTGCTGGCGGTAGTAGGAGCGCCCGTCGATTCCCCGCAGGCTCGATCTGGGCCCTCCGATCTCCCCCTCCGAGGTGTGGTTGTAGACGACGTCGAGGATGACCTCGAGCCCGGCGGCGTGCAGGTCGCGCACCATCGTCTTGAACTCGCGGAGGATCGCATCCGGACCCTCGCTGCGGCTGGCGGCCGTCGCGTAGTCCGCGTGGGGCGTGAAGAAGTTGAGTGAGTTGTAGCCCCAGTAGTTCGCCAGCCCGAGCTGCAGCAGTCGCGGCTCGCTCTCGAAGGCATGGACGGGGAGCAGCTCGACCGCGGTCACGCCGAGGGAGCGCAGGTGGTCGATCATGACGGGATGGGCCAGTCCCGCGTAGGTGCCGTGGAGGGCGGGCGGGATCGCCGGATGCCGCTTCGTCAGTCCCTTGACATGCGCCTCGTACACGACGGTGCGGTCCAGGGGGATGTCGGGCTTGCCGACGCCCTGCCAGTCGAACCGGGTGTCGACGACGACGGATCTCGCGTCTCCGCGTCCGTTGGAGACGATGCCCTTGCTGTAGGGCTCGATGAGGAGCGTCTGCGGGTTGAAGGTGTCGCCGGGGCCGTGCGGTCCGTCGACCCGGATCGCGTAGCGGGCGCCGGGGACGAGCCCCGGTGTGGTCACCTGCCACACACCGTCGCCCGTGTGCTCCAGCGGCAGGGTGTCGACGATCCAGTCGAGGTCCGACGAGTCGAACAGGACGAGCTCGACGGAGGTGGCCGCTGTCGAGCACACCCTCAGCGTCCCGCCGCCGGGGTGCAGCGTGACCCCGAGATCGTCCAGTGCCGGGGTCAGGAACGGTGCATCAGCGGCGACCTGCGTGCGAAGCATGCGCTCTACAGTAGTAACGTCGGCGCCGATGCCCGGACCGATGCCCCCGGACGGACGCCCGAGCGCGGCACGCGACGCGGGAAGGAGTGGCATGTCCGTCTACCTCGACCACGCCGCGACCACGGTGATGCGCCCCGAGGCGCGGGACGCCTGGATCGCCGCTGTCGAGACGGTCGGCAACGCCTCATCGGTGCACGGCGACGGTCAGGCGGCGCGGCGGATGCTGGAAGAGGCGCGCGAGGCGGTCGCCGGCGCGCTGGACTGCGAGCCCGTCGAGGTCGTGTTCACCTCTGGCGGCACCGAGGCGATCAACCTCGCGCTGAAGGGCCTGTGGTGGTCGCGCCGGGCCGAGCGCGACGCGATCGTCCTCCCCGACGGAGAGCATCACGCGACGATGGACGCGGTCGAGTGGCTCCACGCCGCCGAGGGCGCGCGCATCCGCCCGGTCGCCCTGGCCTCGACCGGGGCGATCCCGCCGACGGCATTCGCCGACGCGGTCCCGGGTGCGGCGCTGGCGACGGCGCTCGTGGCCAACAACGAGGTGGGGACTCTGTCGGACGCGGCGGCGCTGTCCGCCGTCGCCGCCGACGCCGCGACGCCGCTGCACCTCGATGCCGTGGGGGCGGTGGGCGCCGTGCCCGTGCGCTTCGCCCAGTGGCGCGGGGCGGGCACCGCCGGCGACGGGCTCGTGGCGCTGAGTGCGTCAGGCCACAAGATCGGGGCTCCCGTGGGCACGGGCGTCCTGGTCGTGTCCCGCCATGCGGCGCTGACGCCGCTGCTGCACGGCGGTGGGCAGCAGCGCGGACTGCGATCGGGCACTCAGGACGTCGCCGGAGCGGCGGCCTTCGCCGCGGCCCTCACGGCCGCCGTGTCTGCCCGCGACGCGGAGGCAGCGCGACTGAGCTCCCTCCGGGACACGCTCATCGCCGGCATCCTGGAGCACGTCCCCGCGGCGGAGCTGCTCGGGGATCCGCGGGCGCGGCTCCCCGGCAACGCGCACGTGCACTTCCCCGGGGCGGCGGGGGAGACCCTGCTGTTCCTCCTGGACCAGAGCGGCATCTCGGTCTCGACCGGTTCGGCCTGCCAGGCCGGCGTGGCCGAGCCGTCGCATGTCGTCCGTGCCCTCGGGTACGACGATCGCGCCGCACGGTCGGTCCTGCGCCTGACCCTCGGGCGGACCTCCACGGCGGACGACGTCGAGGCGCTTCTGGACGCCCTCCCCGCCGCGTACGCCCGTGCCGCCGCGGCGGGCCTTCCCTGAGTGCGGGGTTCGTAGACTGGAACGCATGAGGATCCTTGCGGCCATGAGCGGCGGCGTCGACTCCGCGGTGGCGGCGGCGCGCGCCGTCGACGCCGGTCACGACGTCGTGGGCGTCCACCTCGCCCTCTCCCGGGCGGGTGGGACGCTGCGGGCAGGCAGCCGCGGCTGCTGCACGATCGAGGACGCGATGGATGCGCGGCGCGCGGCTGATCGTCTCGGCATCCCGTTCTACGTCTGGGACTTCTCGGAGCGCTTCCGCGACGACGTGATCGAGGACTTCGTCTCCGAGTACCGGGCGGGGCGGACGCCGAACCCGTGCATGCGCTGCAACGAGCGGATCAAGTTCGCGGCGCTCCTCGAACGCGCCGTCGAACTGGGGTTCGACGCCGTCTGCACGGGGCACTACGCCCTGCTGGTCGACGGCCCGGACGGGCAGGAGCTGCACCGCGCCTCCGACGCCGCGAAGGACCAGTCCTACGTCTTGGGCGTCCTCACCGCGGAACAGCTCGCGCACACCTACTTCCCGCTGGGGGAGACGCCCTCGAAGGCGCACGTGCGGGCGGAGGCGGAGGAGCGGGGGCTCGCCGTCGCCCACAAGCCCGACAGCCACGACATCTGCTTCATCCCGGACGGGGACACCCGCGGGTGGCTCGCCGACAGGGTCGGGGCCGCCGCGGGAGAGGTGATCGATCGGTCCGGCGCGGTGGTCGGCACGCACGAGGGCGCCCACGCGTTCACCGTCGGGCAGCGCCGCGGTCTGTCGCTGGGGGTGCCCGCACCCGACGGCAAGCCGCGCTTCGTGCTGGAGGTTCGGCCCGTCTCGAACACCGTCGTCGTCGGGCCCAAGGAGGCCCTTGCGACGGCAGAGATCGCAGGCTCGCGGCACAGCTGGGCCGGTCGCGCACCCGCGACGTCATCGTTCGCGTGCGACGTCCAGATCCGTGCGCATGCGGATCCCGTGCCCGCGCGCGCGGACGTCGCCGACGGTGTTGTGACGGTACGCCCGCTCGTGCCGTTCGACGGGGTCGCGCCCGGCCAGACGGCCGTCCTGTACGACGACACGCGCGTGATCGGCCAGTTCACGATCGACCGCACGGTCTCGGCGGTGCCCGTCCCCGCCTGAAGCGGGGGTCGGTCCGTGGTCCGTGTCCGTGGCCGCTCCTAGACTGACGGAGTGACGGATGCCGCTGAGTTCGCCGATGTGATCGACCTCTCGCTGGACGACGCCCACGCGGAGGCCGAGCGCCTCACGGGCGCGATCCTCGACGCGCGGGAGGCGTACTACGGTCGTGACGCCGAGCTCGTCGACGATGCCACCTACGACGGCTGGATGCGCCGGCTCGAGCAGCTGGAGCGGCTGCATCCCGAGCTGCAGGGGCAGGACTCGCCCACCCTGAGCGTCGGGGCGGCCGAGAATTCGCTGTTCGCTCCCGTCGAGCACGCGGAGCGGATGCTGAGTCTCGACAACGTGTTCAGCGAGGACGAGCTGCGGGAGTGGTGCGTCAAGACGCAGGCGTCCGCGGGCCGCGACGTGCGCTGGCTGACCGAGCTGAAGATCGATGGCCTGGCCATCAGCCTGAGGTACGAGCGGGGAGTGCTGGTCTCGGCCGCCACCCGCGGCGACGGGCGCGTGGGCGAGGACGTCACGGTCAACGCGCTCCGCGTCCCCGGCATCCCCCCGCAGCTGTCGGGCGAGGGGCATCCCGAGCTCGTCGAGGTGCGCGGCGAGGTCTTCATCCCCGTCGCGGCCTTCGAGCGGCTCAACGAGCTGCAGGCCGACATGCGCGACCGCGTCGTCGCCGATAGTCGTGCGCGAGGCGTCGACGAGGAGAAGGCGCAGAAGGCGGCTGCCCGCCGGTTCCCCGCGTTCGCCAATCCGCGCAATGCGGCCAGCGGCGGCCTCCGGCAGCAGCTGGAGAAGAAGTCGGGCCTGGAGCGCGAGGCGGGAACGGCGCGCCTCGAGTCGCTGCGGCTGTTCGTGCACGGCATCGGCGCGTGGCAGGATCCGCCCGTGGCGTCGCAGAGCGAGGTCTATGCGCTGCTGGAGACGTGGGGGCTGCCGACCAGTCCCTCCTTCCGGACGGCGAACGGCATCGACGGCGTCATCGACTTCGTGACGCACTACGGCGAGCACCGCCACGACGTCGAGCACGAGATCGACGGCGTCGTGGTGAAGGTCGACGAGCTCGCACTGCACGACGAGCTGGGGGCGACGAGCCGCGCGCCGCGCTGGGCGATCGCCTACAAGTACCCGCCCGAGCAGGTCAACACGAAGCTCCTGGACATCGTCGTCTCGGTCGGCCGCACCGGCCGTGCGACCCCGTTCGCCGTGATGGCCCCCGCGCGCGTTGCCGGAAGCGTCGTACGGCAGGCGACCCTCCACAACCAGGACGTCGTGAAGGTCAAGGGCGTGCTGATCGGGGACACGGTCGTGCTGCGCAAGGCCGGCGACGTCATCCCCGAGGTGCTCGGGCCCGTCGCCGAGCTGCGCGACGGCACCGAGCGCGCGTTCGTCATGCCCACGCAGTGCCCCGAGTGCGGTGCGACGCTCGCGCCGGCGAAGGAGGGCGACATCGACCTGCGGTGCCCGAACACCCGCACCTGCCCGGCGCAGGTGCGCGGCCGCGTCGAGCACATCGGCTCGCGCGGGGCGCTGGACATCGAGGTCCTCGGCGAGGTGACGGCCGCCGCGCTGACCCAGCCGGAGCATCCCGACGTGCCGCCGCTGGAGACCGAGGCCGGACTGTTCGACCTCACGCTGGAGCAGCTCGTCCCGATCCGCGTCGTCGTGCGCGATGCGGAGACGGGGCTGCCGAAGGAGGACGCCGACGGGACGGCGAAGATGCGCGCCCCGTTCCAGCGCAACCCCACGGCGGCCGAGAAGAAGGAGGGGCTGTCGGGCCCGCAGCCGTCGTCGGCGGCGCTCAAGCTGCTCGCCGAGCTCGAGAAGGCGAAGACGAAGGATCTGTGGCGCTTCCTCGTCTCCCTGAACATCCGGCACGTGGGTCCTGTCGCAGCGCGTGCCCTCGCGCAGTGGTTCGGCTCCCTCGACGCGATCCGCGCCGCCGACCGCGACGAACTGGCCGCGGTCGAGGGCGTGGGTGGGATCATCGCCGACTCGCTGATCGAGTGGTTCCAGGTGGACTGGCACCGCGAGATCGTGGAGCGGTGGGCCGCCGCGGGTGCCCAACTGGCCGTCCCCGGGCATGCGGGTCCTGGCGCGGCCGCCGCGTCGGGCGGAGTGCTCGAGGGCATCACGGTCGTCGCGACGGGATCGCTCGACGGGTTCACGCGCGAGGGCGCCCAGGAGGCGATCCTGGCGGCCGGGGGGAAGGCCGCATCCAGTGTGTCGAAGAAGACCGACTTCGTCGCGGCGGGGCCGGGGGCGGGGTCCAAGCTCACGAAGGCGGAGGAACTCGGTCTCCGGATCATCGACGCGGCCCAGTTCGCGATCCTCGTCGAGCGCGGTCCTGCGGCGCTCGACCCGTCAGACACCGAGTGATCGTCCCATGACCTCCCAGTGGCTCTATCGCATCGTCCCCGCTCGGACGAGTATGGCCGACGCCCCGACTCCGAGCGAGGCGGCCGCCGTGGACGCCCACTTCCGCTACCTGATCGACCTCCGAGACGGTGGCGCGCTGATCCTCGCCGGCAGGACTCAGGAGGCCGACACGTTCGGTCTCGTGATCTTCGAGGCACCCGATGAGGGGGCGGCGCGCGCGATCGCGGAGGCCGACCCTGCCGTCGCCGCGGGGGTGTTCGTCATGACGCTCCACCCGTACGCCGTCGCGGTGGAGCGCGCACCCGCTTAGCCGCCGGTCGTGAGCGAGAGCAGCGACTCCCGCACCTGACGGCGGAGCACCTTCCCGATGAGGGACTTCGGCAGCTCGTCGACGACGAACACGCGCCGGGGGACCTTGTAGGGGGTCAGGATGCCTCGGGCGAACTCCCGGATCCCCTCGATGTCGGGATCGCCGGCACCCGGCGTGAGGACGACGGCGGCGACGACCTCTTCTCCGGAGTGCTCGCTCGGAAGACCCACCACGGCGGCGTCCTCGACCTGCGGATGCTGCCGCAAAGCGTTCTCGACCTCGGTCGGGGCGACATTGAAGCCCCCCGTGATGATGAGCTCCTTGATGCGGTCGACGATCCGGACGAACCCCTGCTCGTCGATCGTGACGATGTCGCCGGTGCGGAACCAGCCGTCCACGAACACGCGCTCGGTCTCCTCGGGCTTGCCGTAGTAGCCGGAGAACACCTGGGGCCCGCGCACGAGCAGCTCACCCCGTTCGCCCTGCGGCACGTCCTTCGCCGGATCGTCCGGGTCGACGACGCGGCACTCGGTACCGGGAAGCGGAAGCCCGACCGTGCCGGGCACGCGATGGTCGACGACGGGGTTCGCCATGAGCACGGGTGAGCACTCGGACAGGCCGTAGCCCTCCACGAGGTAGCCGCCCGTTGCCGCCTCGAAGGGGACGACGAGCTCGTGCGGGAGCGCCATCGCGCCGGAGATCGCGACCTCGGTGCCCGCGAGCGACACGCCGGCCTCCCGCGCCGCGTGCAGCAGCCGGTCGGCGATCGGCGGGACGAGCGGGAGGAAGGTCGCCGGATGCTTCCGCGTGACGGCCAGCACCATATCGGGGTCGAACCGCGGGAACAGCACCAGCCGCGCCCCCATCGACATGGCGAAGGTCAGGCACAGCGTCAGCCCGTACGCGTGGAACATCGGGAGCACGGCGTAGACGACGCATCCCTTGCCCCTCTGGATGGAGGGCACCCAGGACTGCGCCTGGCGGGCGTTGGAGAGGAGGTTGCGATGCGTCAGCATCGCTCCCTTCGGCGTTCCCGTCGTCCCGCTCGTGTACTGGATGATCGCGAGGTCGTCCGTGCCCGGGTGGGGATGGCTGGCGGGAAGCGGCGGGGTCCGCAGGAGGCTCTCCCACCGCGTCGTCCCGCTCACCCGGGCGGTCAGCGCGGCGCGCGACTCGCGTGCCTTCGCGACGGGCAGGCGCAGGGCCGCCCGCATCGTCAGGGGCATCGCCCCCGTCATGTCGACGGAGACGAGGTTCGGCACGGCGAGGTCGTCCGGGAACTCCTGCACCGTCGAGACGACCTTGCTCCAGACGATCGCCGTCTTCGCACCGTGGTCCTCGAACTGCTTGCGCAGCTCCCGCGGCGTGTAGAGGGGATTGTGCTCCACCGCGATCGCCCCGAGCCGGAGGATCGCGTAGAAGGCGACGATGTGCTGGGGGCAGTTGGGCAGGACGATGGCGACCGGGTCTCCCGGACCCACGCCCATGGCCTTCAGTCCCGCCGCGACCCGGTCGATCGACTCCTGCAGCTGACGGTAGGACGTCTCGCGTCCGAAGAACTGCAGGGCGACGGCGTCGGGGTAGTCGCGCGCGGAGGCGGCGACGATGTCCAGCAGCGAGCCGGTGACGGGTGCGAGGTCTGCGGGCACGCCTTCCGCGTAGCTGGCGATCCAGGGACGGGGCGGGTCGTACGTCGTCACTCCTTCAGCCTAGGGCGCACGCGGCGGGCAGGACAGGGCGGCGCGCGTGGCGCAACTAGACTGTCGTGGTGTCTGAAATCAGCCCGGATCTCGTGCGCCATCTCGGCGTGCTCGCCCGCATCCAGTTGAGTGACGAGGAGGTCGAGCGCCTCACGGGTGAGCTCGCCGTGATCGTCGACAACATCGCCAAGGTGTCGGAGGTGGCCACAGCCGACGTGCCGGCCACGAGCCACCCGATCCTGCTGGAGAACGTCTACCGCCCGGACGAGACGGGCGACATGCTGACGGTCGCGCAGGTGCTGCAGAACGCGCCGGATGCCGCGGACGATCGCTTCCGCGTGACGGCGATCCTGGGGGAGGAGCAGTGAGCGCCGACCTGACGCGGCTCACGGCCGCAGAGCTGTCCGCACGCCTCGCCTCGGGGGAGGTGTCCAGCGTCGAGGCGACGCAGGCCCACCTCGATCGCATCGCCGCCGTCGACGGCGACGTGCACGCCTTCCTCCACGTCAGCGATCATGCGCTGGAGGTCGCGGCGGGCATCGATCGTCGTCGCGCCGGAGGGGAGGCCCTGGGCGAGCTGGCCGGTGTGCCCCTCGCGATCAAGGACGTTCTCGTCACGACGGACATGCCGTCCACGAGCGGGTCCCGGATCCTCGAGGGCTTCATGTCCCCGTACGACGCGACGGTCGTGGCGCGCTCGCGCGCCGCAGGGCTCGTCCCGCTCGGCAAGACCAACATGGACGAGTTCGCGATGGGCTCGTCGACCGAGCACTCCGCCTACGGTCCGACGCGCAACCCGTGGGACCTCGACCGGATCCCCGGCGGCTCCGGCGGCGGCTCGGCGGCGGCGGTCGCCGCGTTCGAGGCTCCGCTCGCGCTCGGGTCCGACACGGGCGGATCGATCCGCCAGCCCGCCCACGTCACGGGGACGGTGGGGCTCAAGCCCACCTACGGCGGTGTCAGCCGGTTCGGCGCGATCGCCCTGGCATCCAGCCTCGACCAGGTCGGCCCCGTCTCCCGCACGGTCCTCGATTCGGCACTCCTCCACGACGTCATCGGGGGGCACGACCCGCACGACTCGACGTCGCTGCGCGAGACGTGGCCGTCCTTCGCCGCCGCTGCGCGCGAGGGCGCGACCGGTCAGGTGCTCGCGGGACTGAGGGTCGGCGTGGTCTCGGAGCTCCCCGACTCGGGGTTCCAGGCGGGCGTGTCGGCGTCGTTCCGGGCGTCGCTCGCGCTGCTGGAGGCGCACGGCGCCGAGATCGTGGAGATCAGCGCGCCGCACTTCGAGTACGGTGTCGCCGCGTACTACCTGATCCTTCCCGCGGAGGCGTCGAGCAACCTCGCGAAGTTCGACTCCGTCCGATTCGGGATGCGCGTGGACGTTCCCGGCGGCACCGTCGAGGACGTCATGGCGGTCACCCGCGACGCCGGCTTCGGCGACGAGGTCAAGCGTCGCGTCATCCTCGGCACGTACGCACTGTCGGCCGGATACTACGACGCGTACTACGGGAGTGCCCAGAAGGTGCGCACGCTCATCCAGCGCGACTTCGACGCGGCGTTCGAGCGCGTGGACGTCATCGCGACGCCGTCCGCTCCGACGACGGCGTTCCGGCTGGGGGAGAAGATCGACGACCCGCTGCAGATGTACCTGAACGACGTCACGACGATCCCCGCCAACCTCGCGGGCGTGCCCGGCATCTCGATCCCGTCGGGTCTCGCGGAGGAGGATGGCCTGCCGGTCGGCATCCAGTTCCTCGCCCCGGCTCGCGAGGACGCGCGTCTGTACCGCGTCGGCGCGGCGCTGGAGGCGCTGCTGGTGGATGAATGGGGCGGTCCGCTGCTGGATCGGGCGCCCTCCCTTCGACAGGCTCAGGGACCGGATCGACAGGCTCAGGGACCGGATCGACAGGCTCAGGGACCGGACGGAGGAGCACGCTGATGGCCAAGGTCGCACTGATGGACTTCGACGAGGCGCTCGAGCGGTTCGAGCCTGTGCTGGGCTTCGAGGTCCACGTCGAGCTCAACACCGAGACGAAGATGTTCTCCGCCGCGGGGAATCCCGCGCACCCTGCGCACCACGACGCCGCACCGAACACGCTCGTCGCTCCCGTCGACATGGGTCTGCCCGGTTCGCTGCCTGTCGTGAACGAGACCGCGGTGCGCTACTCGATCAGCCTGGGCCTCGCCCTGGGCTGCTCGATCGCGCCGTCGAGCCGGTTCGCCCGGAAGAACTACTTCTATCCCGATCTCGGCAAGAACTATCAGATCTCGCAGTACGACGAGCCGATCGCGTTCGACGGCCAGGTCGAGATCGAACTCGCCGACGGGACGCTCGTGGAGGTCCCGATCGAGCGGGCGCACATGGAGGAGGACGCCGGAAAGCTCACCCACGTGGGCGGCGCCACGGGTCGCATCCAGGGCGCGGAGTACTCGCTCGTCGACTACAACCGGGCGGGCGTCCCGCTCGTCGAGATCGTCACACGCCCGATCTTCGGCGCCGAGCACCGTGCGCCCGAGGTCGCCAAGGCCTACGTCGCCGCGATCCGTGACATCGTCCTGGCGCTGGGCATCTCGGAGGCCCGCATGGAGCGCGGGAACCTCCGGTGCGACGCGAACGTGTCGCTTCGTCCCCGGACGCCCGAGGGTGAGCCGGCGGCTCCGCTGGGAACGCGCACCGAGACGAAGAACGTCAACTCGATGCGCTCCGTCGAGCGCGCCGTGCGCTACGAGATCCAGCGGCAGGCGGCGATCCTCGCGGCCGGCGGCAGCATCACGCAGGAGACGAGGCACTGGCACGAGGACACGGGGACGACCTCCCCGGGGCGCCCCAAGTCGGATGCCGACGACTACCGGTACTTCCCGGAGCCCGACCTGCTGCCGGTGGCGCCCTCGACGGCGCTGATCGAGGAACTGCGCTCCCGGCTGCCGGAGGCGCCCGCTGCGCGCCGCCGGCGTCTGAAGGCGGAGTGGGGCTTCACCGATCTCGAATTCCAGGATGTCGCCAACGGCGGACTGCTCGCCGAGGTGGCGGAGACCGTCGCGGCAGGCGCGAGTCCCGCCGCCGCCCGCAAGTGGTGGACGGGTGAGATCACCCGCGTCGCGAACGCGCAGGGCGTCGAGGCGGCGTCACTCGTGGCACCGGCGGCCGTCGCGGCCCTCCAGCAGCTCGTCGATGCGGGAACGCTGACCGACAAGCTCGCCCGGCAGGTCCTGGAAGGGGTCATCGCCGGTGAGGGCACGCCGCAGGAGGTCGTCGACGCCCGCGGTCTCGCCGTCGTCTCGGACGACGGTGCGCTGATCGCCGCGATCGATGATGCGCTGGCGGCTCAGCCGGACGTGCTGGAGAAGATCCGCGACGGCAAGGTCCAGGCGGCAGGCGCGGTGATCGGCGCGGTCATGAAGGCGATGCGCGGGCAGGCCGACGCGGCGCGCGTGCGCGAGCTGGTGCTGGAGCGCGCCACGCAGTAGCCGCCGTCGTGTCGGGGGCGCGGGCGAGAATGGACGCATGGGACGCGGCGACGGCACGGGCAGGATCGTCTCCGCCGACGACGCCGACGACGCGGGCACGCGCATCCTGCACGTCGATATGGACGCGTTCTACGCATCGGTGGAGGTGCTCGACGACCCCTCACTTCGGGGCAAGCCGCTGATCGTGGGCGGGATGGAGGGGCGCGGCGTCGTCTCCAGCGCCTCGTACGAGGCGAGGCGCTTCGGCGTGCGCGCGGCGATGTCGGTGGGTCAGGCGCTGCGGCTGTGCCCGACGGCCACGGTCGTCGTGCCGCACTTCGACCGCTACGCCGCCCTGTCCAGACAGGTGATGGCGATCTTCCAGCAGTTCACGCCGCTGGTCGAGCCCCTCTCGATCGACGAGGCGTTCCTCGATGTCGGCGGCGCCCGCCGGCTGTGGGGCAGTCCCGCTCACATCGCGCGCACGCTGCGTGCGAAGGTGAGGGAGGAGACGGGGCTCACCTGCAGCGTCGGCGTCGCGTCCACGAAGCACGTCGCGAAGATCGCATCCACGCTCTCCAAGCCCGACGGACTGCTGATCGTCCGTGAAGCCGACACGCAGGACTTCCTCGCCGCACTTCCCGTGCGCGCGCTCTGGGGAGTGGGGCCGAAGGCGGCCGAGGCACTGGAGGGCCGCGGCATCCGTCTCGTCGCCGACGTACTTTCCAGCCCCCGCGCGGTTCTGGACCGGGCTCTCGGCAACGCGATGGGGGAGAAGGTCTGGCAGCTCGCCCACGGTGTCGACGCGCGCGAGGTCGACACCGACCACGTCGAGAAGAGCGTGGGGCACGAGGAGACGTTCCTCGAGGACATCGCCGATCCCGTCGTGCTGCGCACCGAGCTCAGGCGACTCGCCGACCGTGTCGCATCGCGCCTGCGCGATGGCGGGTGGGAAGCCGCCACGATCGCGCTCAAGCTCCGCTACGCCGACTTCACGACGGTCTCCCGCTCGGTGACGCTTCCCGAGCCGACGAACGTCGGTCAGCGGATCGGCGACGTCGCGATCGATCTGCTCGCACGCCTTCCCCTCGTCCAGCCGGTGAGACTCATCGGCGTGCGGGGCGAGAGGCTGCGCGGCGCCGGAGGCGCGATGGTGCCCCTGTGGGACGAGGACGCGGAGTGGCGCGCCGTCGACGAGGCGCTCGACGGCGCTCGTGCGCGCTTCGGCCGCGCGGCGGTCACGCGCGCGAGCGTCCTCGGCGCACGCCGCGATGTCAACGCGCTGCCGACCAACCCCCGGTTGCCTCCGGAGCACTGATGTCAACCCCTCGCGCGAACCGGACCGGCGCGCAGTACGGTGGAGCCATGCCCAACCTCGCACTTGAACTCGGCAAGCAGGCCGCCTCCCTCGGCGTCCACAGCGTCTACGGCGAACAGCAGGACGTGGACGGCATCCGTCTCGTGCCCGTCGCGCTCTCGTGGTCCGGCTTCGGCGCCGGCGAGGACGAAGGCAGGAGCGGCGGGGGCGGCGGTGGAGTCGCCGTGCCTCTCGGTGCCTACGTCCGGAAGGGCGACGACCTGCGCTTCGAGCCGAATCTCGTCTCGTTCGTGGCCGTCGCGATCCCGTTCGTCTGGGTCGCCGGGCGTGCGCTCAGCCGCGTCATCCGTGCGCTCAAACGCTGACGTCGATATCGTCCTGGCAGGTGCGGTCGACGCGATAGCGGAGGCCGTCGCGGACATGCGCGCGCCTGTCATCCTCATCGACGGGCGGTCGGGAGCGGGGAAGACGACGGTCACGCGCGCTCTGGCCGATCGGATGCCCGGCGTGCAGCTGCTGGCGCTGGATTCGGTGTATCCGGGATGGGACGGGCTCGACGCGGGAGTGGCGGCCGTGCTGACGGACGTGCTCGCCCCGCTGTCCCGGGGCGAACACGGCGCGTGGCGGCGGTGGGACTGGGCACATGACCGCCCCGCGGAGGTCCACGGCGTGGCAGCCGACCGCGCTCTCATCGTCGAGGGCGCCGGCATCCTGACAGCGGAGACCGCGCGCCTCGCCGACGTCACGGCCTGGTTCGAGTCGCCGGCGTCGTCTCGTCGCGACCGCGCGCTGCGCCGCGACGGCGACGGCTATCGGCCTCACTGGGAGCGATGGGCCGCCCAGGAGGACGCGCACATCGCGAGGAACAGCCCGCAGTCGCTCGCCTCGATCGTCGTCGAGGTGCCCTGACGGCGGCGTGGAGGGTGACGCGGCGTCAGTCCTCCATCGCCTGCAGCAGTCCTTCGAGGCGGAAGCCCAGCCAGTCGTAGACGCCGAAGCGAGGGTCCTCCGGATCCCGGTCGTCCTCCTGCGCGATCCCGAGCCGCGCCGCGAGCACGAGCCGCAGCGCGGTGAGGGTGCGCAGCCAGGCGGCCGTCTGCCCTGGATCGAGGCGCACCGTCATGGCCTCCAGCGCCGACGACTCGTGGAGCTCGTGCGGGCGGAGCGTCACCCCGTCCTGCTGCAGACTCGCGAGCACCGTCTCGGCATCCGCGCGTCGGCGGTCGAGGAGGTCTGCCTGCGTCAATCCGCGGAACTCGCTCGCCGCTTCGGGGTCGTCCCGGTACGCGTCGGGAACGAGTCGCGCGACGGCGGGGTCTTCCAGCGGGGCCTCGGGCGCGGAGGCCCGGATCAGGTCCGCGAACTGGACGAGAAGGTCGGAGAGGTGCGCGGCCTCCAGCTGAGCGAGCTCCAGCACCACGATGCGGGGGGTCATCCGTCTCCCTGCCGCACGGTCGCCCAGAGACCGTAGTCGTGCATGGCCTGCACATGGAGCTCCATCTGCTCCCGCGCGCCTTCGGCGACCACGGCATGGCCGACGTGGTGCACGGCGAGCATGAGGCTCTCCGCACGGTCGGGGGAGTACCCGAAGTACTCCCGGAACACGTGCGTGACGTAGGTCATGAGGTTGACCGGATCGTTCCACACGACGGTCTGCCACGGCGGGGAGACCCGTGCATCGGCGTCGAGATCGACCTGCTCGAGCGGGATCGTCATGCCCACCCCAGTTCATGCAGCCGCTCGTCGTCGATGCCATAGAAGTGCGCGATCTCGTGCACGAGGGTCGTGTGGACCTCGTCCCGCAGCTGTTCCAGGGAGTCGCAGGCGTCGAGGTGCGGATCCCGGTAGACGATGATGCGATCGGGCAGCTCACCCAGTCCGTAGCGATCGCGTTCGGTCAGCGCGAGGCCGTCGTAGAGACCGAACAGATCGAGCGAGCCGTCTTCTGGACGATCCTCGACGACGAAGATCAGGTTGTCGAGACCGTCCACCATCTCGGCGGGGAGGCGGTCGAGCTCGTCGGCCACCAGCGTCTCGAACGCCTCGGCATCCATCTCGATCATCGCCACGCCTCGCCGGGGATGTACATGGGGTGAGTAACGGGACTTGAACCCGCGACCCCCTGGACCACAACCAGGTGCTCTACCAACTGAGCTATACCCACCATGCGCCCGCACGCGGGCAACCCCACGATTCTATTACAACCCGGCGGCGAACGACGACACCGTCGCCGCAGCCGCCTCGCGCGCCGCCTCGCTGGTCGGTCCCGGCTCGGGGACGAACACCGCCTGACGGTAGTAGGCGAGCTCGCGGATGGACTCGCGGATGTCGGCGAGCGCGCGGTGGCCGCCATCCTTCGCGGGCGCGTGGAAGTAGGCGCGGGGGTACCACCGGCGCGAGAGCTCCTTGATGCTCGACACGTCCACGTTCCGGTAGTGGAGCCAGCGATCGATGCGCGGCATGTAGCGAGCGAGGAACATCCGGTCGGTCCCGATGGTGTTCCCCGCCAGGGGCGCCTTGCCCTCGGGGACGAAGCGCTGGATGTACTCCAGCGACTGGAACTCCGCCTCGGCCACGCTGACTCCGCTAGGGATCTCGTCGAGAAGGCCCGAGGTGCGATGCATCTCGGTGACGAAGTCGTTCATGTGGTCGAGCGCGGACTGGTCGGGCCTGATGACGACCTGGAAACCAGGATCGAGGATGTTCAACTCGTAGTCGGTGACGATGATCGCGATCTCGACGAGCTGATCGACCGAGAGGTCCAGTCCCGTCATCTCGCAGTCGATCCAGACGAGCCGGTCGTTCTCCGCTGCTCCCACCATGCCGTTCATCCTAATGACGCGACGGACACCGCCCGCGCCGACGTCTCCGGCGACAGGGGCGCACTACTCTGGAGACGAGGCCTCCGTAGCTCAGAGGAAGAGCATCGGCTTTCTAATCCGTTGGTCGCAGGTTCGAATCCTGCCGGGGGCACCTTCACAGGGAGGTGGGCGGTGCGGGACTTCGCGGTGTTCCTCCTCGGGCTTCGTGTGACGCAGCCGACGGAGTACCGGCGTGTGGTCGCCCTGCGCCGTCTGATCCATCGCCGGATCGCACCTCTGCGTGCTGAGATCCTGCGCTCCGCCGAGCCCGTGCCGTTCTCCGCGATCGACCGCGGGGCGTTCACACCGCTGCGGCCGGGGACGGCATGGGGACGGGTGTTCGACTGCGCCTGGCTGCGCGTCACGGGCGAGGTGCCCGCCTCGGCGAACGATCCCGTCGTGCTGCTCGGCATCCGCGGGGAAGGACTCGTCCACGACGCTGAGGGCACCGTGCTGGATGCCGTGAGCACCGTCTTCCAGCAGGCGGATCTTCCGCACGCGGGAGGCAAGTACCGCGTCGTGCGGGGCGCCGACACGACGACCGGGTCCGTCGAGCTCTATGCGGACGTGGCCTACAACGGGTTCATCCTCTACGAAGTGGGCAGAGCCGTGTACCACGGCGCGTGGCTCGCCGAGCGCGATGAGACTGCGCACGCGCTGTACTACGACTACCTGACGCTCCTCGTCCTGGCCGACGCGACCGATGAGGCGTCGTTGCGCACAGAGGTGTTCTCGGCGTTGCGGCGGGCGTACGCGCACGCCCGCCGAGGCGAGCTCCCGCAGGCGCGCGCCGTGCTCGCGCCGCTGCTGGCCCGGCCGTCCGGCAGCGCGTTCACGTACACGGCGATCGGGCACGGCCACCTCGACATGGCGTGGCTGTGGCCGCTGCGCGAGACGCATCGCAAGGCGGCCCGCACCTACGCCCGGCAGCTGCGCAATCTGGCGGAGGAGCCCGAGTATCTCTACGGCACGAGCCAGCCGCAGCAGCTCGCGTGGATCAAGCGCGACCATCCCGAGCTGTTCGACCGCATCAAGGAGGCGGTCGCGGCCGGCCGGATGGAGCTGCAGGGGGCGTTCTGGATCGAGCCCGACACCAATCTGCCCAGCGGTGAGTCGCTCATCCGCCAGGCCCTGTTCGGGCGCCGCTTCTACGAGCGCGAGTTCGGCATCGAACGGGAGCGGCTGAGGGTGTGCTGGCTGCCGGACACCTTCGGGTACAGCGGCAATCTCCCGCAGATCCTCCGCGGCACCGGCATGTCGTGGTTCCAGACGATCAAGCTCGCCTGGAACAAGGTGAACGACTTCCCCTTCCGCACGTTCCACTGGGAGGGCATCGACGGCTCACGCGTGCTCGTGCACATGCCCCCGGAGGGCGACTACAACAGCCGCGGCGCCGCCGACGGCCTCCTGAAGGGGATCAGGCAGTACCCCGAGCGCGATCTGGGCACCGCCCTGCTCGTCTTCGGTGCGGGCGACGGCGGCGGAGGACCGGGGGAGGTCCACCTCGAACTTCAGCGTCGCGAGCGATCGCTGCAGGGACTCCCGCACGTCGTGCCGGGAACGGCGGACGCCTTCTTCCGCACACTCGAGCAGCGTGAGATCCCGCACGTGCATCGGGGCGAGCTGTATCTCGAGACGCATCAGGGGACGTACACGACCGCGGGTCACACGAAGCGGTTCAACCGCCGCTGCGAGCGGCTGCTGCACGATGCGGAGGCGCTGGCGGTGATCTCGCGGACCGACTGCCGAGGCCGCCTGGAGCCGCTGTGGGAAGCGATCCTGCTCAACCAGTTCCACGACATCATCCCGGGATCGTCGATCGCGCGTGTCAACCGCGAGGCGCGGGAGACCTACGAGCGCGTCGCGGGCGAGCTGGAGGCGGCTGCGGGTGGGATGGCGGACAGCCTTCCCCGGGGCGGCCCGTCGGCGCTGAACCTCACCTCGCTTCCGCGGCGTGAGCACATCCGCGTCGGAGGGAGGTGGCAGTTGGCGCAGGTCGCTCCGTACGCGGCCGCCACCCTGTCGGAGCCACTGCCGTCGACCGGGCTCGTCGCATCCGGAGACCGCCTCGCCAACGACCTCTTGAGCCTGCGCTTCGGTGAAGACGGCTCCATCGTGTCGTGTCGGGACGCGGATGGCGTCGAGCACGCGGGAGACGGGCTCAACAGGCTCGTCCTGCATGAGGATCCGTATCTGTTCCCCTTCAATGCGTGGGACATCGATCCCCGGTACCTGGACAAGCAGCCCGCCGTTCTCACGCCCGTGCAGGTCGACAGCATGGTCGACGGGCCGAAGGCGGTGCGGCGCACGCGCTACCGCGGTCCGCGCGTCGAGGTCGTGCAGACAGTGGTCGTCGAGGTCGGCTCGCCTCTCGTCACGTGCCACACCCGCGTGCACTGGCGTCAGAAGCACCGGATGCTGCGCGCCGAGTTCCGCCCGTCCCACTACGGCGACACCGTGCGCTGCGAGATCCAGTTCGGGCACATCGAACGTGCCACGACCGAGTCGACCGAGGTCGAGCGCGCGCAGTTCGAGGTCTGCGCCCACCGCTGGATCGCCGTCGGCGACGAGCGAGCCGGATTCGCGCTCGTCAACGACGGCAAGTACGGGCACCGGGCCAAGAGCGGGCTGCTGAGCCTCAATCTCCTGCGGGCGCCGACGTTCCCCGACAAGGGCATCGACCGGGGCGACCACGAGTTCACCTACGGGTTCCTTCCTCTTCCTGCAGACGACCTTCAGCCGGCGATCCACGCGGGACATCGCCTCAACAATCCGCTGCGCGTCTCCGACGCCGCGCCGTTCCCCAGCGTCGTCGCGAGCGCCGACCCCGGAGTGCTGATCGACACGCTCAAGCCCGCCGAGGACGGGGACGGGGTCGTCCTCCGGCTCTATGAGGCGCTCGGGCGCGCCACGACCACGTCGGTGTCCACGACGATCCCCCACGAGCGGGCGGTGGAGACGGACATGCTCGAGTCGGACCCGCGGCCGGTCGATCTGTCCGAACTGGCGTTCACGCCGTTCCAGATCCGCACGATCGTGCTGCGGGGCTGAGGACGCGCGGGCATGGCGGAACCGCGCCGAGGAGCGTAGCGTCGAGATCGTCGGAAGGAGTGCGTCATGGACACCACCAGCTCATCCACCCTCTGGCTCGCCTACGGCTCGGAGGACCAGGTCGTCGGCAGCATCCGAAAGGCGGACGGCGCCTACACCGTCACGATGGCCGGGGCGGCGCAATCGCTCGGCAGCTACCCGTCGATGGACGTCGCCAAGAGCGCCTTGCACGGACATATGCGGCCCGGCGCGGACTGGCCCCGCTTCCGGGAGCACTGACTCCTCATCCCGGCTGGCGCCCGGCGACCTCGGCACGGATCAGAGGGCGCCGGTCGAACCAGGGCAGAGCGAGGTGCACGGCCGGTCCTATGAGGACGGCGAACAGGATCGTGCCGAGCCCGACGGTGCCGCCGAGGAGCCATCCGGCGACGAGCACCGTCGCCTCGACGCCCAGCCGCGACGCCCAGATCGGCCAGCCGAGGCGGCTGTTGAGCCCTGTCATGAGACCATCGCGCGGCCCCGGGCCGAACCGGGCGCCGATGTACAGTCCCGAGGCCAGGGCGACGACCGCGACGCCGGCGAGGAAGACGGCCAACTGCAGGAGGAACCCCTCGATCGGAGGGACGAACTCGAGCGTGACCTGCATACTCGTCCCGACCAGGAGAATGTTCGCGATCGTGCCGATCCCCGGCTTCTGCCGGAGCGGGATCCAGAGCAGGAGCACGAGGAATCCGACGATGTTCGCGATCCAGCCGATCCCGATCCCCGTCTGACGCGAGATGCCCTGTGCAAACACGGTCCACGGGTCCAACCCGATGCCCGCCTGCACCATCAGGCCGCAGCCGGCGCCGAAGAGGACCAGGCCGACGAAGAGCTGAACGAGACGCAGGACCATGACATCCATCAAAGCGGAGAATTGGATGTGACCGTGCAGTCCAATCCGACTATCGTGGCCGCATGGACTCCCGGATCACGGCACGCGCTCTCTCTCGCGCACTCGGTGGATGGCGCACGAGAGAGCCCGCCTACGAGGCCCTGGCCGATGGCATCCGCCTGCTCTGCCTGGACAACCGGCTTGCTCCGCGGACCGCGCTCCCGGCGGAGCGCGAGCTCGCACATGCCCTCGCGCTGAGCCGCACGACGGTGGCCGCCGCCTACCGCAGTCTGCGGGACACCGGTCACATCGAGAGTCTGCGCGGCTCGGGGAGCGTCACGCTGCCCCTGGGACGGCGCGAGCACTACCGCGATGCGGTGGGAGAGGACGACATCGACCTGACCCAGGCGAGCCCTGCGGCATGGCCGGGTCTTGCCGGCGTGATCAGCGAGGTCTCCGCCGATGCTGCGGCCATGGTCGCCCGTGCGGGCTACGACATGGTCGGCTCGCTCGCCCTGCGGTCGGCGATCGCCGACCGGTACGCGCAGCGCGGGATCGACACGAGTCCCGACCACATCCTGGTCACGACGGGCGCGCAGAGCGCGATCCACCTGCTGGCCAGCACTCTGCTGCGACGGGGCGAACGCGTCGTCATCGAGACGCCGACGTATCCGCACGCCGCAGACGCCTTCCGCCACGCCGGCGGACGGCTCGTCGGCGTGCCCGTCACGACGAGCGACGGCTGGGATCTCGACCGCGCCGTGCAGGCGTTCGATCGCGCGCGACCGTCGATCGCATACCTCATGCCTCAGTTCCAGAACCCCACGGGGCGATGCATGAGCGAGACGGAGCAGGACGTCATCCTCTCCGCGGCGGCCGCTGCCGGCACGATCGTGATCGTGGACGAGACGACGGGAGAGCTCGCGGTCGAGGCGACGCCTGCGCCGGCGCCCGCGATGGCGAGCGGTGACGTGGTGCGGCTCGGCTCCCTCGGCAAGACGGTGTGGGGCGGGCTGCGGATCGGCTGGATCCGAGCGTCGCGGTCCCTCGTCCGACGACTCGTGGCCGCGCGTCCTCCGCGGGAGCTGGGCACGCCGGAGTTCGAGCAGGCCGTTGCGGCCCGCCTGCTCCCGCGCATGCCCGAGATCCTCGCGCAGCGGGCGACGCTCCTGCGTGAAGGGCGCGATGCGCTCGCGACGGCGCTGCGTGCCGGCATCCCCGAATGGGGCGTGCCCGACGTGGACGGGGGAGTGTCGCTGTGGATCGAGCTCGACGCGCCTCTCAGCTCGGGCCTGGTCATCGCCGCGCGTCGCCGCGGGCTGCACCTCTCGGCGGGACCGCGCTTCTCAGCCGAAGGCGGCCACGAACGGCACCTCCGCGTGCCGTTCACCGCGCCCCCGGAACAGCTGCGCAGGACGGCTGCCGTGCTCGCGGACGTATGGCCGGGCGTGCGCGCCGCCGCGCCGACGGATGTCGTCGACCTGGCGGGTGCTGTGGTCTGAATCAGCGCGACAGCAGCAGGCACTCCACCGCCTCCTGTGCGCTCCAGAAGCTGCCGATCTCGCGGAAGCCTGCGCTGGGGGAGTGGAAGCGTCGCGCGACGTAGCGACGCTCTGCGCCGTCTCCGCACGCCTGCAGATGCCCCGCGACACGGCCCGTACGGTCGAGGACGCGCCAGAGACGGTCGCCGACCGGGAGGAGCCGCATGCCCTGCGGAAGCGCCCGCTCGTCGGATGCGGTGCGACGGCGATCCTGGTCGGACATCAGAAGGGTCATGTGCTCTCCTTTCCTCCTTTCGAACATATCTCCGAGCTCCGACATCGGGGCCGCGCCGGTTCCTCCCCAGGCCCGCGTCAGGGCGATCTGTCCACGGATGGGCCGACGGCGCCGCGAGGGACCGCAGGCGACGGCCACGCTCTCCAGGGAGGGGAAGGGCCCCGCGAGAGGACAGACCATGTCGGAGCAGATCACGGTCGTCGGCACGATCGTCAACGACCCCGAGCGCCGCCGGACGGGCGCCGGCCATACCGTCGTCGGCTTTCGGCTGGCGAGCAACGCGAGACGACGCGACGAGGCCACCGGCGCCTGGACCGACGGGCACACCAACTGGTACGCCGTCTCCGCCTACCGGGGACTGGCCGAGCATGCGCTCGAATCGCTGCGCAAGGGGCACCGCGTCATCGTGACCGGTGCCTTCCGGCTGCGGGAGTGGGAGGCCAACGGGAGGCAAGGGGTATCGGCCGAGATCGATGCGACCTCGCTGGGGCACGACCTGCTCTGGGGCACCACGATCTACCGGCGCGATGATCGCGGAGCGGCGCAGGAGGAGCCCGCTCGTGCGGAGACGGCGTGGTCAGCGCCGTTGCAGCACGAGGCGGCGCCGACCGTGCGCGACGGGGCCACAGTCGGCGACGGAGTCTCGCGCGTGCGGGAGGACGAGTCGCGCACGGCGGATCCCGCCCTGGGCTGGTCGCCGGTCACCCCAGAGGATGCGGTCCCGTTCTGATGCGCCGCCCGCGTGCGACGCGCGCCGTAGACTCGGGGAGTGCGTCGAGACCGAGTCCGAATGATCGCCTGGGCGGCGTCGGCGATGATCGCGGCGGTCGGTTTGACCGGATGCTCCGTCGCCCCGCAGCCGGAGCCGTCATCGCCGTCCGTCCCGCCACAGACGGCGTCGCCGTCGACATCGCCCACGCCGACGGGGCCGGTGCTCGTGCCGGACGGCAGCGCGCAGGACAATCTGCCGCTGTTCACCGCCGTCATGGAGGACGTGTGGGACTCCGACGACAGCGTCAAGGGACGCGCGTATGTCGATGCCCTGACCGACGCCGGCTTCGACAAGGCCGACATGCAGGTCACGCGCGACAAGACCAGCGTCGGGAACGCTGCGGACGCCATCCAGTTCTCCGTGCTGTGGGGCGACGAGTGCCTCGTCGGTCAGGTCGGACCCTCGACGAAGGCGCCGACGGCCGTCGTCCTGCCGGAGCTTCCCAGCGGCGGATGCCTCATCGGCCAGACGCGGCCCATCGACTGGTGACCGGCACCGTAGACTTGCTCTGTTATGGCTGAGTACATCTATCAGATGGTCCGTGCCCGCAAAGCGGTGGGCGAGAAGCTGATCCTCGACGACGTCACGATGGCGTTCCTGCCGGGGGCGAAGATCGGCATGGTGGGACCCAACGGCGCCGGCAAGTCGACGATCCTGAAGATCATGGCGGGTCTCGACCAGCCGTCCAACGGCGAGGCGAACCTCTCACCAGGCTTCAGCGTCGGCATCCTCATGCAGGAGCCCGTGCTGGACGACTCCAAGACCGTGCTGGAGAACATCCAGGACGGCATCGCGATCAAGGCGAAGGTCGATCGGTTCAACGAGATCTCCGGCCTCATGAGCGATCCGGACGCGGACTTCGACGCGCTCCTGGCCGAGATGGGAACGCTCCAGGAGGAGATCGACGCCGCCGACGCGTGGGACCTTGACTCACAGCTCGAGCAGGCGATGGATGCGCTTCGCACCCCGCCGGGGGACGCGTCGGTGAGCAACCTCTCCGGCGGCGAGAAGCGCCGCGTGGCGCTCACGAAGCTGCTGCTGCAGAAGCCCGACCTGCTGCTGCTCGACGAACCGACCAACCACCTCGACGCCGAGAGCGTTCTCTGGCTGGAGCAGCACCTGCAGAAGTACCCCGGCGCCGTGATCGCGATCACGCACGACCGGTACTTCCTCGACAACGTCGCCGAATGGATCGCCGAGGTCGACCGCGGCCGGCTCATCGGCTACGAGGGCAACTACTCGACCTACCTGGAGAAGAAGGCCGAGCGACTCGAGGTCCAGGGCAAGAAGGACGCGAAGCTCGCCAAGCGTCTGGCCGAGGAGCTCGACTGGGTCCGCTCGAACACGAAGGGCCGTCAGGCGAAGTCGAAGGCGCGTCTCGCGCGCTACGAGGAGATGGCGGCGGAGGCCGAGCGCACCCGCAAGCTCGACTTCGAGGAGATCCAGATCCCGCCGGGGCCGCGCCTGGGAAGCATCGTGATCGAGGCGAAGAAGCTGCAGAAGGGCTTCGACGGCAGATCGCTCATCGACGGGCTGAGCTTCAGCCTGCCGCCCAACGGCATCGTCGGGGTCATCGGCCCCAACGGCGTCGGGAAGACGACGCTCTTCAAGACGATCGTGGGGCTGGAGCCGCTCGATGGCGGCGACCTGAAGATCGGCGAGACCGTGAAGATCAGCTACGTCGACCAGAGCCGCGCCAACATCGACCCGAACAAGACCCTGTGGGAAGTCGTCTCGGACGGACTCGACATCATCACTGTCGGCAAGACCGAGATTCCGTCGCGGGCATATGTCTCGAAGTTCGGGTTCAAGGGCCCCGACCAGCAGAAGAAGGCGGGCGTGCTGTCCGGTGGTGAGCGCAACCGTCTGAACCTCGCGCTGACCCTCAAGGAGGGCGGCAACCTCCTGCTGCTCGACGAGCCGACGAACGACCTGGACGTCGAGACCCTGCAGTCGCTGGAGAACGCGCTGCTCGAGTTCCCCGGCTGCGCCGTGGTGATCACGCACGACCGCTGGTTCCTCGACCGCATCGCGACCCACATCCTCGCGTACGAGGGCACAGACGACGCACCAGACAAGTGGTACTGGTTCGAGGGCAACTTCGAAGCGTACGAGGCGAACAAGATCGAGCGCCTCGGTCCGGACGCGGCCACGCCGCACCGTTCGACGTACCGCAAGCTGACGCGTGACTGACCCTTCGACAAGCTCAGGGACCGGAACGGGCTCAGGGACCGGAACGGGCTCAGGGACCGGAACGGGCGGCGGGGATGCCCGCCGGCTCCACGTGCCGATCCACCTGCGGTGGGGCGACTTGGACGCGTTCAACCACGTCAACAACACGTCGATGCTGAAGCTGCTGGAGGAGGCGCGCGTCCGCGTCTTCTGGGTGCCGGAGGCGGGAGAGACCGCGCCGAGCACCGCCGTCGTCGAGAGCGGGATCGCGGCCGGCTCGCTCACCCTGATCGCGCGGCAGGAGATCGAGTACCTCGCGCCGGTGCCCTACCGGCGCGAGCCGCTGGATGTGCAGATGTGGTTCGGCAAGATCGGCGGATCGAGCATCGAGGTCTGCTATGAGGTGTACAGCCCGCTCGCGGACGATCCGCAGGTGCTCTACGCGCGGGCGACGTCGGTGGTCGTCATCGTCGATGCGCTGTCGGGCAGGCCCACGCGGCTGTCCGACCGCATGCGCGAGGCGTGGCTGCCCTACCTCGACGATCCGATCGTCTACAGCCACCGACGCTGAGCTCAGCGTTCCGGCGCGTGCTCCGGAACGCGGATCATGATCTCCTGGGCGACCGTGGCGATCAGCGTGCCGTCGCGGTCGAACAGGCGTCCCGTCGACAGCCCCCTGCCGCCGCGCGCGCTCGGGGACTCCTGCACGTACGCGAGCCACTCGTCGGCACGAGCGGGGCGGTGCCACCACATCGCGTGGTCGAGGCTCGCGACCTTCAGGCCCGGCCGAGACCACGTGATGCCGTGGGCGCGCAGGACCGGCTCCTGGATCGTCAGGTCGCTCATGTACGCGAGGACGGCGCGGTGCATCGCCGGATCGTCGCCGAGGGAGCGGCGGGCGCGCATCCACACGACCTGACGTGACTCGCACTCCCGCGCGACGTCGTCGTAGATGTCGCCGGAGGCGTGGAGCACCTCGATGGGACTCTCCGCGAGGATCCGGCGGGACAGCGGATGGGTCGCGGTGTCGCTTGGCCGCGCGACGAGCGTCTCGGGATCGGGGATGTCGTCGGGGATCCTGTCCTGGTGGTCCACTCCGGGATCCTCGCGCTCGAATGAGGCGATCATGGAGAAGATCGGCACGCCGCCCTGGAACGCCTGCGCACGCCGCGTCGAGAACGAGCGGCCGTCGTGGATGCGATCCACCGAGATCGTGAGCCCCTGTGCGGCATCGCCTGGCCGGAGGAAGTAGCCGTGCATCGAGTGCGGCACGCGGTCCTCCGCCGTCGTGCGCTCGGCCGCGATGATGGCCTGGGCGAGGACCTGACCGCCGAAGATACGACCGCTGGGCATGGGCTGCGAGTGGCCCGTGAAGATGTCCTCGGTCGTGCGCGCCTCGCTGGAGACGAGATCGAGGACCGCGAGCATGCCGGTCACCGGATCGGGGTCTGGCTGCACGTCCACTCCGCTCGGACCTCTCGTCTGCTTCTTGCTAGTTTAGGGCGGATGTCCTCCCGCCTTGTCTTCCCCGACGCCCGCACGAGCACCGACGCACTCACCTTCGCCCAGCGCGCCGCACGGCTTGGGGACGGGGCGGTGCGGCTCACTGCCGAGGGAGGGATCCTGTCACTGACCTCGGCCCCGCTGGCGCCGCAGACGCTGCTCGACGAGACCCCGACGATCCTGGGCATGCGCTTTCTGAGAGTGGATCCTGAGCTCATCTGCGACCTGGTGGTGGACGCGGCCTCCCTCGCAGCCGATGCCGAGGGCGACGCGCTGCGTCTCCCGGAGACGGCGGTCTCGGCGCCCTGGGCGGGCATCTCTCCGCCGCGGGCAGGCTGGGTCGAGGACTCGGCGATCCCCGCCGCGACGCTCGCCCACCGTGCCCAATGGGGGATCGCCGCGGTCGCGGAGGCCGTGCCGTCAGCGCCAGGCGAGGATGTCGTGCGATCGGTGCGCGCGACGGTCTGGGGGGCTGCGGACGATGAGCTCGGGGGACTTCCCCTCGGTGTCGCCTTTGCAGCGTTCGCGCTCGGATTCATCGGCGGGGAGGAGGCGGCCGTCGTGCGTCACAACGGCCCGTGGACGAGGGTCAGCCTCGTGCGCGGGCACGTGCTGACCCGGACATCCGTACGGTCCGGATTGACGGCCGTGCGCGCAACCGGGCCGTCGGCGTGAGCCCGGGTTACGCCCCGATCCCGGATCAGAGGGCCGCGGCGGCCGCGCGTCCCGCGATCCGGCCGGAGAACAGGCAGCCGCCGAGGAACGTGCCTTCCAGCGCCCGATAGCCGTGGACGCCGCCGCCGCCGAACCCGGCGGCCTCTCCCGCCGCGTAGAGGCCGGGGATCGGCGAGCCGTCGGAGCCGAGGGCGCGCGCGGACAGATCGGTCTCCATGCCGCCGAGTGACTTGCGGGTGAGGACGTGGAGCTTGACCGCGATGAGCGGTCCTGCTGCCGGATCGAGGATGCGGTGCGGGCGCGCGGTGCGGATGAGCTTGTCTCCGCGGTACGCGCGTGCCGAACGCAGCATGGCGATCTGCGCGTCCTTCGTGAAGTCGTTGTCCATCTCTCGGTCGCGCGCCTCGACCTCGGTGCGCACGCGTGCCGGATCGAGCGTCTCTCCGCCCGGAAGCGCACGCATCCCGGCGATCAGCTCGTCGAGGCTGTGCCGGACGACGAAGTCGGCGCCGTGGTCGAGGAACGACTGCACGGGGCCCGCCGCGCCCTTGCCGAGTCGCGAAGAGAGCAGGAGCGGCAGGTTCTTGTCGGTCAGATCGGGGTTCTGCTCGCTTCCCGAGAGGGTGAACTCCTTCTCGATGATCGCCTGCGACAGCACGAACCAGGAGTGATCGTGTCCGCTCCGGCGCAGGTGCTCCAGGGTGCCGAGCGTGTCGAATCCCGGAAAGAGGGGCGGAGGCAGGCGGACGCCGGTGGCATCGAGCCACACCGACGACGGGCCGGGCAGGATGCGGATGCCGTGGTCCGGCCAGACCGGATCCCAGTTCTGGATGCCTTCGACGTAGTGCCACATGCGGTCGCCGTTGATGAGCCGCGCACCGGCGGCGGCGGCCACCGCCTGCATCGAGCCGTCCACGTACGCGGGGACACCGGAGAGCATCGAGGCGGGAGGCGTTCCGAGACGCTCCGGCCACTGCGCCCGGACGAGGTCGTGGTTGCCGCCGATGCCGCCGGAGGAGACGATCGTCGCCTCGGCGCGGATCTCGAAGGCGCCGACGGTCTCGCGGGAGCTGCGCACACCTCGCGCGGCTCCTGAGGGTGCGAGGACGTCGCCGGTCGCTCCCGTCACGACGCCGCCGTCGATCGTGAGGGCGGTCACCTTGTGGCGAGGGAGGATCGTGAGTCGTCCCGCCGCTTCCGCCTGCTCGGCCGCCGCGACGAAGGGGGCGAGCACGCCGGGGCCGGTGCCCCACGTCACGTGGAAGCGGGGCACGGAGTTGCCGGGGCCGGTCGCGGTGTAGCCGCCGCGCTCGGCCCAGCCGACGACGGGGAAGAATCCGACACCCTTCTCCCGCAGCCACGACCGCTTCTCGCCCGCGGCGAAGTTGAGGTACGCCTCGGCCCACTGCCGCGGCCAGCGGTCCTCGTCGCGGTCGAATCCCGCGGTGCCGAACCAGTCCTGCCGTGCGAGGTCGATCGTGTCGGAGATCCCCATCCGGCGCTGCTCGGGGGAGTCGATGAGGAAGAGCCCGCCGAACGACCAGAACGCCTGACCGCCCAGATCGGTGCGAGGCTCCTGGTCCACGAGCACGACGCGCTTGCCCGCCACGACGGCCTCGGTGGCTGCCACGAGACCCGCCAGTCCCCAGCCGACCACGAGGACGTCTGCGGTGTGCACGGAAGCGGATGCGGTCATGACGACTCCTTCGTCGGATGCGGAGCGCGCGGACGTCAGGAGGGCGTGACGTCCGGGTGGATGGTCAGGGAAGGCGATCCGGCCGGACGCTCCGGCCCGATACCGGTGGCCTCGAAGGTGTTCACCATCGCGAACGCCGCGCGCTGGAGGTAGTCCCACAGGGTCGCCTCGTGGAGGGGCGGCAGGCGCAGCTCGTCGAGGGCCGTTCGCATGTGTCGCAGCCAGCGGTCTCGCGCATCGGGGTTCACGTGGAAGGCGGCGTGGCGCATGCGAAGACGCGGATGCCCGCGCCGCTGGCTGTACGTCGTCGGCCCGCCCCAGTACTGCTCCAGGAACAGCGTGAGCCGCTCGGCGGCGGGGCCGAGATCCTCTTCGGGGTACATCGGCCGCAGCACCTCGTCTGCCGCGACCTCGCGGTAGAAGACATCGACCAGCCGGACGAAGGTATCGTGCCCGCCCACCTCGTCGTAGAAGCTCAGCGTTCCGGGGCCCGTCATGACCCACCGCCGTCCGCCGGTGCCGGAGAGCCTGTCGACGCGTCGTCGCCGCCGTCCCGTCCGCCCTTGCGCTTGGGCTTCCACACCGGCTTTGCCTCAGGCGCAGGAACGGGGGTCGGCTTCGTCTTGGGAGGGTTCGCGCCGCGCACGCGCTGCGCGCCCTCCAGCCCCGTCAGGGTGATCGAGTTGAGCTGCGGCAGCGTGATGCCCATGGCGTCGATCGCGCGCTTGAGTCGCATCCGCAGCTCCCGCGCGACATCGTCCTTCGCATTGGCCCGCGTCTTCATGACGAGCCGGATGACGAGCGCGTCGCCCGACACCGACTCCAGCCCCCAGATCTCGGGCTGCTCGATGACCCGCGTCCGCCACTTGGGATCCTTGGCGAGGCTCTTGGCCGAATCGAGCATCGCCTGCTCCACGTCCTCGATGACGGCATCGGCCGGCACGGCGAGATCGATGATGACCCGCGACCACCCCTGCGACATGTTGCCGATCCGGGTGATCTCGCCGTTGCGCACGTACCAGAGCGTGCCGTTGACGTCGCGGACGTGGGTGATCCGCACGCTGACGTACTCGACCACGCCTGTCGCCAGGCCCAGATCGACCACGTCGCCGATGCCGACCTGGTCCTCCGCGACGATGAAGATGCCGTTGAGGACGTCCTTCACGATGTTCTGCGCGCCGAAGCCGAGGCCGGCGCCGATCGCCGCCGACAGCAGCGCGAACGAGCCCAGCACCGTCTGATCGATGACGTTCACGACCAGGAGGATCGCGATGATCACGAGAGCGACGTTGACGATGTTCTGCAGGATCGAGCCCAGTGTGCGCGTGCGCTGGACGACGCGCACGGCGGCCAGCGGCGACCGTTCGAGCGCCTGCGTGTCGGCGACGTTGGCCTTCGACTTCGCGCCGCTGACGATCCGGTTGACGACACGGCGGATGACGAACCGGAGCAGCCAGGAGAGCACCATCGCCCCGACGATGATCGCGGCGATCGCGAGGAGCTTGCCGCCGACCTCGGCGAAGCGCGCGAGCCACCACTCCCACGACCACTGCGCGGGGGGATCTGCGGCTGCCGAGATAACGAAGCTCATCGGATCGATCCTAATGAACGGGAGGCGCGCAGGCCCGGCCCGGGCGGCGCGTCCCGCATCAGCTCGACTCGCCGACGACTCCCCAGCGGTGCGCGAGGATCACGGCCTGGATGCGGTCGCGCGCATCCAGCTTGGCCAGCACGCGTCCGACGTGGGTCTTGACGGTCGACTCGCCCAGGAAGAGCTCGGCGGCGATCTCGGCGTTGGTGAGACCCCGGCCGATGGCCACGAAGACCTCTCGCTCGCGCTCGGTGAGGAGTGCGGACGGGTCTGGCCCCTGCGGCATCGTCGCTGCGGGGGCGAGGCGTTCGATCACGCGACGTGTCACGCGGGGCGAGAGCACGGCGTCGCCTCGGTGCACGGCGCGGATCGCGCCCGTGAGCTCCGCGCGCTGAGCGTCCTTGAGCAGGAAGCCGCTGGCTCCCGCATCGAGCGCCCCGAAGGCGTACTCGTCGAGATCGAACGTCGTCAGCACGAGCACGCGAGCCGTCGGCACGGCGTCCAGCAGCTGTCGCGTCGCCTCGAGTCCGTCCCGCCGGGGCATCCGCACGTCCATCAGGACGACGTCGGGGCGCAGCCGGCTCGCCTCCGTGACGGCCTGCTCGCCGTCGGCGGCTTCGCCCACGACTTCGAGGTCGTCCTCGGCGTCCAGGACGAGCCGGAATCCGACGCGGATCAGCTCCTGGTCGTCGACCAGGAGCACGCGGATGGCGGGGGTCATGGCTTCTCCTCGGATACGGACGCGGAGGCAGAGTCCGCAGAAGACGGCAGTTCCGGGATCGGGAGGCGTGCGTGCACGCGCCAGCCGCCCCGGTCGTCCGGGCCGGCGGCGAAGGTCCCGCCGAGATGGTCGGCGCGCTCGCGGAGGCCGGTCAGGCCGTATCCGCCGTCGCGCGGCGGTTCGCGCACGGCGTCGTTGCGGACCTCGATCTGCACGTCTCGGGCACCGGTGGTCAGCGTCACCTCGATCGCCGTCGCGCCGGGCGCGTGCCGCATGGCGTTGGTGAGCGCCTCCTGGACGATGCGTGCGGTCGCCAGCCGCACGGCGGGCGGGATGGGCCCGTGACCGTCCGCGGCGGTGACCGTCCGCAGAGTCACCGGGAAGCCGGCCGAGCGCGCGGAGGCGACAGCCTGAGGCACGGCGTCGTCGTCGAGCGGTGTCAGCGGCGCCGTTGCGCCGGTCTCGTCGCGGAGCACGCCGAGCATCGACCGCATCTCACGGAGGGCGCTGCGGGCGGTCTCTGCGACCTGGGTGCTCGCGGCGCGGGCGCGACCGGCATCCGGCGTCGCCGTCGCACCCTCCGAGAGCGCGACGATGACGGTGAGGGAATGGGAGACGATGTCGTGCATCTCGCGCGCGATGCGGGCACGCTCCGCGCTCGCGGCGAGCTGCGCCTGCTGGTCGCGCTCGACCAGCAGCTGTCTCGAACGATCGATGATCGCCTCGAGGTAGCGCTTGCGGTTGCCGACGTTGACGCCGATGAGGGTGCCGATGAGTGCGAGCACGAGCTCACCGACGACGGCGTTGGCCGAGTGCGAGACGGGGACGGCGCCGGTCAGGCTCAGCAGCAGCGACAGGACCGCCAGAGTGCCGATGCCGATGCCGAACCCGAGCCACGCCGCGCGGGAGGACCGGTAGACGGCGAGCGAGTAGCTCGTCACCAGCACGAGCGGAGTGCCGACGGGGTTCGGCGCGAACAGGAATGCGAGAGCCAGGACGAGAGAGGCGACGAAGACCGTGACCGGCCACTGTCGCCGGCGCAGCAGCAGCGCCGACGCCGCGATGCTGAGCGGAATGAGGGCGAACGAGACGGCCTGGAGCTCGGGGGCGGGCGCTCCCGTCGACCGGAACGTCGTCGCCGGCCCCAGGCTCAGCAGGAGGGCCGCGAGCGAGATCAGGATGTCAGCGAGAACGGGGTGCCGCGACCAGAACCGCCGGATGAGTCCGGGCGGACGCGGCAGCCGCAGCTCGTCCTCCGTCGTGGGGGAAGGGCTGCGGCTGCCGGGGGACACGGCGACGACTCTACGCGTCGCGCGTGCGCAGCACCGCCCAGGAGCCGAGGAGTCCCACGGCCGCCCAGAGCAGCAGGGCGATGAGCTGCGGTGTGGTGTCGTCGGGACCGCCGGGCGTCGTCAGCGCGGCCGCCGCGTTCATCGGCAGGTAGCGGCCCAGATCCACGATCCAGTGCCACGACTCTCCGAACATCGCGAAGATCTGGATGACGATGGGGAGGACGAACAGCACGCCCACCGTCGCGGCGATGGCGCCTGCGCCGTTGCGGATGACGAAGCCGAAGCTGAGCCCGATGAGCGCGCAGACGGTCATGGCGAGCACTCCGTAGCCGAGCGGGACGATCGACAGCATCGGGTCCGACCAGTCGATCTGCGATGCCAGCAGGGGAGCGGTCGCCACGATCGCGGCGCCGAAGCTCACGACGGTGGCCAGCGCGAGGGTCGCCGCGATGACGATCGCCTTGGCCGCGAGGACCGTCCCGCGGCGCGGCACGGCCGTGAGCGTGGAGCGGATCATGCCCGTGGAGTACTCGCCGGTCACCGCGATCGCACCGAGGATGCCGGCGACGAGCATCGTGAACTGCATCGGCATGACGATCGCGCTCACGGCGGGGAAGTCGGCGCCGAAGTCGCGGGAGGCGGTCGCCATGAGCATCGAGATGCCCACAGAGAGGGCGGCGGCGATCGCGAGCGACCACCAGGTCGACCGCAGCGACGCGAGCTTGATGACCTCGCTGCGCAGGACGCGGCCGAACGAGAGCCGGACAGGGGAGGTGACGCTCTCGGTCGCAGCCGGAGCGAGTGCGGTGGCGGTCATGCGAGCTCCTTCGAGCGGTACTCGACGGCGTCGCCGGTCAGCGCCAGATAGGCGTCTTCGAGCGAGCCGGTGGTCGGGGTGAGTTCGTGCAGGGGGATGCCCGCGGCGGCGGCGGCGTCTCCCACGGCGGCGGCGGAGGCGCCCTCGACCATCAGTGTGCCGGTCTCGGTCGTCGTGAACGTAACTCCGGGGGCGGCGAGCAGCTCGGTGAGCTGGGTCGGGCGCGGAGTGCGCACGCGCACGGTCGTCGCCGTCCAGGCCGCGACCAGCTCGTCGAGGGAAGCGTCGGCGAGCACGCGCCCGCGTCCGAGCACGATGACCTGGTCCGCCGTGAGCGACATCTCGCTCATGAGGTGGCTGGACAGGAGGACGGTGCGTCCCTGTGCGGCCTGGTAGCGGACGAACTGGCGGACCCAGCGGACGCCCTCGGGGTCGAGGCCGTTGACGGGCTCGTCGAGGATCAGCGTCTGCGGGTCGCCCAGCAGCGCTGCGGCGATGCCGAGGCGCTGCCCCATGCCGAGCGAGAACTTGCCCGCGCGACGACCCGCCACCGATCCGATGCCCGTGAGCTCGATCACCTCGTCCACCCGTGAACGGGGGATGCCGTGCGTCGCGGCGATGGCGCGCAGATGCGACCTCGCCGTCCGGCCCGTGTGCACGGCCTTCGCGTCCAGGAGCACGCCGACCTCGGTCAGCGGTGCGCGGGAGGACTGGTAGGGGTGTCCGTTCACCGTGACGCGTCCGGCCGTCGGGCGGTCGAGCCCGACGATCATGCGCATGGTGGTGGACTTGCCTGCGCCGTTCGGGCCGAGGAAGCCGGTGACCTTCCCCGGCTGCACGGTGAACGACACGTCGGCGACGGCGGTGGTGTCTCCGAACCTCTTCGTGAGGCCTTCTGCAACGATCATGCTTCGACGCTACGGGGACAGGGCCGCCCGTCACATCCGCCTGCGGTACCGAAACAGCGGGAGGGCATCCGCCCGTGGGGGGATGCCCTCCCGCCGAGAGCGATGTCGCGGGTTCAGCTCACGCCTGGGCGTCCCGGTCCTGCACCGACAGCGCCCGCTCGACGCCGGCGAGGTTCTCTGCGACGAGTCGGCGCAAGGCGGGCGGTGCATCGCGGTGGGTGTCGAGCCATGCCCGTGTCGCGTCCCGCAGCGACTTGTCGGCCAGCGCCGCGGGATACAGGCCCGTGATGAGGTAGTTCGCGATCTGATACGTGCGCGACGACCAGATCGGCAGCAGCATGTCGAAGTAGTCGCCGACGAAGGATGCCAGCGCGTCGACCCCCGCAGGATGCACGAAGCCGAGCGCCGCCGAGCGGACGACCGTGTTGGGAAGCTCCGCGCTGTCGATGAGCGACGACCAGGCGACGCGCTTGGCGTCGACGGTGGGCAGGGCCGCCTTGGCCTGCGCCGCGAACTCGCCGCCCTTCGCGGTGTTGTCGGAGGCCAGGGCCGCGTCGATGTCCGCCGCGTCGACGGCCCCACCCGCGGCCAGCGACACGAGCAGCGCCCAGGACAGGTCGTCGTCCACGCTGAGGCCGTCGAGGGTCAGGCCGCCGTCGCGGAGCGCGCGCACGCGGTCCCAGTGCGCGGGGGTCGCCGCGGCGGAGGCGAAGGCCGTGACGAACTGCAGCTGGCTGTCGCTGCCAGCCTCTGCCTGCTGGGCGAGCTCCCACAGGCCGTCGGCGACCTTCGCGCGCGTCGCCTCCCGGCGGTCGGGGGCGACGTACGCGTTCGCGGCGAGCTGCAGCTGCGCGAGCGTCGTGCGGACGGTCGTGGACTCGGTCTCGGAGCCGATGTTGCGCAGCACGAGGTCGACGTAGTCGGATGCAGACGCCTCGGCGTCGCGCGTCTGATCCCACGCGGCGCCCCACACGAGCGAGCGTGCGAGCGGGTCGCTGATCTTGCCGAGGTGCGCGATCGCCGTCTGCAGCGAGCGCTCGTCGAGACGGATCTTCGCGTAGGCGAGGTCCTCGTCGTTGAGCAGCACGAGGTCGGGGCGCCTGCGGCCCTTCAGCTCGGCGATCTCGGTCAGGTCGCCGTCGACGTCGATCTCGACGTGGTGCGTGCGCACGAGCGCGTCGCCCTGCAGGTCGTAGAACCCGACCCCGAGGCGGTGCGGGCGGATCGTCGGGTAGTCGGCGGGAGCCGTCTGGACGATCGCGAAGCGCGTGATCGTCTCACCGGTCCCCGAGCTCGTCCCGGTCCCCGAGCCTGTCGAGGGGTCGGTCTTGATCTCGGGGGAGAGGGTGTTGACGCCGGCCGTCTCCAGCCACTTCTTCGACCACGTCGTCAGCTCGCGTCCGCTCGTGGCCTCCAGCTCGACCAGCAGGTCCGACAGCTCCGTGTTGCCCCAGGCGTGCTTCTGGAAGTAGGCGGACACACCGGCGAAGAACGCCTCGATCCCGACCCAGGCGGCGAGCTGCTTGAGCACCGACCCGCCCTTCGCGTAAGTGATCCCGTCGAAGTTCACCTGCACGTCTTCGAGATCGTTGATCTCCGCGACGACGGGGTGGGTCGAGGGCAGCTGGTCCTGGCGGTATGCCCAGGTCTTCTCCATCGCGTTGAACGTCGTCCACGCCTCGGTCCACTCGGTGGCCTCGGCTGTGGCGATCGTGGAGGCCCACTCGGCGAACGACTCGTTGAGCCACAGGTCGTTCCACCACTTCATCGTCACGAGGTCGCCGAACCACATGTGGGCGAGCTCGTGCAGGATCGTGACGACGCGGCGCTCCTTGACGGCGTCGGTCACCTTGCTGCGGAAGACGTACGTCTCGGTGAAGGTAACCGCGCCCGCGTTCTCCATGGCGCCCGCGTTGAACTCCGGCACGAACAGCTGGTCGTACTTCGCGAACGGGTAGGGGACCTGGAACTTCTCCTCGTAGTAGGCGAAGCCCTCGCGCGTCTTGTCGAAGATGTAGTCGGCGTCCAGGTGCTGCCACAGGCTCTTGCGACCGTAGACGCCGAGCGGGATGACGCGACCCGAGGCGCTCGTGAGCTCCGAGAACGTGGCCTCGTAGGGGCCGGCGACGAGCGCCGTGATGTACGAGGAGATGCGCGGCGTGGGCTCGAACGTCCACGTCGCGGACTCGGTCCCTGAGCCTGTCGCGGTCCCTGAGCCTGTCGAAGGGTCGCCCGCAGCCACCGGCTCCGGAGTGGGCGAATTGGAGACGACCTTCCACGCAGCGGGGGCCGTCACGGTGAACTGGAACGTCGCCTTCAGGTCGGGCTGCTCGAACACGGCGAACACGCGACGGGAGTCGGGCACCTCGAACTGCGAGTAGAGGTAGACCTCGCCGTCGACGGGATCGACGAAGCGGTGGAGGCCCTCGCCGGTGTTCGTGTAGAGGCAGTCCGCGTCGACGACGAGCTCGTTGTCTGCGGCGAGACCGTCGAGCGCGATGCGCGAGTCCGCGAACACCGCGGCGGGGTCGAGCGACCGGCCGTTGAGGGTGATCTCGTGCACGGTCCGCGCGATGAGGTCGATGAACGTCGAGGCCCCCTCGACGGCGGAGAACCGGACGACGGATCGCGAGCGGAACACCTCCGGTCCGGTGGTCAGGTCCAGGGTCACCTCGTACGAGGTGGTGTCCACGATCGCGCGGCGCTCCTGCGCCTCACTGCGGGTCAGGTTCTCTCCAGGCACGTGCGTTTCTCCCAAGGGGTCAGGGTGGATGCCATGTGTGGATGCCGCGGCAGGCGCTGCTGGCGCCGGCGGCAACCCGACAAGACTACGCGTCCGCCGGCGCACGGCGCACATGGCTGCGTGCGTGTGCCACGGCATCGGCGAGGTCGGCGAACAGGTGGTTGTGGTGGCGGAGCGAGCGGAGCACCCCGACCGTGCGGAAGAGGTCTTCGTGACGGGGCTGGACTCCCTTGATGAGCACCGTGATCCCCCGTCGCTCCAGGTTCTGCACGATGTCGCCGAGCATGCGGGCACCGGTCGCATCGACGAGCTCCAGCTGGCTCATCCGCAGGATGACGACGGTGGCGTCCCGCAGGGCGCTCACCTGCTCGAACACACGGTCGGCGGCGGCGAAGAAGAGCGGACCCTCGAAGCGGAGGACGACGATCCGGTCGTCGCCCGGCTCGGGCGTGCCGGCGAGCGGCTCGCGGTGCACGCCCGTCGCGCGGGACATGCCCCGCAGTGCCACGACGCCGGCGAACGCGACGCCGATCACGACGGCGACGATGAGATCGAACGAGACCGTGATGAGCGCGGTGCCGACGAACGCGACGGCGTCGGCCCGCGTCGACCGCAGGATCGCGCGGACCGTGTGTGCGTGGATCATCCGCAAGGCCGTGACCATGAGGACGCCCGCCAGCGCGGCGAGAGGGAGGTGCCCGACCGGTGCCGCGGCGACCAGCACGACGACGAGCAGGACGAGGGCGTGTACGAGGGCGGCGAGACGTGTGCGTCCGCCGGAGCGCACGTTCACGGCGGTGCGAGCGATGGCGCCGGTCGCCGGCATCCCGCCGAACATCGCGGATCCGATCGATGCCACTCCCTGGCCGAGCAGCTCGCGGTCGGGGTCGTAGGGCCCCGTGTCGGCAATCGACGCCGCCACGCGCGCGGACAGCAGCGACTCGATGGCCGCGAGGGCGGCGACGGTGAACGCGGGCAGGATCAGGGAGGGCAGCGCGGCGAGCGGGGGCACAGGAAGCGCCGGCGCGGGCAGGGAAGAGGGAAGGGCGCCGATCGTCGCGAGCGGGGTCGGAAGCACGACGGCGAGCACGGTCACGAGCGCGATGCCGATGAGCGAGCCGGGCAGCGCCCGGTGCACGCGTGGCGCCGCGAGCATGCACGCCGCGACGATCGCCGCGGCGCCGCACGCCCAGACGAGGTAGCCGGGATCGGCGGTGGTGAGGGCCTCGACCGCAGCGATGACAGCGTTCGTGCTGTGACCGCCGGCGGCGGGCGTGTGCGCGGAGGTCAGCAGCGGCACCTGCTGGAGGAAGATGATCGCGGCGATCCCGAGGGTGAAGCCCTCGATGACGGGCCAGGGGATGAAGGACACCGCGCGGCCGAGGCGCAGCACGCCGGCTGCGGCCACGATGACCCCCGCGAGCAGCGTGACGGCGGCGACGGCACCGGCGCCGTGCGCAGCCACGATGGGCAGGAGCACGACGACCATGGCGCCTGTCGGACCGGACACCTGAACGGGAGACCCGCCGAACAGGGCGGCCAGGATCCCCGCGACGATCGCGGTCACGAGGCCCGCCTCGGCGCTGAGGCCCGAGCTGACGCCGAAGCCGAGGGCGAGCGGGAGGGCGACGATGCCCACCGTGATGCCGGCCAGCAGGTCGGCGCGCCAGGTACGGGGGAGTGCCGCGTAGTCGGAGCGTGACGGCAGCAGTGCCCGGGCGGCACGGTACGCGCGGGCCCCGATCCGACGGCGGCCGACCGGCCGATCGGACGGCGAGGTGCTCATCGGGACGGCTCGGCGATGGAGGGGAGGCTCTCGGCGTCGCGGAGGAGCTCGCGCTCGTCGGCCAGGATGCCGAGCAGGAGCTCGCGGGCGGTGGCCAGCAGACGTGCGACGGCGGGATCGGCCAGCCGGTAGTACACGTGGCTGGCGCGGCGGTCGCTCGTGACGAGGCGATGGCGTCGCAGCACGGCGAGGTGCTGGGACAGGTGCGAGGCCTCGAGGCCGGTCTCCTCCTGCAGGCCGGCGACGGAGACCTCTGGCGCGGCGGCGAGCAGTTCGAGGATGCGGATGCGGAACGGGTGGGCGAGCCCCTTGAAGAGGTTCGCCTTGACCTCGTACAGAGGTCTCTCTCTATGGGATAGCGGCATGATGGAATCATCATATGAGAACGGCCGGACGCCTGCGGCCCTCCCTAGGATGGGAGGCATGCGCATCCACATCGCCACCGACCACGCCGGTCTGGAGTTCTCCACCCAGCTGCAGCACCATCTCGCCGGCCAAGGACACGAGGTCGTGGATCACGGACCGATCGAGTACGACCCCCTCGATGACTACCCCGCGTTCTGCATCCGCGCCGCGCAGGCGGTCGTCCGCGATCAGGAGGCGGGCATCGAGACGCTGGGCGTCGTGTTCGGCGGTTCGGGCAACGGCGAGCAGATCGCCGCGAACAAGGTGCGCGGCATCCGGGCCGCGCTCGTGTGGAACCTGGCGACGGCGGAGCTCGCCCGCGAGCACAACGACGCGAACGTGATCGCCGTCGGCGCGCGCCAGCACACGTTCGAGGAGGCGGTGTCGTTCATCGACCGGTTCATCGAGACCCCTTTCCCCGGCGAGGAGCGCCACGCGCGGAGGATCGCCCAGCTCGCCGCCTTCGAGACCGACGGCACCCTCGCACCAGACCCGCGCGCCGACTGAGCCGCCGCCATGCCCGAAGGTCACTCCGTCCATCGGATCGCACGTCAGTTCGACCGCAACTTCGTCGGGCGACGCACATCCGCGTCGAGCCCGCAGGGACGCTTCGCGGAGGGCGCCGCTCTCCTCGACGGCCGCACGGCCACGGCCGTGCAGGCGGTCGGCAAGCAGATGTTCCTCGAGTTCGACGACGATCTGTGGCTGCGGGTGCACCTGGGCATGTACGGGGCGTGGGATTTCGCAGGCGAGATCTTCGTGGATCCCACGATCTCCTCGGCGAACGGCCGCATGGGCCAGACGAATCAGCGGGGGACCGACCTGGAGCCCGTGTTCGACGCGGCGGGGGAGAACTCGCTGACCTCCATCGGGGCTCCACGTCGCACCCGGGTGCACGTGCGGATGAGCGAGCAGACGCGGGGTCTCTCCGACGACGACCAGTGGCCGCCGCCCGTCGTGGGCCAGGTGCGACTGCGTCTCATGACCGACGTCACGAGCGCCGACCTGAGGGGTCCCGCGGCGTGCGAGCTCCAGACACCCGACGAGATGCTCGCGACGGTCGCGAAGCTCGGCCCCGATCCCCTCGTGGACGACCCCGCCGAGGGCGAGGAGCGGTTCACGGCGGTCGTGCGCCGCAAGCCCACTCCGATCGGGCTGCTCCTCATGGATCAGAACGTCGTGAGCGGCATCGGCAACGTCTACCGGGCGGAGATGCTGTTCCGGGCGCGGCTGAATCCCCACACCCCCGGTCGCGATGTTCCAGAGGAGACGGTGCGCGGACTGTGGCGGGACTGGGTCCGCCTGCTGGCGATCGGCGTGGAGACCGGCCAGATGATGACGATGGACGACCTCGATCCCGAGGCGTACCGTCGAGCGATGGCCAGCCGCGACGATCGGCACTGGGTCTACCACCGCGCGGGCCTGCCGTGCCGCGTCTGCGGCACGGCGATCGTGCTGGAGGAGATGGGCGCGCGGAAGCTGTACTGGTGCCCGTCATGCCAGCGGTGACAGCGGCGCCGGCGATGAGGACGACATGAGACAGAACCCCAGCTTCGCGATGACCGACGTGACCGAGCTCCGACGCGTCATCGACGAGAACCCGTGGATGACGCTCGTGAGCGACACCGACGACGGCCTCGTCGCGTCGCACTACGCCATCCTGCTCGACGAGGACCGCGACGACCTCACGATCGTCGGGCACGTGGGCAAGCCCGACGACGCGATCCACGGGCTCGGGGAGCGGGAGCTCCTGGTCGTCGTGCAGGGGCCGCACGGCTACATCTCGCCGGGGTGGTACCCGCCGGGGCCGAACGTCCCCACCTGGAACTTCGTGTCCGTGCATCTCGCGGGCGTGCCGGAGATCCTGACGCCCGAGGAGAACCTCGTCGTGCTCGAACGGCTGGTCGCACGGTTCGAGTCGTCGATGCCGGGGCCGAGGCTCATGTGGGAGCCCCCGAACGACCCCGAGTTCATCCACCGGCTGGAGCGCGGGACCGTCGGCTTCCGCCTGACGCCGACGCGCGTGGTCGCCAAGCGCAAGCTCAGCCAGAACCGCCCGGACGAGGTCGTCGACACGATCATCGCGGAACTCGACGCGGGCCGCAGCCCCTACGCCGACCCGCGTCTGGCCCCCGAGATGCAGCGCGCCCACGACGCCCTGCGTGCCGCGAGGAGGCCGCAGCGGTGAGTGCACAGCGCGGCGACAGTCCGGCGGTGATCGCCGACGCGCGATTGACCGGCGCGGACCGCCTGGACCCGTTCGGCAGCGAGCCCGTCGACATCCACCTGCGCGACGGCCGCATCGACGACATCTCCCCGGCCGGAGCCCTCCCGCGTCGCGGCGTCGTGGTCGACGCGCACGGCGGCTGGGTCATCCCTGGGCTCTGGGATCACCATGTGCACACCGTCCAGTGGGCGCTCATCGCTCAGCGCACGCCGCTCAGCCAGGCCGCGTCGGCGATCGAGGCGGCGAGCATCATGGCCTCCGCCCCGATCCTGGACGACGGCCGCCGCGTGGGCACAGGCTTCCGCGACGCGCTCTGGCCGGATGCGATGAGCCTGGATGCGATCGACGCCGCGACCGGTGAGGTGCCGACCTACCTCATCAACGCCGATGTCCACAGTGTGTGGCTCAACAGCGCGGCCCTGCGCCGTGAGGGCTTCTCTGCGGAAGGCGACGGCGTCCTGCGGGAGGAGCCGGCCTTCGAGATCTCCCGGCGCCTCAACGCCGCCGACCCCGTTGTGGGCGACCGTCTGGTCGCCGCAGCCCTCGGCGATGCAGCCGCCAAGGGGGTCGTGGGGATCGTCGACTTCGACATGGCGTGGAACGCGGAGGCGTGGTCACGCCGGCTCGACGCGGGCTTCGAGAGCACGCGGATCTCGTTCGCCGTGTATCCCGCGCTGCTCGATCGGGCGATCGCCGAGGGACTCGCGACCGGCGATGCCCTTGACCCGGACGGCCTCGTGCGCATGGGGCCGTTCAAGGTCATCACCGACGGCTCGCTCGGCACCCGGACGGCCGCGTGCTCGCACGCCTATCCGGACGACCCCCGCAATCACGGCCTGCTGACCGTGCCGCCCGACGCGCTGCGGGAACTGCTCACGCGAGCGACCGGCGCCGGGCTGGCCGCCGCCGTGCACGCGATCGGCGACCTCGCGAACAGTCACGCCCTCGACGCCTTCGCCGCGACCGGCGCCCACGGCACCATCGAGCACGCGCAGCTGGTCGCCCACGCCGACATCGCCAGATTCGCGCGATTGGGCGTGGCCGCGAGCGTGCAGCCGGAGCACGCGAGCGACGACCGGGACATGACCGACGCCATCTGGGCGGAGCAGACCGCGATCGCCTATCCGCTGCGCGCCCTCGCCGACGCGGGGGCGAATCTCCTGTTCGGCTCGGACGCCCCGGTCGCGCCGCTGGATCCATGGGCGGCGATGGCGGCCGCCGTGCACCGTACGCGCGACGGACGCCCGGCCTGGCGTCCCGAGCAGGCGGTGGATGCCGCGACGGCGCTGGCCGCCTCGACGGCCGGCGGATCCGCGACGGGCAGCGCACTCGCGCCGGGCGACGTCGCCGACCTCGCCGTGGTGGATCGCGATCCGCTGACGGCGGGCGAGCCGGAGCTGCGGGGCACGCGGGTGTCGGCGACGATGCTCGCCGGTCGGCTCACCCACGTGGGCTGAAAACGGCGAAGGCACCGGCCGGAGCCGGTGCCTTCGCCGTGATCGTGTGCGCGGTCGATTATTCCGCGATGTGCGCGAACAGGAACCAGCGGTCCTTGTCCAGGCCCGCCTTGATCGCGATCGCGACGTCCTGGCTCGTGAGGTCGGTCTCGTCGAGACCGTCGATCGCTGCCTGCACGTCGGACAGCACGGCATCCATGTCGGCGATGACGGCGCGGATCTCATCGCGCCACTGCGCGAAGCCCGCCGGAACCGCCGTGCTCGTCTTCTCGGCGACCGTCGCCACGCGGGCGTCGATCGGCAGGCCGAGGGCGACGATGCGCTCCGCGGCGAGGTCGGCGAAGCCCTGCGCGTTGGCGACGAGGGTGTCGAGCAGTTCGTGGATGGCGATGAAGTTGCTGCCGCGGACGTTCCAGTGCGCCTGCTTGCCGTTGACGGCCAGCGCCTGAAGGCCCAGCACGACGGGTGTCAGCAGCTGAGCCGTGCTCGCTGCGGCCTCCGAGTCGGCGATGGTCGCGGGAATGGTCTGCGTCTTGGTCATGTCTCTCGCCTCCGTATCGGCGGGGTGTTGCCCCGCTCTGAATGAAACGCTACTCGCCGTGAGACATTCCGCAAGCAAGAGAAGGCTCCGCTTACCGCGTGATTCCGCGGATCCGGACGTGTGTAGGGTCGAGCCATGACCATCGCCGAAGATGCTTCCGTGCTGTCCGTCGACGGGAGGGAGCCCGACCTCCATCCCACGAGCTTCATCGCCGCCGGCGCGCGGGTCGTGGGGGCCGTCACGCTCGGCGAGGGGGCGAGCGTCTGGTACAACGCGGTGCTGCGTGCCGACAGCGACCGCATCACGGTCGGCGCGGGCAGCAACCTGCAGGACAACGTGTCCGTTCATGTGGACGCCGGCCATCCCGTCGTCATCGGCGAGGACGTGTCGGTCGGGCACAACGCTGTCGTCCACGGCTGCACGATCGGCGACGGGTCGCTCATCGGCATGGGGAGCGTCGTCCTGTCGGGTGCTCGGATCGGCCGCGGCTGCCTCGTCGCCGGGGGAGCCGTCGTACTCGAGGGCACGGTCGTCCCCGACGGCTCGCTCGTCGCCGGCGTGCCCGCCAAGGTCCGTCGTGAGCTCACGGACGAGGAGCGGGCCGGCATCCTCCGCAACGCGCAGACCTACCGCCGCCACTCCGCCAATCACTCTGCCGCCGCGCCGGCGTAGCGCCGTCGCCTCCCGACGACCGCGCCAGTTTCCTGCTGCCGCGCCACCGATATGCGGCGCACCAGCAGAAAAAGGGCGCGGATCGCGGTTCGGGCGGGGTGAGAGCTTGTGGAGGGGATGACGGGAATCGAACCCGCACCATCAGTTTGGAAGACTGAGGGACATCCGCTTCAGACTGATGCACTTCCGCCTGTTTTCAGAAACGAAGCATCGCTCGTGGCCGATTGTAGCGTCGTTCCGTGTCCGATTGTGGGGGTGGAATCGGACACGAATCGGACACGGCGCGCGGGCGGTTAGCCTTCCGGTATGACTGATAAGGCGGAGGATGCCTGGACCGTTGAGTCCATCATCGTATCCGAGCGGGGGCAGATGGCGCTTGGACGAATCGCGTACTGGGCGGCGTGGGTTGAGGCGAAGCTGGCATGGGTTGCTCTCGAGCTCACGAGAGATCTCGGACCGTCTCGCACCGCAATCGTCCAGGGACGCACCGCTGGACAGGTGATCGAGCTGTGCAGGGGACTGCTCGACGCCGGGATCGCTGAACCTGACGGTGTCCGTGAGGCGCTGGATCGCGCGAAGGCGGCCTTGGAGCGACGAAACCAGATTCTTCACAGTGCCATCGGTGGCGCGCTCATGTTGCCGGATGAGGAGGGGCTAGTCGCCCTCTGGGGACGGAGGGGCGGTTCTCGCGTAGTTCACGAGAGTGAGTTCGATAACGTCGCTGAGGAGTTGTTTCGAGCGAGTGAAGCACTTGACGCGTACGTGTAGTCAGCCCGGACCCTGCCGAATCGGCCCCGCCGTCAGCTATCGGCACGGTACGCTGGCACTGGCTCCGACTGAGACCATCGCCCCGTCCGGCTTCATCACCCTGGCGGGGCTTCTCTCTGCCTCCAGCGTCGTCGTGGGATACTTGTTCTCGATGCGCGGTCTCGTCACAAGCCGGTGACAGAGACGCCCGGAGTCCACCTCCGTGGCGGGCATTCACGGGTCCAGCCGCTCCGTGAGTGATGCGAGAGGCACTGTCTCAGTCACCCAGGGAGCCGTGATGAAGCTCGACCGCCCGCGACTCCGCCGAGTCCCGTTCGAGCGCGGCGCTCATCTGTTCATCCATCAAGACGGGATAACTAGAGGCTCCTACGCCGCCCTACGTTACGAGCTAAACGCGGTGCAGAGAGAGTTCTCGTCACGCAAAGCCATCCGCCGATGCGGGAGGAACAGCCACGATTGTGGGAGCGCGTTCTGCGAGGTCTGCTCGGTGGCCCGCGCCTCTCAGCTCCGTCGCGATCTCATGGCTCGCCTGAGCCCTGTCCGCTTCGGAACCGTGCTCGTGTGGACGGCGACCGTCGCGAGCACGCCCAGCGCCGCCCTCGGACCGCTGAGAGCCGATCTCGTACGTGTCATCCAAGCGACGACAGCAGGCGGATGGTTGAAGCGCCGGGGAGTCATCGGCACAGCCCGCGTCATCGAGCCGAAGCTCTCCCTCAGTGGATGGCACCCCCACGCCCACACGATGCTCGTGTTCCGAACCAAGCTGGCCTCCGAGGAGATCGAGAAGTTCGTGGCCGACCTCATCGACCGTTCGCTCGACAAGGCCGTCGCGCTCGGGATCACGACCAGCTACAAGGGCCAGGACGCGCGCTCGTTCATTCCATCGGAGGCGGTGGACTATCTCACCAAGGAAGCAGTCCGACCTGGAGGACAAGATGCCGGGTCAGTGCTGTGGCACCGCATCAGCAGGGGCGACTCGGACGCCCTCGACCTCGTGCACGAGCTGGAGGCGGGCATGTTCCGTGCTCGTGCCATCGTGACGACCGGCGTCCTCGCGCCGCCCCTCGACTTTGACGACCTCATCGCACGGGGCCGCATCTGAGCACACGTTACGCGCTCGTCGTGTGGCGTTACGTGCGCGGGACCACGCCCATCATCGTGACCGGCGAAGATGCGCGTAACGCAATGGGTAGCGCGTAACGCGATGATTCGGAGAGACCCGAGAGCGCGATCTGTCAGTCAGCACGCGCGCATCGGAGGTCCTATCGTTTCCGGAAACGAACACCCCTCCGGGGTGCACGAATTCATACACCCCCTGGGTGGTAAATCTCGCTCGCAGAACCCACGCTCGTGTTGAATCAGTCGGGGTCAAACGCCGATCTGTTCTCCATCTCGTTCGCGAGAGCCTGCACCGTGCCGCGACGAATGCTGAATACGTCGTGCTCAGTGGAGGAAAGCTCATTCTGTGCGATGAGGATGCCGTCGTTCAGTGCCATGAGTCCCGTATCGGTCTCCTTCTTCTGCTCATGCACGGCGACATCGAGATGCGCGAAGGCCCCGCGAGTCGCGCCGGGTAAAGCTATCGCGATACTCGCCCCTCCAGACTCCCCGCTACGCCCGATGGGCCCACGTAGAAGTAGGTCCACTCGCCTCGATTCGATTCGCTGTCCCTCAGGTAGGTGATCATGCAGACCTCGCGTTCGGTGATGTGAGGGAACTGGATGCTTCTCGGCGCGGTACCGATTGCCCCCTCATCGGAGGAACTGGAGTCCAGATTGCGGGTCTGACCGTTCAGCGGCCCGCCGACGAGCCCGATCACGAGGCTCGGCCCACCCCCTGCGTCGATATCCTCGTCCGCCTCAGGGTCGTACCCGTTGGTTGCGCGAAGCGTCTCTAGCCGCTCGATCATCCCAACCGCGCTAGAGAAGCTCTCCGTGAACACACTCCGCTCTTCGTGACCGAGCGAACCGCCAAGGGTTTGCGCGCGGTCGAGCAAATCTGCCGCCTCCTGCTGTCGCTGAGTCGCCTCTTCTCCCCAGTCGAGCGGGTACTCGCGGAGAAGCACGCGATACGCCTCAACCGACTGGTCGATCAGGCCGAGCACGATGGCCAGGTCCAAGCTCGCGGCGGACACCTCGATCACCTCCGAGTAAGGAGCCGGACAATCCAGGCCAACGCGTGCCACGCGACCCAGAGCACGAACGTCGGGAGCAGGAGCGCGAGCGCCAGCGCAGAGCTACTTCCCTGGCTAGAACCAGTGCCATCGAAGGAGTCGAAGTACCGAACCCAGAAGTCAGAACCGCTCATTGATCCCCCTTACCGCGACGTCGGAACGGCAGAAGTTTCGGAGCCGACGACGATCTCCCCACTTGTTATGGCTAACCATAGATGTGCTGGTTAGCCATAACATAGTGCAACCGGCGCGCGACTGACCTAGAGGTGTGCCCGACCTATCGCCTGTCGCCGAACCGAACATCGCCGCCCTTCGCATTCATCTCGCCCGCCTCCGGCACGACCGTGGGTGGTCCTACGATGAACTCTCGGCGCGGTCTGGCGTTGCGCGCGCAACCATCGTCGCGCTGGAGTCCGCCAAGCCGGACAAGCGCCGAAGCCAGGGGCGACCTGCGACGAGCGGAACACTCGTCACGTGGTGGCGGCTTGCGCAGGCGCTTGGGGTCGAGATCGGCGAACTCCTGCGACCGTTGTATGCCGACGAGAATCCAAAGGTTGATGCCGCGAGCTAGCTGGGCGGAGTGTTACATGGCTGTGCGATACAGGCGGTCTGCTGTTCGGAGACCGCCGTCGTGAGTTGACACGGCGTATCATCAGCGTTCCGAAACGATGAGGGAGATGACGCCATGACGCCGGAAGAGGTGCTCCGAGCCGCCGAGGGGATCGCCGACACCCTGTCCAGTATCGACGCGGGATCGCTCGACGCAACGCCGACAGAGTGCGCCTATCTGTCGGGAGCCCTGCACGCGCTGAGGGCCGCTCTCGGAGAGGCCGATGCCCGCTTCTCGATTTAGGTATACATAAGCGGACCCCTTTATGTATGGTAGTCCTGTGACCAAGCGCACCGACCGCCGGCCCCTCGCCCTCGCCTACGCCCGTGTTTCCACCGACATGCAGGCGGAGCACGGCGCATCGCTCGACGCGCAAGAGACCACGCTGAGGGCCGAGGCCGACCGTCGCGGCTGGGATGTCGAGATCATCCGGGAAGAGGGCAAAAGCGCCGCGACCCTGACGAAGCGCCCCAAGCTTTTGGCCGCTCTCGCCCGTCTCGACAGGGCCGAGGCCGACGTCTTGCTCGCGGTACGCCTTGACCGTGTGTCGCGCTCGGTTGTGGACTTTGCCGCCATGATGCAGAGGGCCGAGCGTCGCGGCTGGGCGCTGACGTTCACGGCGACGGCGATTGACACGACCGACGCCTCGGGCCGGTTCTCGGCTCACGTCATGATCGCCGCCGCCGAGTTCGAGCGGGCGCTCATCTCGGCCCGTACGCGCGAGGGCATGGCTCAGCGCAAGGCAGAGGGCGTCGTCTTCGGTCGCGAGGTGGTAGAGGCGTTCCTGCCGACCTACCGGCGCGTCCTCGCGATGCACGCCGGGGGCGAGAGCTTCAACGGGATCGCGCGGGCGCTCAACGCCGAGGGCATCCCCACGGCCAAGGGGGGTACGTGGCACGCGAGCACGGTTCGCGCCATGGTCAGGAGTGAGACGGCCAAGCGCCTGGCGGCGTAGCCCAGTGGACTCGCCGTCTGCACATCCCAGTATCATTTCGACATCCGCATTCGGTGGCGACGCGGGATCATCGATGCCCCCGAGGAAGAAGGGCTAATGGACGAGCCGGAGGGCTTCGACCGCGTGCTACTTGCGCTGGCGCAGTACGGCGCGCCAATCGACTTAGTCGCTTCCATCATGCGCGCGAAGGGCAAGAGCAACTCAGCTCATGTCGCCGTCGAAACGGTCTTCACAGATGATGAACATCCCTTTGATGACTTCACGCTCGGTGGGGTATCGGTGCGTCGCCATGACGGGCCTAACTACGTCGTATTGGAGCTCTCAGATTCGGATGGCACGTGGGCCGCAGGAGCGCTCACGACAGAGCATCATGGGGTCTTCCACATCGTCTCCGGCCAGCCCCGCACTGACAAGCGGTGGGACAAGCTGGAGCGCGCACTGTCGCGACGCCGCTCAGTCTCTCGATGTTTCCTGAATCACGCTGACTTCCTCGCCATTGCAAACGACCTAGAGCGGTTCGGTCCGATCCACGTCTCGCGAGTCACTGGGCGCAAGACCGAAGATCACTCGTCAATCTCACGCGGATTCCCCGAGACGCGCCCAACGCCACAGCAGGCGGTGGATGACATCGAGGATCAGGGCGGCGTCGTACGCACGATGAGTATGCAGTCCGATGAGGTCTCGATGCAGATTCGCCGGATCGCGGGAGCGACGTTCTACGGCGGTCAGCCGCGCTACTTCGTTCAGAACGTTCTTCGGCCGCTGGCGTCTGCGGCCGCTTTACGAAGACAACTGGTTTCCAACAGAGCGCGTCAGACGGTAGAAGAGGAGCTCCACGCGCTCAGTATCGATCTCTCGTCGGAGCTATTCAGTACTCGCGAGGAGACGGGTCTACTTCTCGATGTCGTATCCCGAATGCCCCACACCGAGGTCGCTGTTTTTCATCGCAATCCGTATTTGCACTTCGCGCTCTTTGATGCTCGCGATGGATCAAACTTCGACGTCGTGGTGACTGAAGCGAACTCGATCCAGATCTATCCGGGGTACCGAGCATCACAAGACGCCGTCGCGCGCATAGCCCAGGAGCTCGGCGAGCGATTCGGAGCGTCGTCCATCGACAACGCCCCCCAGCGTGAGCGCGTGTCACTCGAAGAGCTGATCGGCTGAGCTTCCAATGGGAGATGAGCCCAAGCCGCAACCCGATCCCGCGATGCTCCGGGACTTCGAGCTGTACGACCGGAGCGTTGACGTCGTATCAGCCTTTCACTGGCTCTACACAGAGACCAAGGAACTCCCCGGCTTAGTCGCTCATTTCGAACGGTATCCCACGATCAAAGTTCGAGTCGGGGACGTCGAAAAGGAAGTCACACCCGACTTCACAGTTCTCTTCAAGGATGGCACCGGGCTGATTGCCGAGATCGCCAACATTGCACGGCACGAAAACTCCGTCGAGAAGCTCTGTCGTCAGCTCCTGAACTACTCGCTGATCGCTGAGCTACCAGGCTCGGAAGGACGCGTGGTGCCGGTAAGCGGCGTGGATGTACTCTTCCTATCCCCGATGAAGACGGCTGGCGACGCTGTTCAGCGCGTCTTTACGGAGCGGCTCGACAACGCGGGGCACTGGTACTCGCCAAGCGCGCGGCCAACGCTGATGCAGTTCGCGCAGGAGCCAGACCAGTACGTCTTCCAGCTATGGCCCGACAAGTCGATCAACGGAACATTGCGCCCACATGGGTCGCTAAAGCTTGCGTCACTCGATGTTCCCCAACTCGCCATCAAACCGGGACACTTCGCAGAGAACAAGGTTCAGTACGCCTTCTGCAACGACCCGGTTCCCGCGCTGTATCTCGCCACTCGCCTTATCGTCAGCGTCTTTCCTGTGATGCAGGACGACCCCAAGAGGGCGTTCGTCGCCAGCGCTGAAGAGATCACCTCAGTGCTTCGAACGCAGTACGGGCACGGACGGGCTGGAGATGTTCAGCGAGCGTTGGAGCTTCTGAGGACCGCAGGCCTTGTCACCAAGGGAGCAGACGGAACGTGGCGGATACTCCGGAGCCGCCCCGGCCTCGGGGGCGACAACATCCACATCTCCATTGCCACGCGCGCGGCGAAGGCGGCGATTCCAAAGCCTAAGAAATCCACGAAGCCGCTTGAAGGGTCAGTGCCGCTCTTCGTGGATGCCGAACAGCTAGAGGCTCTCCTCGAACAGCAGGCCGCACTAGAAGCCGGCAAACCCCAGAGCGAGCTAACCGAGTGACGCCGGGGAAGGCCCAGAGGACGTAGCCGGGGCACTAGAGCACGGGTAGCTCATGAGAAAACGCAACTGGCGTGAGACTGGCGTCGGTGGGACGCCATGACGCCCAGTGTCGCAACCTGCCTCCCGAGGTCACGATCTGTTCGCTCGCATCGCGACGCCATTCGATGGCATCCACGACCACCAACTCGACGCGCGCGTACGAGCGCGCATGTGCCACTTCGTTTCGGGTGACGAGAATCTCTGTGAGCTCTCCTCCCGACCCCTTGACCTCCACATGCACTTCCTGGCCGTCCACAAGAACGCGCAGATCGTACGGCTTCCCGAGCACTTCGATATCCTGCGCCCCGAGAGCCTGATAGTGCTCTATCGCACGAGCAACAGCGTGCCGCTCAATAGCGAGTTTTCGAGCCGTGTCCCTCAGAAATCCTTGACCGCCCGACCGGGGATCAGGAGCCGTTGGAGGCGTGTCTCCAAGCGATAACGCCTCGTCGCCGAGCTCCAGCGAGTACCGACCCGCCAGCAAGTCCACGAGCTGGCGCGGAAGCTTTGTGAGATACGCCTGAGCGGCTCGCAAGTTGACCGCGCCGTACTTCGTGAACGGGAAGTATGAGGGGGTGCCGCGCTCCGCTTCGAGTTCTTCGCGTACACGGAGTACATCTGCGCGCATAGCTTCGATTTCGGCGAGCGAGATAGGCGCATCTAGGTAATGCACGCCACCCAGCGGCATAACCCAGTTGGGCCGTGCGCCCTCAGCCGTGAGGAGTGATCCGGCGTGCGGTGTCCACTCGTGCGACTCCTCGCGCAGAGGCCCAAGGACTGTGGACCACCCAACGAGCGCGGGGCGGTCGTGAAGGGTCGTGTGCCAGTGGAAGACCACATCGCCGGGTTGCGTATGCGACACGAGCGAGTAGTGCCATACCTCGCGCCCCTCGCGCCCGCTGATTGGAGCTCTGAGATCCTCACCCAGCGTTGCCCGGTCGGTGATCTCCATCCAGTAGCGCTCAGTCGGATCGCCCGCCCACCATTCGCGAATCGCCATGCGCCGAGGCTATCGTCGCCGTCATGGATGCCGACGACGCCGCCGAGGTGCCGCTCGCGTCATTACGAGATTCGGCGAATCAGCGCGTCGAGCCTCTCCACTGCCTCCTCGTGCACCCTGGCGCTCGTGTGCAAGTATCTGCGGGTGGAGGTGCTCGATGCGTGCCCGGCGCGCTCCTGCGCCACGACGATCCCAGCCACCTCGTTGACCAGCGACAGCCCAATGTGGCGGACGTCGTGGAGGCGGAGGTCGGGGAGGCCAGCGGCCTCCCTCGCGGACTCCCAGGCGTCTTGGAGGCTCTTGCGCGGCATCCGCTCCGCCTTCACTCCGGGAAAGAGCGGACCGGCGATACGAGCGGGAATCGAGTCGAGCGCGTCGATACCACGCTGGAGGAGCTTGATGCGTTTGTGTTGGCCGGTCTTGGTCTGCGATGTCGAGCCCTCCTTGGTGCGCTGGCGGGTGACCGTGATGACGCCGGTCTTGCGGTCGTAGTCCTGCGCATCGAGCCCGATGGCTTCACCAAGCCGGAGATGACCGGCGAAGATTACGAGCACGATGGGCCGATAGTGCTCGGGGAGGTGCTGGAGCACCTTGTCCATATCGGCCACCTCGAACGCGGGCCTCGGCTTGGCGACGTCACGACCGGCACCGTCGATCTCGACTTGCCACTTCGGGATGTAGCCCCAGCGGTAAGCCACCTTCATCATGGCTCGGAGCGCGAAGAAGCTGTTGCGCCGTTGGACCGGCTGGGCGGCGTGACGCGACCACCAGAAGTCAATCTTGCGTTGGTCGAGCTGGTCGAGCGTGAGCTTCTCGAAGCTCTTCAGTGTGGTGTTGAGCATCGAGCGGATGTTGCGCACGGTCCCGATGGCCAGGTCGGGCTCACGGTACGCGAGGTACTCCTGCACGAAGTCCAAGAAAAGGACCCTCTTGGGGCTCGGCTCCGGCTCGGGGACACGCCCTGCCTGTAGCTCGCGGAGGCGCGCTTCGGCCTCCCTCTTCTTGGACGGCCGGAAGACCACCGAGTGGCGTTCCCCATCAGCATTCGTCCAGCGGAGACGATGACCGTCCTTGAACGCTTCGACGCTCCCTGCGCCCTTGCTCCTCGCCATGACTGGCTCCCGTTGTTCACGGCGAGCCTCTCGCAATCGGCCACGAATCGGCCACGGAGCGACTCGCCTAGCGTGGGAGCGAAGCGTTCATTTCTGGAGAGTCCTTAAGGGAGTAGGTCAGTCGGTGTGGAGGGGATGACGGGAATCGAACCCGCACCATCAGTTTGGAAGACTGAGGCTCTACCATTGAGCTACATCCCCGGGGCCGTCGGACGGCACCTCGAAAGAGTGTACAGGGCGTTGTCGGCTAGACTCGACACGGTCGTTTTCGGCGCACGCGCACGTGCGCGCCCCGGGGCGTAGCTCAGCTTGGTAGAGCGCCCGCTTTGGGAGCGGGAGGCCGCAGGTTCAAATCCTGTCGCCCCGACCACGGCCCACCACAGACCGAGATATCCACACACCGACGGACGCGCACGCGCGCGGCCGGAACCGAGGAGAACGAACACGCATGGTCACGAGCACCGTCGAGAAGCTCAGCCCCACCAGGGTGAAGCTGCACATCACGGTCACGCCGGATGAGCTGAAGCCCAGCATCGCGCACGCCTACGAGCACATCGCACAGGACGTCCAGATCCCCGGCTTCCGCAAGGGCAAGGTCCCCGCGCCGATCATCGACCAGCGCGTCGGCCGCGGCGCCGTCATCGAGCACGCCGTGAGCGAGGGGCTCGACGGGTTCTACCGCGAGGCCGTGCAGGCCAACGAGGTCCGCATCGTCGGGCGTCCGTCCGCAGAGGTCATCGAATGGCCGAGCGACAAGGACTTCTCGGGCGACCTGAAGGTCGAGGTCGAGGTGGACGTCCGCCCCGAGTTCGACCTGCCGTCCTTCGACGACATCACCGTCGAGGTGGATGCCGCCGAGACCGACGCCGCCGCCGTCGAGGCCGAGCTGGACCGCCTGCGCGGCCGCTTCGGCACACTCGTCACGGTCGACCGCCCCGCCGCCACCGGCGACTTCGTCGAGCTCAACCTCGTTGCGACGATCGACGGCCAGGAGATCGACCGCGCCGAGGGCGTCTCGTACGAGGTCGGCTCCGGTGAGCTGCTCGAAGGCATCGACGAGGCCGTGGACTCCCTCACCGCGGGCGAGGACACGACGTTCCGCTCGAAGCTCGTCGGCGGCGACCATGCCGGCGAGGAGGCCGAGGTGGCCGTCACCGTCACGTCGGTCAAGGAGCGCGAGCTCGCAGACGCCGATGACGACTTCGCCCAGATCGCGAGCGAGTTCGACACGATCGCGGAGCTGCGCGAGAGCATCGCGGCCCGACTGGCGGAGCAGTCCGTCTACGTGCAGGGCGCCGCCGCGCGCGACAAGCTCGTCGACGCGCTCCTGGCGAAGGTCGAGATCCCCGTGCCGGCCCAGCTCGTCGAGGACGAGGTGCACCAGCACCTCGAAGGCGAGGGGCGCCTGGAGGACGACGTGCACCGCGCCGAGGTCACCGAGGCGAGCGAGAAGCAGTTCCGCACGCAGATGGTGCTCGACAAGCTCGCCGAGGCCAGCAACGTGCAGGTCTCGCAGGACGAGCTGACGCAGTACCTCATCCAGTCGGCCGCCCAGTACGGCATGGCTCCGCAGGAGTTCGCCGACGCCCTGCAGCAGGGCGGCCAGCTGCCGATGATGATCGGCGAGGTCGCGCGCAACAAGGCGCTCGCGATCGCCCTGGGCAAGGTCAAGGTCGTCGACACCGCAGGCAAGCCCGTCGACCTCACCGGCTTCATCGCCGTGGACGAGGACGAGGAGGCGCCTGCCGAAGAGGCGCCTGCCGAAGAGGCGCCTGCCGAAGAGGCGGCTGCCGAAGAGGCGGCTGCCGACGAGGCGCCGGCGAAGAAGGCCCCCGCGAAGAAGGCTCCGGCCAAGAAGGCCCCGGCGAAGGCCGACGCCGCGGCGGAGGAGAAGCCCGCCAAGAAGGCGCCCGCCAAGAAGCCGGCCGCCAAGAAGGCCGACGCCGAGTAGGCAGCACGCCCGCGGTTCGACCGCGACGAGACGAAGCGCAGCCTCTTCCCGATGTGGGGGCTGCGTTTCGTCTCGCTGCGCTCGCTCAACGACCGGGGGGCGGGGATGCTGTGCTCGCTCAGCCACCGAGGGAGGTGGCCGCTATGCCGACGGCGAACACGGGCGGGTCGGTCCCGGCGCGTCGGTAGATTCGATGGCGAACGGACAACCCGGAATCAGGAGCATCCATGGCTGAACCACTTGTCGCGACGAGCGTCTTCGACAGGCTGCTGAAAGACCGCATCATCTGGCTCGGGTCGGAGGTGCGCGACGAGAACGCCAACGAGATCTGCGCCAAGATCCTCCTCCTCGCCGCCGAAGACAGCGAGAAGGACATCTACCTCTACATCAACTCACCCGGCGGCTCGATCACGGCGGGCATGGCGATCTACGACACGATGCAGTTCGTGCCGAACGACATCGTCACCGTCGGCATCGGCATGGCGGCCTCGATGGGCCAGCTGCTGCTGACGGCGGGCACGAAGGGCAAGCGCTACATCACACCGAACGCGCGTGTGCTGCTGCACCAGCCGCACGGTGGCTTCGGCGGCACCGCGAGCGACATCCAGACGCAGGCGCAGCTGATCCTCGACATGAAGAAGCGCCTCGCGGAGATCACCGCCGCACAGACGGGCAAGACCGTCGAGCAGATCAACGCCGACGGTGACCGCGACCGCTGGTTCACCGCCGACGAGGCCCTGGAGTACGGCTTCGTCGACCACATCCGCGAGTCGGCCACCGATGTCATCGGCGGCGGCGGCACCGACAACTGAGACCGGAGGAGACCCGAGAATGAACACCCCCACCTTCGGCCTGCCGCACTCCGCGCAGCACATGCCGCAGAGCCGCTACATCCTGCCTCAGTTCGAGGAGCGGACGGCGTACGGCTACAAGCGTCAGGATCCCTACAACAAGCTGTTCGAGGACCGCGTGATCTTCCTCGGCGTGCAGGTCGACGACGCGTCGGCGGATGACGTCATGGCGCAGCTGCTCGTGCTGGAGTCGCAGGATCCCGACCGCGACATCATCATGTACATCAACTCTCCCGGCGGCTCGTTCACGGCCATGACCGCGATCTACGACACGATGCAGTACGTGTCGCCCGAGATCCAGACCGTCGTGCTCGGCCAGGCGGCGTCCGCAGCGTCTGTCCTGCTCGCCGCGGGCGCGCCCGGAAAGCGTCTCGCCCTGCCGAACGCCCGCATTCTCATGCACCAGCCCGCGGTCGGAGAGGCCGGCCACGGCCAGGCCTCCGACATCGAGATCCAGGCGGCGGAGATCCT
>Ga0182739_1000408_pt1 | contig 59506 bp, 52 predicted proteins | sample eDN5th30CBELigBY_FD_128873 | JGI IMG/M metagenome (GOLD analysis project Ga0182739, IMG submission 128873) | Enriched backyard soil microbial communities from Emeryville, California, USA - eDNA 5th pass 30_C BE-Lig BY (version 2) (version 2) | ecosystem: Environmental > Terrestrial > Soil >... | reverse complement strand
GAAGAGGCGGCTCACCTGCTGCTCGGACTCGCCATACCACTTGGAAAGCAGGTCGGCCGACTTGGTGGCGATGAAGTTGGCATTCGCCTCCCGCGCCACCGCCTTGGCCATCAGCGTCTTGCCGGTGCCCGGCGGGCCGAAGAGGAGAAAGCCCTTGGCCGGGCGGATACCGATGCGCCGGAAGGCCTCGGGATGCTTCAGCGGCAGCTCGATGCCCTCGCGCAGCTGCTCGCGCGCTGTCTCGACACCGCCGACATCCTCCCAGGTGACGTTCGGCACCTGGATCATGATCTCGCGCAGTGCGGAGGGCTGGATGCGCTTCAGCGCGCTCTCGAAATCTCCGCGGCAGACGCGCATGCCGGCCAGGATCTCGGGCGGGATGCCCTCGCGCAGGTTGACCTGCGGCAGCACGCGGCGCACCGCGTCCATCGCCGCCTCGCGCGCCAGGGCGGAGACATCGGCACCGACGAACCCGTAGGTCATGCGCGCCAGGGCGTCGAGATCGACGTCATCGGCCAGCGGCATGCCGCGGGTGTGGATGGCGAGCACCTGCCGGCGCCCATCCTGATCCGGCACGCCGATGACGATCTCGCGGTCGAAGCGGCCGGGGCGGCGCAGCGCCTCGTCAATGGCATCGACACGGTTGGTGGCGGCGATCACCACCACGTTCTGCCGCGGCTCAAGCCCGTCCATCAGCGTGAGCAACTGTGCGACGATGCGGCGCTCCACCTCGCCCCGCGCCTCCTCGCGCTTGGGCGCGATGCTGTCGATCTCGTCGATGAAGATGATCGAGGGCGAGCGCTTGCCGGCCTCCTGGAAGATGTCGCGCAGCCGCTGCTCGGACTCGCCGTAATGGCTGCCCATAATCTCGGGCCCGGCGATGCTGAAGAAGGAGGCCTCGGATTCGTTCGCCACCGCCTTGGCCAGCAGCGTCTTGCCGGTGCCCGGCGGGCCATGGAGGATCACGCCCTTCGGCGGGTCGATGCCCAGGCGCTGGAACAGCTCGGGGTGCCGTAGCGGCAGCTCGACCATCTCCCGCACCTGGTCCACCGCATCGCCCAGACCGCCGATATCGTCATAGGTGACGTCGGCGCGGCGGGTCTCCTTCGGCTCGACATATTGCGGCAGCAGCTCGATCTCGGTCTCGTTGTCGATCCGCACGATGCCCTTCGGCATGGTGCTGACGACGGTGAGCCGGATCTCCTGCAACGCATAGGCCTGCCGCTCGGCGAACTGCCGGAAGAACTCATCGGGAAAGCCGTCCGCATTGCCACCCGCCCGCTGGTAGACGGAGGTGGAGATCACGTCCCCGGCGACCAGCGGCCGCCCCATGAAGGTGCGTCGCAGGGCCTCGCCGGAGCCGGTGAGCCGCAGGTTCTTCTGCGCCGGCGCCACCGTGACGCGGCTGGCGGTCCGTGCCTGGGCGCGTTTCACCTCGATGCGCTCGCCGGCCGTGACGCCGGCATTGGCGCGCTGCAACCCGTCGAGGCGGATGATCTCCAGGTCCTCGTCCTCGGGATAGGGGGGCGCGGCGATGACAGCGGTGTGCCGCTGCCCGGCCAGTTCCAGCACGTCGCCAGACCGCATGCCGAGAGCCTGAACCGCCTTGCGGCTGACACGGGCGAAGCCTCTGCCAACGTCTTCCGGGCGGGCGTTGGCCACCTGGACCTGCACGCCCTTGGGATCCGAATCGCTCATGGGCGTGTCGTCTCCTGCTTGCCGTCTGTTTCAACGTTTGTCGCGGGCATGTGGGGCGGCAACGCGGCGCACCCAACAGGGCGCCGTCCTCCGTGATCAGTCCGCGGAAGCGCTGCCCATGTCTGGGGAAACGGCTGGCAAACGGATGGGATGCAGCAGGTTGGAGGAATGAATTCCCCCGAACCCCCTTCTTTTTTCTGTCAGTTGCGGCGCTCGCGGCAAAGCTGTGCTGCAAACTCGAAGAAAGAAGAAGGGGGTCTGGGGGAATTCATTCCCCCAGAACGTCAGAGCGCCACCGCATAGGCCGGCCGGCGCGGGTCGGCGCCCGCCAGCCGCAGCCCGGTGGCCGGGTCGCTGCACACGGCCTCGACGCTGCCGGCCAGCCAGGTCCAGTCCGGCCAGTCCTTCACCTCGTGCCCGCGCGCGCGGAGGGCGTCGCGCGTGACACTGTCGATCCGGCCTTCCACCGCCAGCCGGGCGGGGAAATAGTCATAGGGCGCGAAGGAGGAGGGGAAGGAGTAGGAGGCGACGCGCGGCGCCTCGATCGCCTCCTGCAGGTCCATGCCGAAATGCAGGTGGTTCAGCAGCACCTGGAGCATGGCCTGGATCTGCACGTCGCCGCCCGGCGTGCCGAAGGGCATCACGCCCCCGTCGCGCGTCACCACCATGGCCGGGTTGGGCGTCAGCCGCGGCCGCCGCCCCGGCCCCACGCCGCAGGGATGCGACGGGTCGGGCCGCGACTGCGTCCCGCGCCCCGAGGCGATGATGCCAAGCCCCGGGATGATCGGGCCGTTGTAGGTGCCGTCCGAGGGTGTGGCGGAGAAGGCGTTGCCCTCGGCATCCACCACCGCGACATAGGAGGTATCGGGCTCGATGGCCGGCATCGGACGCTTGCTGGGAGGCGGCAGTTCCGTCCCCTGCCCCAGCAGCGCCTCGGGCATGCCGGGATGCGCCCGCGCCTGGTCGATGCCGGCCAGCCGGGCGGCGAGATGCGCCTCGCCGAGCAGCGCGTCGATCGGCACCTCGGCGAAGGCCGGGTCGGCGAAGTGGTACTCGCGGTCGGCCATCGCCACCTTCAGGCACTCGGCCATCAGGTGCAGGTAGTCCGGGCTGTTGTGCGCCATGCCGTGGAAGCCGGCCCGCTCCATCAGCAGCAATGCCTCCAGCAGCGCCGGGCCCTGGCACCAGGGGCCGCAGGTGGTGACCTGGTGGCCGCGCCAGCCGCGGGTGACGACAGGCTCCAGGCGCGAATGGAACCCGGCCATGTCCTCGTCCGAGAGATAGCCGCCCTCGGACTGGATGAACCGCACGATCGTCCGGGCGATGTCGCCGCGGTAGAAGGCGTGGTGCGCGGCGGCCAGCCCGGCCAGCCGGCCCTTCGCCGCCGCCGCGCGCCGGTCCTCATCCGCCATGTGGCGGAGCATGGCGGCCAATTCGGTCTGGCGGAACAGCGCGCCCTCCGGCGGCGGCGCGCCACCGGGCAGGAAGACTGCGGCGTTACTCGGCCAGCGGGCATAGTCCTTCACATGCTCGGCGATGCTGTCGGCCAGCAGCTTGTAGACCTGGAAGCCCTCCTCGGCGCAGCGGATGGCGGGCTCCGCCACCTGTGCGAAGCCGAGCCGGCCATGCCGCTCCAGCGCGGTGATCCAGGCATCCGGCGCGGCCGGCACCACGGTGCGCAGCACGCCCTGCGGCATCTTGCCGCCATGCTCGCGCATGAAGAGGTCGGGCGGCAGGGAGCGCGGCCAGTGGCCAAGGCCGGCGATGCTCTCCATCGTGCCGTCGGCGCGGCGGATCAGGATCGGCGCCACGCCGCCGATATTGACGATGTCCGGCTGCACCACGCCGAGCACCAGCCCGGCGGCCACGCCGGCATCGATGGCGTTGCCGCCGGCCTCCAGGATGGCGAAGCCGGCGCTGGCGGCGAGGTAGTGCCCGGCGCTGACCGCGTGCCGGGCACCGGCGATGAGGGGGCGCGTCGCCATCAGCGGGCGGCCTGCGCGGGGTGGGCGTGATAGGCGACCATCTGCTCGTCCATGCGGGGTGTGTACACGACGGTAGGCCGACCGGCGGCGATGGTCACCTGGTTGTAGAGCGGGATGATGGGGAAGCGCTCGATGGCCGCGCGCATGGCGCTGCGCAGCGCCACCTCCCGGCCATCATCCATGCGGATGATGGCGGCGTCGATGATGCGGTCCATCTCCGGGTCGCTGAAGGCCCCGCGGTTGCCCTGGCCGAAGGCCTGGGCGACGTTGCGGGTATGGACCGAGGTGGAGAGGATATAGCTCGGGTCCCGCGAGGAGGAGAGCGAGAGACCATAGAGCATCAGCGGCAGGTCGTTCTTGCCGGGGAAGGTGCGGGGAAAGAAGACGCTGCCCGGCAGCGTCTCCACCTTGGCCTGCAGCCCCAGGCGGGCGAGCATCTGCCCCACGACCTGGCAGACCCGCGCGTCGTTGACGAAGCGGTTGTTGGAGCAACCCACCGTCAGGCCGAAGCCGTCCGGGTAGCCCGCTTCGGCGAGCAGGCGCCGCGCCTCCGCGAGATCCGCCTTGGGCGCCGGGAGGTCCGGGTCGTAGCCGGCGAACTGCTGCGGCACCATCTGGCCGGTGGGAAGCGCCTGGCCATCCATGGCGCGCTCGGCCAGGGCGTGGCGGTCCATCGCCAGAGAGAGCGCCCTGCGTACCCGCACGTCGCGCAGCGGGTTCTCCTTCAGCGGCTGCCCCTGGGCATCGGTCAGCAGCGGCAGCGTCTCGGCACCCACATGCGGGATCAGGAACATGATGCGGTCCGAGTTGCGCTTGAAGACGCGCACCTGCCCCTCACGCTCCAGCCGCGCCGCATCGGTGGGCGCGACATCCTCGATCAGGTCCACATCGCCGGAGAGCAGCGCGGCGATGCGCGCGGCGTCATTGCCGATGACGCGCAGGTTGACATGCGCATAGGCCGCCTTCTCGCCCCAGTAGGTCTCGTTGCGGGTGAGCGACATGCCCTCGGCGCCGCGGAAATTCTCCAGCCGGAAGGGACCGGTGCCGATCGCCGCCTTGCCGGAGGTGAAGTCCGCCGTGCTGGCATCCTCGGCCGCGCGCTTCGAGACGACGAAGATGTTGGTGAGCTGTCCCATCAGCGTCGGGTTCGGCCGGTCGGTGGTCAGCCGCACCGTATAGGGGTCCACCACCTGCACGTCCTGGATGGTCCGCAGGTTGGAGGTATAGGGGCCGGGGTTGTTCGGCACCTTCGGCACCCGCGCCAGGGTGAAGGCGACGTCCTCGGCGGTGAAGGGGCTGCCGTCGTGGAAGGTGACGCCGTGGCGCAGCTTCAGCTCCCAGGTGGTCTCGTCCACCGCCCGCCAGGCCTCGACGATGCCCGGCACCATGCGGCTTTCCGGGTCCCGGTTGATCAGGCTGTCATAGATGTGCCGCGCCGCCGCCATGTTCGGGCCCACGAAGAGGAAATGCGGATCGATGCCGAAGGGCGCCTGCACGCCGACAGTGAGCTGCTGCGCCCCTGCCGGCGCGGCGAGGCCGAGCGCCATACCGAGCAGGGTGAAAGACGTGGTGAAACGGGGAAGCCTGAGACGGGGCAAGGCGGTGCTCCTCTGCTGCCGGGGCGGGGCCGCCGATCCTTCCCCAGGCGCGCCATGGCCTGCTGCCTGGCGCGGCTGAAGGGGGCAAGCGGAGTGCCACGCAAACATCACGTAACTATCGAAGCATATTCCGGGAGTGGTGCAACTCTTCCGCCCGGCCGCGCTTATGCTTGCCAAGCCTCTTTAGCACCTCACCCGCCGGCAGCAGGCTTCCGCTTCGTTCCGCCCGGAATTTCGGAAGCGATCACGTTTCCGGCGCGTGAAATCTGCCGGGGAGGTGAACGCGCTTCAGCTTGATGTGGGTCACGGCGTCGCCCAGAGTTACCGCTTCAGGCTTGGGACTTCAGGCTTACTTGGGCGCGGGTTGAACAATCGGCGACCTACCGGCGCCGGTGGCTCTGCCCGCTCCGCTGTCGGAGAAACGGACATCCATGAGGGTGCTCTTCGTCACCAGCGAGTTTGCAGGGCTCGCCAAGGCAGGGGGGCTCGGGGATGTCTCTGCCGCCCTGCCCCGCGCCCTGATCAGGCAAGGCGTCGATATTCGCGTGGTGATGCCGGCCTATCCGGAGGTGCTGGCACGCGCCTCCGGCGTCGAGGTGGTTGGCGAGTTGCCCGGACGGGCCGAGATTCCTCCTTGCAGCATCGGCCGGGTGCGGCTGGAGGATGGGCTGACCCTCTACCTGCTCATCGCACCCTCGCTCTATGACCGGCCGGGCAATCCCTATTGCGCGCCGAACGGCGAGGAATGGCCGGACCAGGATCTGCGCTTCGGCCGCCTCTCCCTGGCTGCGGCCGACATCGCGCGCGGCATCGGCGGCCTGAACTGGGTGCCAGACCTGCTGCATGTGAATGACTGGCCCGGCAGCCTCGCCCCCGCCTACCTGCACTGGGACGGCGCCAAGGTGCCGAGCCTGCTGACGGCGCACAACGTGGCGCATCAGGGCATCTTCCCCGCCAGCCGCCGCGCCGCGCTCGCCATTCCGGAGAATGCCTTCGCGATGGAGGGGGTGGAGTTCTACGGCAACATCGCCTTCCTGAAGGCCGGGCTGTTCTATGCCAGCCATGCCTGCGCGGTCAGCCAGACCTATGCGCGGGAGATCACCACGCCGGAATTCGGCGGCGGCCTGCACGGGCTGCTCGCCGGGCTGGCCGGGCAGGGCCGCCTCTCCGGCATCGTCAACGGCATCGACGAAAGCTGGGACCCGGCGCGCGACCCCTATCTGCCCTACCACTTCCAGGCCGAGGACCTGCACGGCAAGCGGATGCTGGGCGAGCTGGTGCGCACAAGCCTCTGCCTGGAGCATTCGGAGGGGCCGCTCTTCGCCATCGTTTCGCGCCTCGTCCACCAGAAGGGGCTGGACCTGGTGGCGGAGGCGGCGCCGGAAATCGTCCGCATGGGCGGGCAGATCGCCATCCTCGGCATGGGGCAGCCCGCGGTCGAGCAGCTGCTGCACCGCGTCTCCCGCGCCCATCGCGACCAGATCGGCCTGCTGGTCGGCTTCAACGAGCCGATGGCGCACCGGATCATCGCCGGCAGCGACTTCCTGCTGATGCCCTCCCGCTTCGAGCCCTGCGGGCTGACGCAGTTGCAGGCGCAGCATTGCGGCACCCTGCCCATCGCGCATGCCACCGGCGGGCTGGTGGACACCATCGAGGATGGTGGCACCGGCCTGCTGTTCGGCGAGGCCACCGTGGAGGGCCTGCTCAGCGCCTGCCGCCGCGCCTTCGAGGTGTTCTCCCGCCCGGCGGAGCTGCTGCGGATGCGCCGCCGCGCCATGGCGCGCGCCTTCAGCTGGAGCCGCTCGGCGGAGCAGTACCGGGAGCTCTACAGCCTGCTGCTGAACGGCTCGGCGCCTTCCTCCCGGCAACAGCTGCGCCCCAAGCGACTGATGCGGCGCTCCGGCCTGGACCGCGCTGCCTAGCCTGGCCCGCGCCGGGTACGGCTTCCTGGCCGGGCGGTGAACCGACCGCCACCTGGCCGGGAGGAGATTTGCAGGAAGGGGATGACCGCAGCAGAGCCAGCCGGGTCATTCTCGCCCCTTCGAAGGCCCACCGGGAAGCCTCACGATCGCACCCGGCGCGCACCTCACCCATCCGGCAGCGCTTCCAAACGGCCCCCGAGTTGGCTTGGTTAGGCCCGGGGGCGGCGCACCGGAGCGGGACGGCGTGGGGAACCTGCCGGACTGCGTAATCGCGGAAGACGGCGCCGCGCCCGCCGCGCTGTGCATGCTGTTCAATGTCAGCCCGAGTCGCAGCACCACCTTCCATTTGCCGCCGCCACCGGCCGAGGCCGGCGTATCGACATCGACACCGCCTTAGGGCCTCCCGATGATGTGACCTGCCCCGGAGCCGAGCCACAAGCCGGTGATAGCCGGCGAATGCCGCCGGGGTCTTTACTCGTCCCAGTACCCCGCTGACGGAGGTCGCCTGTGACGTCCCTCGACCGCTTCCTGCCGCACACTTGCATCGCCTATCTCTCCATGGAGATCGCGCTGGAACCGGGGATACCGACCTATTCGGGCGGTCTCGGCGTGCTGGCGGGAGACACGGTGCGCTCCTGCGCAGACCTCGAACTGCCGATGGTCTTCGTCACGCTGGTCAGCCGGAAGGGCTATCTGCGGCAGAGCATCGCGCCGGATGGCAGCCAGCAGGAGACCATCGATCCCTGGAAGCCGGCGGAGCATGCCGAGCCGATGGACGCGGCGGTGGCGGTGCGCATCGAAGGGCGCCCGGTCTGGATCCTGCCCTGGCTCTACATGCATGAATGCCCGCATGGCGGCTGCGCGCCGGTCATCCTGCTCGACACCCATCTGGAGGTGAACGACCCCGCCGACCGCGGCATCACCGACCGCCTCTATGGCGACGGCGAGGACCTGCGCCTCAAGCAGGAGATGGTGCTCGGCATCGGCGGCGAGCGCATCCTGCGGGCGCTGGGCTTCGAGATCACCACTTGGCATCTCAACGAAGGCCATGCGGCGCTGCTGCCCCTCGCGCTGCTGCGGCGCCATCCGCTGGGCAAGGACGAGCCGCTCACCACCGCGCTGCGCTACGACGTGGAGCCGGTGCGCGAGCGCTGCGTCTTCACCACCCATACGCCGGTGGAGGCGGGACACGACCGCTTCTCCTACGAGCTGGTCCGGCGGATGATGGGCGACTTCTTCGAGATCAGCCAACTCCGACAGCTCGCCGGCGCGCAGGAGCTGAACATGACGCGCCTGGCCCTGAATCTCAGCGGCTGGGTCAACGGCGTCGCCGCGCGGCATGCGGAGACGGCGCAGCGCATGTTTCCGGGCTATCACATCCATGCCGTCACCAACGGCGTGCATGTGCCGACCTGGACACATCCCGCCTTTGCCGCGCTGTTCCAGAGCGTGGCGCCGGAATGGGCGCACGACCCCGGCGCGCTGCGCGCCGCCGACCACCTCCCGGACGATCCGGTATGGGCGGCCCATGTCCAGGCCAAGGGCGAGTTGCTGGAGGAAGTGCGGCACCGCTGTGGCACCGCGCTCGATCCCAACCTGCCCGTGATCGTCTTCGCGCGGCGCATGACCGGCTACAAGCGCGCCGACCTGCTGTTCTCCGATCTCGCGCAGCTTCGCCGGATCGCGCGCGAGTTCCCCTTCCAGGTGGTGATGGCCGGCAAGGCGCACCCGCGCGACGAAGGCGGCAAGGCGTTGATCCGGCAGGTGCATGAGCATGCCCGCGAGCTGGCGGACGCGCTGCCCGTCGTCTTCGTGCCGAACTACGAGATGGGGCTGGCGAAGAAGATGGTCGCCGGCGCCGATATCTGGCTGAACACACCCCTGCCACCGATGGAGGCCTCCGGCACCAGCGGCATGAAGGCGGCGCTCAACGGCGTGCCGCATCTCAGCGTACTCGACGGCTGGTGGGCGGAGGCCTGCGAGGAAGGCACCAACGGATGGGCCATCGGCAGCGACGGCGGCCCGCCCGCACAGCATGCCGAGGAACTTTACGACAAGCTCTGGAGCACCGTCCTGCCTCTCTGGCACCGTGACCGCGTGGGCTGGATCGCGCTGATGAAGCAGGTCATCTCCCGCACCGGCTCCCGCTTCCACAGCCAGCGCATGATGCGGCGCTACGCGGCGGAAGCCTATCTGCGCTGAAAGGTCGGGGGAATGATTTCCCCCGAACCCCCTTCTTTTTTCTGCGAGTTTTTGGTTCCGCCCGCGGCAATGGCTCCACGAGGCGATGGGCCGGCCGCAATCGCCGGAACTGAAAAGCCGATAGAGAAAAGAAGAGGGGGTCCGGGGGGAGAATTCATTCTCCTCCGATTCGGTCGGCCCGCCGGATTGCGGAACGATTCTACCGCGCAATGGCTGGCCAAGCCGGGCCAACCGCGTCCAACCTCCTGCACCGCACCCTGCGCGAGGAGCCGGAACTCGCCATCCGCGGCGAGGGCATCATGCTCACCCTGGGCGAGGGGCGGCAGATCAATGGATGCCGCCAGCGGGTCCGCCTTGGCCTGAAGCGGACCGGGGGGTGGCCGTAATGATCCCCCCAGGCTCACCCCGATGGAAGGCCAGGAGAGGGCGGCGCCCCCTCCTGGCCTTCGCTCAGGTCTCCTGCCGGATCGCTGAGGCGTTGCGCGCGATGTTGCGCAGCAGGTCGTCGATGCCCGCCGTCAGGAATTTCAGCGTCGCCTCGTCCGCCAGCCGGCCGTCACGGACCTTCTCATGGGCGGAGGCGACCACCGCCTGCGGCCGCAGCACCAGCTGCGCGGAGACCGCGACCAGCACCTCGTTGAGCTGCGCCTGCGCGCGCGCGCCGCCGGTGAAGGCGGGGGATGCCGTCAGCGTCAGCACAGGCTTCCCGGTGATCGTCGCCTTCCCGTAGGGGCGGGAGGCCCAGTCGAGCGCGTTCTTAAGCACGCCGGGCATGCCGTAGTTGTACTCCGGCGACGCGATCACCAGACCGTCCGCCTCGCCGATGGCGCGGCGGAGCGCGGCGACGCCTTCAGGCGGATTCTCAGTGTCCAGGTCGCCGTCATAGGGCGGCACCGCGTTCAGCGTGAACACCGTCAGCGTGGCGCGATCCGCGACCGCCTCGGCAAGGCTGTGCAGAATGGCGGTGTTGAAGGAGGCTTTCCGGAGACTGCCGGAAATGCCGAGCAGGCGTGGCTTGGAGTCGGGCATGAGCGGGTCCCGCTGCTATGGAAGGCCGGTCCAGGCATCCGGCCCGGTTGCGAGCGTGATCGCACCCTCCCCGGACGGTCGCAAGCGGTCACGGCCGGCGGCGCCCCGCACCTGTCCGTGCGCACGTGGCAGGCGGCGGGCCTAATCCGCCGCGGCGGCGCCTTGCGCAGCGGCATGGCGGTTGGGCGGCCGGCGCAGGCCGAGATGCTCGCGCAGGGTCCGCCCCTCGTAGCGCGTCCGCATCAGTCCGCGCCGCTGCAGTTCCGGCACCACCTTCTCCACGAAGGCGGCGAGCCCACCAGGCAGCAGGCTGAAGGTCAGCATGAAGCCGTCGCAGGCGCCGCCGGTGAACCATTCCTCCAGCCGGTCGGCCACCTGCACGGGAGTGCCGCGCAGCGTCTGCCGGCCGCGCTCATAGCGAAGATAGAGCTGGCGCAGTGTCAGCTTCTCGGTGCGGATGAGGTGCAGGATGTGGTCGAAGAAGGTCTTGTGGAAGTTGGCGCTCTTCGGGATGCGATCCGCGGGGATGGGCTCGTCCAGCGGCAGGTCGGAGAGGTCGGTCTCCAGGTCCATACCGAGATACATGCGGCCGACATCAGGGTGGATGAGGTGCTGCAGCGTCTGGTGCAGGTCCTCGGCCTCCTGCGCGCTGTCGGCGATCAGCAGCGGCATGCCGGCCAGCACCTTGAGCTCCTCCGGCTGGCGCCCGTACTTGGCCATGCGGCCCTTGAGGTCGCGGTAAAAGGCTTGGCTGCCTTCCAGCGTGCTGTCGGAGGAGAAGACCACCTCCGCCGTCTCGGCCGCCAACTCCTTGCCCGTCTCGGAGGCGCCGGCCTGGATGATCACCGGCTGCCCCTGCGGCGTGCGTTCGATGTTCAGCGCGCCGTGGACGCGGAAATGCTTGCCCTCGTGATGGACCGGGTGCTGCTTGGCGGGGTCGAAGAACAGGCCGGACGCGCGGTCGCGGATGAAGGCGTCGTCCTCCCATGTATCCCATAGCGCCTGCACGAGCTGGACGAACTCGCGCGCCCGCTCGTAGCGCTCGGCATGCGGCGGCAGGCGGTCGAGGCCGAAATTGCGCGCGGCGAAGTCATTGGCCGAGGTGACGACATTCCAGGCGGCGCGGCCATGGCTGATATGGTCGAGCGAGGCGAACTGCCGGGCGATGTTGTAGGGCTCGCTGAAGCTGGTGCTGGCGGTGCCGCCGAGGCCAATATGCCGCGTGCTGCCGGCCAGTGCGGAAAGCAGGGTGAGCGGCTCCAGCACGTTCATGTAGAGCGGCATGCGGCTGAAGCCGGCGAGATTGCTGGTGCGCGCCGCCGGCGTGTCCGCGATGAAGAAGAGGTCGAACAACCCGCGTTCGGCGAGCTGCGCCGTCTCGCGGTGCCATTCGATGCTGGTGGAGGCATCCGCCCGGGTTTCCGGATGGAGCCAGGAAGCGATGTGCGAGCCCGTGGCGCCCACCAGGATGGCGAGCGCCATCCGCCGGTCTTCCGACATTCCTGACCTCCTCTCCTCAGCCGCCGTCAGGCACGCGCCGCCGGCGTGGGCAGGGTGAAGAGCGAGCCCCAGCGCGCCATCGGCGCCATGTCGGTGCCCGTGATGTGCAGCGCCTTCCACAGCACGGTGGCGATCGTGTCATAGATCGGCAGGCCGATCTCCCGCTCCAGCGGCGCAACCTGCAGCGCGCCGCGCAGGTTGGTGCAGACCACGGCGACCGCCTGCGGGCGCGCGGCCGCCACCTCCCGCACCATGCCTTCCACCGTCGCCTCATCCACCCCGGCGAAGCTGAAATTCTCCTGCAGGCCGAGATGCCGCTCCGCCCTGCAATCCACGCCGATCCCCGCATAGTTGGCGACGATCTTGGCCTGCAGATCGTCGCGATAGGGCGTCACCAGGCCCATTCGCGTCACGCCGGTGGCGGCCAGGATCTCGTTCAGCGCCAGCATCGAGGTGGTGGCGGGGATGCCCGTCGCCTCGGTGATGCGCCGGCAGAGGCGCGTGTCGGCCTCGAAGCCCAGCCAGCCGCCGGAGGTGCCGCTCCAGCCGATCACGTCCACCCGCGCATCGGCCAGCAGTTCGGCGGCGCGCAGGATGGTGCTGTCGTCGAACTGGGCCAGGGCGGCGGGAGAGAGCGCGATCTCGGTGACGCGGAAGCGCGCGAAATGCGCGGAGACGCCGGGCAGCACGGCCAGCATCGCCTGCGTCAGCGGCTCCAGCACGGTGTTGGAGGATGGCGTCAGGATGCCCAGGCGAATGCGACGCTCGCTCATTGCAGCCGCTCCTTGAAGGGGCGGCGCGCTCCCCTGCCCTGCCGGACGAGGCGCTGCGCCACCCGATGATCGGGACGTCGGCGCAGCGTCGCACGGGGCCCGGGGCGCGCACTAGCCCCATCCTGAAGGCCGCGCTGCCGCCATCGCCGGCCTCCACCCTGCGGGATAGAATGCCGGCCAACTGCTTTCGGGGGAGAACCTGCCATGAGCCTTGCCGCGCGGTGCGATGCGGTGTTGCGCGATGCCACCCAGGAAGGCCTGGTGCCGGGGGTGGTGGCGATGGCGGCCGGGCCGCAGGGCCTCCTCTACCGCGGCGCCGCCGGGCTGCGCGACGCCGCGGCCGGCCTCCCGATGCAGGAGGATACGGTGTTCCGCATCGCCTCCCTCACCAAGGCCGTCACCTCCGTCGCCGCGCTGCAACTGGTCGAGTGCGGCGCCCTCTCCCTGGATGCGCCCCTCGCCGAGATGCTGCCCGAATTGGGCCGGCTGCAGGTGCTGGAAGGCTTCGCCGCGGATGGCGCGCCCCGGCTGCGCTCACCTACCCGGCCGGTGACGCTGCGCCATCTCCTCACCCACACCGCCGGCTTCGGTTACGACATGTGGAACCCGGAGATCCTGCGCTACCAGGAGGTGACCGGGCATCCCTCCACCCGCACGGCGCGCAAGTCCGCGCTGATGGCACCCCTGCTCTTCGATCCCGGCGAGCGCTGGAACTACAGCATCGCCACCGACTGGGCCGGGCTGGTGGTGGAGGCCGCCAGCGGGATGGATCTTGAGGTCTATATCCAGCGGCACATCCTTGGCCCGCTCGGGATGCGCGACAGCGGCTTCCTGCTGCCGCCGGAGCGGCAGGCACGGCTGGCAGCCCTGCACCGGCGCCAGGAAGCCGGCGGCTGGGCCGTGCAGCCCGCCAACCCCACCGCCGCGCCGCCCGAATTCCATCGCGGCGGCGGCGCGATGTATGCCACCGCGCCGGACTACCTCACCTTCCTGCGGATGCTGCTGGCCGGTGGCAGGCTGGGCGAGGCGCGCATCCTCGCCCCGGAAAGCATGCCGCTGGTGGCACGGAACCAGATCGGCGCGCTGCCCGTCACCCCGATGCGCAGCGCCATCCCCGCTCTCACCTGCGATGTGGACCTCTTTCCCGGCACGCCCCTGCGCTGGAGCCTGGCCTTCCTGGTCAATGAGGCGGATGTGCCGGGGCGCCGCCGCGCCGGCAGCTTTGGATGGGCCGGACTCACCAACTGCTATGGCTGGGTGGACCCGACGCGCCAGCTTGCGGCCATCATCATGATGCAGTTCCACCCCTTCGCCGATCCTGCCGCGCTGCGCGTGCTGGAAGGCTTTGAGCGGGCGCTCTACGAAAGGCTGGGGGAATGAATTCCCCCCGGCCCCCTTCTGTTCTCTTCGAGTTTCCTGCGCAGGCGGACAGCGCGCGCCCCAACTGACAACAAGAAGATGGGGGTTCGGGGGAATTCCTTCCCCCGATCCTTCTTACTTCGCCGGCTCCATGCCGAAGTAAGCTGCCTCCAGCTTCTGCGCCAAGCCTTCCGTGCCGGTCGGCGCCGCCAGCGCCACCTGGCCCTGCACCAGTGCATAGACACGGTCGGAGACGGCCAGCGCCTTCTCGATCAACTGCTCGACCAGCAGCACCGAGACGCCGCGCCCCCGCAGCGCCGAGACGACCGAAAGCACCCGGTCCACCAGCACGGGTGAGAGGCCAGCGGAGGGTTCATCCAGCATCAGCAGCTTCGGGCGGCGCACCAATCCCTGCGCCACCGCGAGCATCTGCTGCTGTCCGCCGCTCAGCGCGCCGCCGCGCTCGTGCCGCTTGGCAGCGATTTCAGGAAAGAACTCCAGCGCCTCCTCGACACGCTGGTTCCGTTCGGCGCGCGGCAGGCCGTATCCGGCGAGCAGCAGGTTGTCGAGCACCGTCACCTGGGTGAAGACGCGGTGCCCCTCGATCACATGCACCAATCCTGCAGCGGCCGTCTCACGCGGCCCGGCGCCGGTGACGTCGCGCCCGGCGAAGCGGATGCTGCCGGACTCCCGTGGCAGCAGGCCGGAAATGGCCGAGAGGAGCGTGGTCTTGCCGGCGCCGTTCGGCCCCAGCAGCGCCACCACCTCGCCGGGACGCACCACCAGATCCACGCCGTGCAACACGCGAATGCGGCCATGCCCGGCATGCAGGCCCTGCACGGAAAGAAGCGCCTCAGGCTCCGAGATAGGCACTGATCACCTCCTTATGCGCGCGAACCTCAGCCGGCTTGCCCTCCGCCAGCACGCGCCCGAGGTTGAGCACCGTGACATGGCCGCAGATGTCGAAGATCAGGTCGGCATGGTGCTCCACCAGCAGCACACCCGTGCCATGCGTGCTGATCTCGCGGATGAGCTGGCCGAGGCGGCGGATTTCCTCGGTGGAAAGGCCCGCCGCCGGCTCGTCCAGCAGCAGATAGGCGGGGCGCAGCATCAGCGCGCGGGCGATCTCGACGAAGCGCAATTCGCTGTGCTGCAGCCGGTCGGCGCGGAAATCGGCCAGCGCCTCCAGGCCCACGGCCTGCAGGGCCAGGCGCGCATCAGCCTCCAGCCGGGCCTCGTCGGCCGCCTGGCGCGGCAGCCAAAGCATCGCCTCGGCGAAGCTGGCATGGCCGGAGACAGTGCCGCCGATCATCACGTTCTGCAGCACCGTCGCCTCGCCGATGATGCGCGGCGTCTGGAAGGTGCGGGCGATGCCCTGTCCGGCGCGGCTCTCCGGCCGGCCTGTCGCCATCGGCGCATCGCCCAATGCGAGGCTGCCCTGCTGCGGCCGATAGTAGCCAGAAATGACGTTCAGCGTGGTGGTCTTGCCGCTGCCGTTCGGGCCGATCAGCCCGTGCACCTCGCCCGGGCGCAGCACGAGGTCGAGCCCGTCAATGGCGCGCAGCCCGCCGAAATGCAGCTCGATGCCGTGCAGTTGCAACGGCGGCGCGGGCGGGCGCTGGCCGAGCAGCGCCCCGAGCGCCGCGGGGCGCGGCAGGATGGCGCGATCCGCCGGCAAGCGGCGCCGGCGGCCGAGGTCGATCAGCGCTGCGATGCCGCCGGGAATGGCCAGCACGATGGCCAGCAGCATCACCGCGTAGAGCAGCGTGGACCAGGCGGCCAGCGGCGCGGCGATCTCCGGCAGCAGCGTCAGCAGCAGCGTGCCGAGCATTGGCCCCAGCACCGAGCCGCGCCCGCCGATCAGCACGGCGATGAAGAACAGCAGCGACAGCTCGAAGGTGAAGGCCTCGGGCGTGATGTAGGTCTGCAGGCCCGCGAAAAGGCCCCCCGCCACCGCCGCCATGGCGCCAGCGAAGAGAAAGACGCAAGCCAGCAGGGCGGGCTTGGAGATGCCCGCCGCCTCCGCCGCCACCTCGGCGTCGCGGATGGCGATCAGCGCGCGGCCAAAGCGGCTGCGCCCGACATTGCCGGCCAAAACCGTGGCGAGGACGGCGAAGCCCAGGCAGAGATAGTAGAAGCCCCAGGCACTGTCGAACGGCGCCGGGAAAGCGGGGCCGGCGATGCCGATGCCGCCGCCCGTCACGTCCTGCCAGGCCAGCGCCACCTGCGTCACGATGGTGGCGAAGCCGAGCGTGGTCATCGCGAAGTAGAAGGTGCGCAGCCGCAGCGCCGGCAGGCCGACCACCAGCCCCGCCACCGCGCCGACCACCGCGGCGCAGCCCAGCGCCAGGAAGGGCGAGATCTCCGGCAGCACGGTGCCGGCAGCCAGCACGCTGGTGGTATAGGCGCCGAGCGTCAGCAGCGCGACATAGCCGATGGCAAGCTGCCCGGCGAAGCCGACGATGAGGTTCAGTCCGGCCACCAGCACCCAGTAGATGGCGGCCCGCGTGGCGATCATCGCCCAATAGTCGTTGCCCGTCAGCGGCAGTGCGATGGCGAGCGCAAGCAGCACGAGGAAGGGCAGCAGTGTGCCGGGCAGTCCTGGGCGGCGCACGGCAGGGGCGGCGGGGATCGCGGCGGCGCCGTGTTCTGCGCTGGCCATGTCAGACCCTCCGACTGGCGGCGGCGCCGAACAGGCCTTGCGGCGCCGCCAGCAGCACGACGATGAACAGGGTGAAGACGGCGACCGAGGAGAAGATGCCGCCGACGGTGAAGTTGGCGGCCTGCTGGAAAAGCCCCAGCGCCAGCCCGCCGATGACGGCGCCGCGGTTGTTGCCAAGCCCGCCCAGCGCCACGGGAATGAAGCCATAGAAGTTCAGCAGCGGCCCGTTGGCGAAAAAGGCGAGCAGAAGCTGCCCGCCGGAAAAGCCGGCCAGCGCGCCGATCGCGCCCGCCAGCGCGTAGCTGCCGATGCGCAGGTTGCGCTCCGGCAGGCCGAGCGCGCGGGCGGCATAGTTGTCCTCCGCCACGGCGATGAAGGCATGGCCCAGCAGTGTGCGGCGGTAGAGGTATTCCAGCCCGCCGATGGTGACGGCGCAGGCGGCGACCGGCAGCCAGTATTTCTCATGCCAGATGCCTTCACCGAGGCCGAGCAGATGCGGGAAAGGTGCCGGCTCGGTGCCCCATTCGATGGCGGTGACCTGCTGCACGATCAGCGCCAACGCCAGGGTGGTCAGCACGTAGAGGTGCTGGTCCAGGCTCTTCAGCACCGGCCGCACCGCAACGAACTCGGTGACGACGCCGAGCAATGCGCAGGCCGCCAGCGTCAGCGGCAGGGCGAGCGCCAGCGGCAACCCCCATCGCAGCATGAAGAGCGAGCCGAACACGCCGCCCAGCATCCCAAGTTGCCCGGCGGTGAAGCTCATCACCCGCGAGGTGGCGAACATGGTGTTGTAGGTAATGCCGATGAGCGCATAGACCGCGCCCATCGCCAAGCCGGTCGCAAGGATGGAAGCCAGCATGGTGCCGCGTCCACCCGCCTCAGCCGTAGCCTGGCGCGAGGGCGAAGGTGCCGCTGCGGGCAGAGCTGGCGTCGGACATCACAACCTCCTCGGTCGGGTAGCCGTTGTGGTTATCCGGCGAGAAAGTGTAGGTGCCGAAATAGCCGGGATACTTCTTGAGCGAGTTCCAGTAGCCGATGATGTCAGCGCTGGCTGAGGATCCCGTTGCCTTCACCGCTCCGGCCACGAGATGCACCGCGTCGTAGCCCGCGGCGACCCACCAGAGCAGCGTGTCGTCGAGCGAGACCTTTCCCTTCAGCCGATCCACCAGCTCCTGGCTATGGGCAGGCAGTTTGCCTTGCTCGTCATAGCTGCAGCTGCGGTAGCCGACGGCATAAACCTTCTTCCAGTTTTCCGGCTTGGTCAGGAGCCCGGCGATCTCGCCCGAGGCCATCGAGGGATGGCCAACGAAGGGCACGTCCCAGCCCATGCCGGCACGGGTGTTGAACAGCCGCGCATCCATGCCGGTGGAGACGCTCCAGACCACGATGGCCTCGGCGCCGGCATTGCGGGCGCGCAGCATGTCCGGCGTCATGTCGGGCTGGGTGGAGTCGATATTGGCCTGATAGACGACCTCGGCGCCGTCCTTCTGGAACGCCGCCGCCGAGGCCTTCGCGGCGCTGACGCCATAGCCCGTGGTGTCGCCGATCACGGCGACCTTCTTCACCTTGAGGACGTTCAGGCAATAGCCGCGCACCGCGTCATCCCACTGCGTATTGGAGGGCGCGGTACGGAAGGCGTTGGGGTAGCGCTTCTCGTCGATCAGGCTGTCCACCACGCAGGGATGCACGTTGGGCATCTTGGCGCGCGCGAGGATCGCCGTGACCGCCAGGGATTCACCGGAATTGGTCGGCCCCCAGATGGCGTGCGTCTTGGCCTGGCTGATCATCTCCTGCGTCGCGTTGACGCATTTGGTGGGGTCGCCCTGGGTGTCGCGGGTGATGACGTCGATCTTGCGCCCCTTCACCCCGCCTTCCGCGTTGATGGCCGCGGCCGCGAACTCCACACCGCGGTTGAAGCCGACGGCCGGCGCCGAGCTGGGCCCGGTCATGGCGGCCAGCCAGCCGAAGCGGATGGCCTCGTTCTGCGCCAGGGCCGGGCGGGCGAGGCCGATGGAAAGGCCGGTGGCGCCGGCGGCCGCGGCGCCGAGGCCGAGCTGGCCGAACTGGCGGCGGGTCAGGGTCATGGATGGTTCCTCCGTTATGGCGTCATGCTAGCGGGCGGCCCGTCTTGGCGCGGGCGCGCGCCGCCTCAGCGGTCGAGATGGGCGATGTAGTCCTCGTCGAAGGTGAAGCCCCAGCCGGGCCGCTCGGGCAGCAGCGCGCAGCCATCGGCGAAGTCCAGCCGCTCGCGGTAGAGGGGCGAGAACCAGGGCATGTATTCCAGGAAGATCGCGTTGCTCAGCGCACCGAGCAGCGAGAGGCTGGTTTCCGGAAAGAGATGGCTGGAGACAGGAATGTCATGGCTCTCGGCGAGGTGGCCGACGCGCATGAATTCGCTGACGCCGCCGACGCGCTGCAGGTCGGGCATCAGGATGTCCGCGGCGCGCAGGCCGATCATCTGGCGGAAGCCGTAGCGGGTGTATTCCGTTTCGCCACTGGCGATCGGCGTGTCGAGCGCGGCGGCGACGCGCGCCAGCCCCTCGATGTCCCAGGCCGGCAACGGCTCCTCGAACCAGGTGAGATCGTGCTCCTCCAGGCCGCGCCCGAGGCGGATGGCCTCGTTCTCCGTCAGGCCCTGGTTGGCATCGGCCATCAGGCGGATCTTCGGCCCGATGGCGCGGCGCACGGCGGCGACGCGCGCCAGGTCCTCCTCCGCGCCGAGGCCGAGGCGCATCTTCATCGCGGTGAAGCCCTGCGCGGCGAAGGACTCCGCCTCCGCCACCAGCTCGGCGGTCGAGCGCGAGAGCCAGAGCCCGCCACTGTGATAGGCGGGCACCCGGTTCTGCGCGCCGCCGAGCATGCGGTAAAGCGGCATCTTCGCGGCCTTGCCCAGCGCATCCCACAGCGCACCGTCGATGGCGGAGATGCCCATGACGGGCACCCCCTTGTGGCCGAGGAAGTTGTTGTCCTTCCAGGCACGCGCCCAGAAACGGCCGATATGCCCGGCATCCTGGCCGATGGCGAGTTCGCCCAGCTCCTCCACCATCTGCCGCAGCACGGCGGTGCGGCGGTTGTTCAGGGTGAAGACGATGTTCTCGCCGGTGATGCCGTCCGACGTGCGCAGCGTGACCAGCACGCAGCCGAAGCCGCCGATCTGGCCGAGCGCGCTGCCGATCGGCGGGTCGAGCGGCAGGTGGACGGTGCGGGTGGCGATGCTCTCGACCTTCATGCCTTCAGCTCCTGCCGGTTCGGGGTGCCCTTGCCGTAGCGGGCCAGGATCTCGGGATCGGGGTCGCAGCCCAGGCCCGGCCCCGGCGGCAGGCGCACCATGCCACCCTCGGTCCGCACCCAGGGGTCAAAGGGATTGGCCTCCATGTCGAGCCAGAGGATCTCGATCAGCGGCTTCTCGATCAGCGCGGCGGCGATCTGCATGGTCGCGATCAGGCCCGGCCCGAAATAGGGGCTGTGCGGCGCCACCTCGATCCCCGCCGCCTGGCAGAGATGGATGGTGCGGACCATCTCGGCCACGCCGCCGATCTTGGTGACGCTGGGCTGGGCGATGTCGATGGCGCCCGCCTCGATCAGCCGCTGGAAGCCGTGCAGCCCGGCGACGTTCTCCCCCGCCGAGAGCGGCACGCCGATCCCGCGCAGGCTGGCCAGCCCGGTGGTGTCCTCTGGCGGCCAGACCGGCTCCTCCAGCCAGCGCAGTCCCTCTCCCGCCAGCGCGCGCGCCATGGCGCGCGCCTCGACCGGCGACCAGGCGCAGTTGACGTCCAGCATGATCTCGGCGTCCGGCGCCGCGCGGGCGGCGGCCCGCACCGCCTCCACCGTGGTCTCGTGCAGCTTGAGGGAGCGGTAGCCCCGCGCCGCCGCCTCGGCGCAGTTGCGCGCCACCAGCTCCGGGTCGCCGTAGTTCAGCAGGCTGGCATAGGCCGGCATCGGCCCCGGGTCGCGCCCACCGAGCAGGCGGTGCAGCGGCTGCCCGGCGCGCTTCCCCGCGAGGTCCCACAACGCGATCTCGAGGCCGGAGAAGCCGTAGACGAAGGGGCCGTTTCGCCCGAGCAGGTGCACCGCATGCGGGATCTTCCGCCACAGCCCTTCGATGTCGGTCGCATCGCGCCCCAGCAGCAACGGTGCCAGCACGGTATCGATGGCCGCGCGCGTGGCGGGGATGGCGACATGGCCGAAGGCCTCGCCCCAGCCCACCAGGCCGTCCTCCGTCTCGACACGCACGAGCAGGATGTCGAGATGGTCCCAGGCCTGCCCGGCGAAGCTGGAATATGGTCCGCCCATGGTGAAGGGCAGCGACACGACCGCGGTTTCGATGGCGGTGATCTTCAAGCCTTGTCCTCCCGGCGGCGCCCCTTCCGGTTGGTCCCGGCTTTGCGGACGATGCGGCACCGCTCTCCTCAAGAAGGCTAGGCCGCGGGTGGAATAGCTTCAATTGTGTGCTGCTTAAAACATTATAAGCTTGCCTTATGGCACTCAGCTTCCGCCAACTTGAGGTGGTGCGCGCGGTCAGCCGCCATGGCTCGGTCACCATGGCCGCCATAGCGCTCGGCATCTCGCAACCCGCCGTCAGCATGATGCTGCGTGAATGCGCGGCGCAGGCGGGCTTCCCGCTGTTCCGCCGTCAGCAGGGCCGGCTGCAGCCCACCGCCGAGACCGGCGCCTTGCTTACGGATTTGGAGCGCGTCTTCGAAGGCGTCGAGCGCATCAACCGCCTGGTCGAGGAGATGCGCGACATCAGCGTCGGCTCCGTGCATGTGGCGGTGACGCCGGCACTGACCGAAAGCCTGTTGCCGCGCGCCGTGGCACGCCTGTCGCGCAGCCGGCCGGGCATCCAGATCGCCATCGACAGCGTGGACATCCTCGGCGTGACGGAAATGGTGACGCAGGAGCGGGTGGATTTCGGGCTGGTGCTGGCGCCGATCGGCCATGCCGATGCGCGGCTGCTGCCGCTTTACGGGGGCACGCTGGTGGCGGTGGTGGCGCCGGACCATCCGCTGGCCGGGCGGCCGCATGTCACTCCGGCCGATTTGGCCGCCCATCCGCTGATTTCCTTCAGCCGCGTCCACCCGCTGGGGGAGCTGATCGAGGGCTGCTTCCAGGCGGCGGGGGTGAAGCGCCGCATCGCCATCGAGGTGAACCAGTCCTCCGTCGCCTGTGCCATGGTGCGCGCCGGCGCGGGTGTCACGGTCATCGACCCCTTTTTGCTGAGCGAGCCGCGCGACCATGGCCTGGTGTGCCTGCCGCTGCGCCCGGCCGTGCCGGTGAATGCGCTGGCGCTGGTGCCGCGGCAGCGCCGCCTCTCCCGCCCCGCCCAGCTCCTGCTGGCCACCATGCGGCGCCTGGCCGCGGTGCGGCAGGATGCGCCCGCCAATGCTGGCGACGACAAGGGTTGACAGCGCCGGGAGCCGGCGCGCCTCGCGGCGCCCGGCTCCTCATGCTTCAGAGGGACGGCGTCTACCGGGCATTCTGCCCGGGACGCGCCGCTTCCGCTTAGCGGGCGGCCATCAGGCCGTGGACGGCCGGGGCAGGCAGATAGGCCACGTCACCCTCCGAGCCACCCCGGAAGACGGGGAGACCAGCCGGGCGCCGCGCGAACTGCGCATCGTCATAGATGATCCGCAGGTTGCGGCTGTTGCCCTCGGTGCGGACTGTGCCGCCACCCACGATATTGCCGGTATAGTCGTCGGCGTAGGTGACAGCGAAGTTCTCGCCCTGGTTGGTAACCACCAGCGGGGCGGCCAGGGCACTGGCGCCGGAGAGGCCCAGTAGGGCAGCGGCGGCCAGGAGCGTACGAGAACGGGTCATTGTTGAGGTCCTTTCGGAACGTTCGGTGCCTCGTCGGCATCCGGTGTGGCGTTCATGTAGCTCACCATTAGATCGTGCGCGATGTTATTGTCCGCATGACTGCTATGCAGATAGGGCGTCCGCGCCTATATCGTACGCGATACAATATTCGGGTCCTTGCCTGAATCCTGCCCTGGGAGCCGCCATGTCCGAACAGCACCTCGACCTCGACAACTTTCTCTGCTTCGCCATCCATTCCACGGCGCATGCCATCCAGCGCGCCAACAAACCGCAGTTGGAGGCGCTCGGCCTCACCTATCCCCAGTACCTCGTGATGGTCGTGCTCTGGATGCAGGATGACCAGACGGTCGGCAGTATTGGCGAGCGGCTGTTCCTGGAGAGCAGCACCCTCACCCCGCTTCTGAAGCGCCTGGAAACCACCGGCTATGTCCGCCGCGTGCGTGATGCCGCCGATGAGCGGCAGGTGCGCGTCCGCCTCACCGAGGCGGGGCGTGCCCTGCGGGAGAAGGCGTGCCACACTCCAGGCTGGCTCAAGCAGGCCTTCGGCGACGACACGGAGGAGGCGAAGGCCCTGCGCGAGAGCGTTATCCGCCTGCGTGACCGGCTGATGCAAGGCCAGCGCTGAAGGCGGCGCGGGCTTTGGTAGCGCGTCGGACGCAGGGTTTTCCCGCGGGCCGGAATGCCACGGATGCCGCTGCCGCCGCCCTCCACCGGGCGCGCCCCCGCTCGCCGAGTGAGTGGCCTTTCCGGCTCGCGCATCAAGCGTAATCCTCTCCGCTCATACATCCGCCAGCCCCATCCCCCGGGGGTAATGCGTCGTGGCGCTTGTGGCCTGACCATCCAGAGGTCGATGTAGGCGTGGTGCAACTTGCAACCTCAAGTTTGCACTTCGGCGCAAGCCCATCAGGGAGTCGACAAGATGCCCATGGTTTTCGGCACAAGCGGGAATGATGGAATTTCGCCTGCGATGACATCGCCGGGCGTGAGCGGCATCCCTTCGGATCAACAGCTCAACGTCATCTATGGCGGCAATGGGAATGACACGATCTACGGCGGCGATGCCGAGGACTGGATATTCGGCGGCAATGGCGACGACACTCTATCAGGCAGCAGCAGAAGCGTAAGTCTCAGCCCGAATCATCTGTTCGGGGGGAACGGCAATGATCTTCTGTTCGGCTCGACCGGTGATGACGTCCTCGTCGGCGGACGCGGCAACGATACCCTGCTCGGCGGCGACCTCGAGTATGAACACGGGAAGGACCTCCTGTTCGGCGGCGCAGGCGACGACGTGCTGGACGGCCGCAAGGGCAGCGACACGCTTCTCGGCGGCCGAGGGCACGACATCTTCCAGTTCTCGATCGGCATCACCGGCCCGGCCCCGGCCCCGACGACCAGCCCCGGTGCGGGCAACCGGGACGTCATCCTCGACTTCCACCAAGGCGAGGACGTGATCGATCTCTCCAGTTATCAGAACTTCTACAACAGCTCGGGACATCCACTCTTCCTCGGCACCGACCCCTTCGGCAGCAGCAATGATCTGCAGGTCCGCTACGACATCGTCGGCGACCACACCATTGTGCAGTTCCGCAGCGCGGTGGACGAGGTCTGGTTCCTTCCGCTCGACGGCGAGATCGATCTGCTCGGAGTCGTCCATCTCGCCGCCAGCGACTTCCATCTGGCCTGATCGGCGGTACCGCTCAATCCTTCCCTCACCCCGGCCAGGAGTAGGCAGCCGGTGTCAGCGGTTCTGCCGCATCACTGTGCGTCCAGTGCCCGGCGAACTTGCGGCGACCTCCTGGCACGGAAGACGTTCGGGGGAAGGAATTCCCCTCGAACCCCCATCTTTTCTCCGTCAGCTTTCGCGCCTGCTCGCAGCGCGCGCAGGATACCCAAGGAAAGAAGGAGGCTTGGGGAACTCCTTCCTCCAAGCCTCGCCTTTGCACTTTTCGTCCGCCACCGCCTTCGGTCTCAGCCTGAAAAAGCCGCAATCCGCCGAAACAGCTTCGTCCCCCTCGCGTTCGGTTTGCCAGAAGCGGAGCGAATCCAGCCGCCCTCGGCGGCTGAGCAGGAGGACGAGGGATGGCGGGAACCGTCGGCGACTTTTTCTGGAAGCGGCTCCATGACTGGGGGGTGCGGCGCGTCTTCGGATATCCGGGCGACGGCATCAACGGGCTGATCGGCGCACTCGACCGCGCCCAGGACAAGATCGACTTCGTCCAGGCGCGCCATGAGGAAATGGCCGCGTTCATGGCGGGGGCACATGCCAAGTTCACTGGCGAGGTGGGCGTCTGCCTCGCCACCTCCGGCCCTGGCGCCATCCACCTGCTCAACGGACTCTATGATGCGCGGCTCGACCACATGCCGGTGCTCGCCATCGTCGGGCAGCAGGCGCGCAGCGCGCTCGGCGGCCATTACCAGCAGGAAGTGGACCTGCAGACCTTGTTCAAGGATGTCGCCGGCGCCTTCGTGCAGCAGGCCTCCGTCCCTGACCAGGTGCGCCACCTGATCGACCGCGCCATGCGCATCGCCAAGGCGGAGCGCAAGGTCACCTGCATCATCGTCCCGAACGACTTGCAAGAGCTTCCCGCGGTCGAGACGCCGCCGCACAAGCATGGCACCATCCACTCCGGCATCGGCTATTCACGCCCCGTCGTCATGCCGACGCAGCAGCAGTTGCAGCAGGCGGCGGAGGTGCTCAACGCCGGCAAGAAGGTCGCCATGCTGGTTGGCGCCGGCGCGCTGCAGGCGACCGACGAGGTGATCGCCGTGGCGGAGCGGCTCGGCGCTGGCGTGGCCAAGGCGCTCCTCGGCAAGGCGGCGGTGCCGGACGACCTCTCCTTCGTCACCGGCTCCATCGGCCTGCTCGGCACAAAGCCGAGCTGGGACATGATGCAGGAGTGCGACACGCTGCTGATGGTCGGCAGCGGCTTCCCCTACTCCGAGTTCCTGCCCAAGGAAGGCCAGGCGCGCGGCGTGCAGATCGACCTGTCGCCTGCCATGCTGAGCCTGCGCTACCCGATGGAGGTGGCCCTGGAAGGCGACAGCCGCACCACGCTGGAGGCGCTGCTGCCGCTGCTGAAGCCGAAATCCGACCATGCCTGGCGCGCGCGGATCGAGAAGAACGTTGCGAGCTGGTGGAAGACGCTGGAGGCGCGTGCCATGCATGCCGCCGATCCGGTCAACCCGCAGCGCATCTTCTGGGAGCTTTCGCCACGCCTGCCGGAGCGCTGCATCATCGCCGGCGACAGCGGCTCGCACACCAACTGGTACGCGCGCGACGTGAAGCTGCGGCGCGGTATGATGGCCTCGCTCTCCGGCGGGCTGGCCACCATGGGCTCCGGCATGCCCTATGCGATCGGCGCCAAGTTCGCCCATCCCGACCGGCCGGTGCTGGCGATCTGCGGTGATGGCGCCATGCAGATGAACGGCATGGCCGAGTTGATCACCGTCTCGAAATACTGGCAGAAGTGGCGCGACCCGCGGCTCGTCGTGCTGGTGCTCAACAACCGCGACCTGAACCAGGTGACCTGGGAGCAGCGCGTGATGGCCGGCGACCCAAAGTTCCTGGGCTCGCAGAGCCTGCCTGACGTGCCCTACCACCGCTTTGCCGAGCTGGTGGGCCTGCGCGGCATCTATGTGGACGACCCCGAGCGCCTCGCCGGCGCCTGGGAGGAAGCCTTCGCCGCCGACCGGCCCACCGTGGTCGAGGTCAAGGCCGATCCGAACGTGCCGCCGCTGCCGCCGCACATCACGCTGCAACAGATGCAGAAATTCGCTTCCACCCTGCTCAGCCCGGATCCCGAGGAAGGCAGCGTGCTGGTCAACACGGCGCGCGAGGTGCTGAGCGGAGTGCTGCCGGGCAAAGGCCGCTGACCATGCCCGGCACGGAGAGCACTGCGCCTGTGCAGGCCGTCCGTGCGCAGGCCTATGTGATCCCGACCGACGCCCCCGAGGCGGACGGAACCATGCACTGGGATTCCACCACGCTCATCGTGGTGGAGGTGGATGGCGGCGGCCGGACCGGGCTCGGCTACACCTATACCGATGCCTCGGCCGTGCCGCTTATCCGCGGCATGCTGGCCGAGGTGGTGAAGGGCCAGGACGGGTTGGACGTGCCGGCACTCTGGCAGGAGATGCAGCGCCGCGTGCGCAATGTCGGTCGCCAGGGGCTCGCCGCCACCGCCATCTCGGCGGTGGACGCGGCCCTCTGGGACCTAAAGGCGAAGCTGCTCGACCTGCCGCTGGCTCTGCTGCTGGGCCGCGCACGGGAGACCGTGCCGGTCTATGGTAGCGGCGGCTTCACCACCTACTCAGACGCCCAGTTGCATGACCAGCTCGCCGGCTGGGTGGAACGCGACGGCTGCCAGTGGGTGAAAATGAAGATCAGCACCCACCCCGCGCAGGACACGCACCGCGTGGCGGTGGCACGGAAGGCCATCGGCGAGAACGGCCTCTTCGTGGACAGCAACGGTGCGCTCAACACCAAGCAGGCGCTGGCCACCGCCGCCTGGCTGGCGCAGGATTTCGGCGTGCTCTGGTACGAGGAGCCGGTCTCCTCAGACAATCTCGAAGGGCTGCGGCTGCTGCGGCAGCGCGCCCCCGCCACGCTGGAGATCGCCGCCGGCGAGTATGGCTACGAGCTCGACTATTTCCGCCGGATGCTCAATGCCGGCGCGGTGGACGTGCAGCAGGCCGATGCCTCGCGCTGCGGCGGCATCACCGGCTTCCTGCGCGCGGCGGTGCTGTGCGAGGCGCATCATGTGGACCTCTCCGGCCACTGCGCGCCGACGCTGCACCTGCACGCCGCCTGCGCCGCGCCGCGCTTCCGCCACCTTGAATGGTTCCACGACCATGTCCGCATCGAGCAGATGCTGTTCGATGGCGCGCCCGTCGCGCATGCGGGCATGATCCGCCCCGATCTGTCCCGGCCCGGCCTCGGCATCGCCTTCAGGCAGCAGGACGCGGAGCGCTACGCCGCCTGAGGAGACGCATGGGATGAGGACGAAGCAAGCGGGGATGGGGCTGCTCGGCTCCCTCGCCCTGGGGGCCATTGGCGTGGCGCTGTTCGGGCGCGGCCGTCAGGCCCCTCCGGCGCGGCGACGGCTGCTGGAGGCGCTCGCCCTTCCGCCCCCTGTCACCCAGCCCGTGGAACGGCTGCGCAGCCTCCGCCTTGGCGACACGCCGCGCGGTCCGTTGCAGCGCTGGCTCGGGATTCCTTCCTCGCCGGCCGTGGGCCGCACTGCGCGCATCCGGGCGGCGCGGCGGCTGGACCGCTCCGCCGGCCTGCTGGCCACCTCCGTGCTGCTGGACAGCGCCCTGGAGCACTACCGCGGCTCCTTCCGCAATCCGGCGATGTACACGCCGCTCGGCGTCTCGGCGCTCAGCCTGGCCGCCAGCCTGCATGGCACCGGTGACCCGCGTTCGGGCCGCCATCCCTTCCGCAGCACCATCTACGCCGCCGCCGCCCTCACCGGCATCGTCGGCACCGGCTTCCACCTCTACAACGTCACCCGCCGCCCTGGCGGCTTCGTCTGGCAGAACCTGTTCTACGGCGCGCCGCTCGGCGCCCCGATGGCGATCTCGCTGGCCGGCCTGATGGGCAGCGCGGCCGAGCATGTCCGCGACGACCGGCCCGGCACGGCGCCCCGCATCTTCGGCCTGCCCGCTGGCCGCATGCTGGCGGCGATGAGCGGCGCCGGCATCCTCGGCACGGTGGGCGAGGCCGGATTGCTGCATTTTCGCGGTGCCTACCACAACCCCGCGATGTTCCTGCCCGTCACCATGCCGCCCGCCGCCGCCGCGCTGCTGCTCAACACGGCCGCTGGCCCGGCGCGGCGCGACCGTTGGATCACCCGCTGGTGGCTGCGCCTCACCGCCCTGCTCGGCTTCGTGGGCGTCGGCTTCCACGCCTATGGCGTGCAGCGGAACATGGGCGGCTGGCGCAACTGGCGGCAGAACCTGCTGAACGGCCCGCCACTGCCGGCACCACCCTCCTTCACCGGCCTGGCGCTCGCCGGCCTCGCTGCCCTCGACCTGCTGGAGGATGAGCCCGATGCCTGATCCCAGCCGCTATCCCGGTTATGACGTGCTGCGCAAGCGCCACACGCCCTCCTGGAATGACAAGACGCGTCAGGTGATCGACGCCCGCCTGGCGGTGCCGCGCGAGCCGCGCTTCTTCGACGCGCACGAGCTGGCCACCATCACGGCCGTCGCCGATCGGCTGGTGCCGCAGCCGCGCAACCGCCCGCCCATCCCCGTGGCGGCGCTGATCGACGACAAGCTGCACAAGGGCCAGGAGGACGGCTTTCGACATGAGGGGATGCCGCGCGAGCGGGAGGCGTGGCAGCGCGGCCTGGCCGCGCTCGACGCCGAGGCGCAGGCGCAGCATGGCGCCCCCTTCCTCCACCTCTCCGGGCCGCAGCAGGATGCCCTGCTGAAGCAGATGGAGCAGGGCGCGCTGAACGGTCCCGCCTGGGGCGGCATGCCCAGCCAGACCTTCTTCAAGCAGCGCATGGCGAAGGACATCGTCTTCGCCTACTACGCGCACCCCACCGCCTGGAGCGAGATCGGCTTCGGCGGCCCCGCCAGCCCGCGCGGCTATGTCCGCCTCGGCTATGACCAGCGCGACCCCTGGGAAGCCGCCGAGAGCAAGGATGGCGATACGGAATCCGCCCTCCGGAAGAACCGCCATGTCGGATGATCCGCGCCAGACGCCGCGCGCGAAGGACGGCCGCGCGCCCGACGTGTTCCGCCCCGGCGCCTGGGTGCCGATGCGAGAATACAGCGAGGATGACGCGGTGGACTTCGTCATCGTTGGCACCGGCGCGGGCGGCGGCACCCTCGCCTGCAAGCTGGCCGAGCACGGCTTCTCCGTCGTCGCCATGGATGCCGGCCCCTACTTCCGCCCGCTGGACGATTTCGCTTCCGACGAGGCCGAGCAGAGCAAGCTCTACTGGACCGATGATCGCATCAGCGCGGGCGAGAACCCGGTGCAGCTCGGCAGCAACAACAGCGGCAAGGCGGTGGGCGGCAGCACCGTGCATTTCGCCATGGTGTCGCTGCGCTTCCGGCCCGAATGGTTCAAGTCCCGCACGCTGCTGGGCTACGGCTTCGACTGGCCGCTCGACTGGCGGGAGATGTGGCACTACTACCGCGAGGTCGAGGATGCCCTGAAGATCGCCGGCCCCATCACCTATCCCTGGGGTCCGCCGCGGCCGCGCTATCCCTATCGGGCACATCCGCTGAACGCCGCCGCCATGGCGCTCGCCCAGGGCTGCGAGGCCATGGGCATCGCGTGGACGGAAACGCCGATCGCCACCCTCTCCGCGCCACGCGGCCTGGCACACCCCTGCGTCTATCGCGGCTTCTGCGTCACCGGCTGCTCCACCAACGCCAAGCAGAGCGCGCTGGTCACCTGGATTCCGCGCGCCATCGCCGCCGGCGCCGAGATCCGTGACCTCGCCATGGTCGGACGCGTGGAGACCGGGCCGGATGGCCTCGCCACCGGCGTGCACTACCACCGCGAGGGGCGCTGGCACTTCCAGAAGGCGCGCAATGTCGTTGTCGCCGGCTATGCGATCGAGACGCCGCGCCTGCTGCTGAACTCCGCCAATGCGCGCTATCCGCAGGGCCTCGCCAACAGTTCCGGGCTGGTCGGCAAGTACCTGATGGTGCAGGCCAACCAGGCCGTCTGGGGCAAGATGGACGCGGAAATACGCTCCTACAAGGCGCCGCCCTCCCTCGCCATCACTGAGCACTGGAACTACGACGACAACAAGGATTTCTTCGGCGGATACTGCTACATGAGCCAGGGTCCGCTGCCGCAGCTCTGGGCCAACACGCAGCTCAACGCCCATGGCCTCTGGGGCGAGCCGCTGATCACCGAGATGCAGGACTACAACCATCAGGTCGGGCTCAAGATCGTCGGCGAAATGCTACCGCAGGAGCGCAACGGCGTCACGCTGGCGGAGGACAAGGACCAGTACGGCCTGCCGATCCCGCGCGTCAGCTATTCCTGGTGCGATAACGACAAGGCGCTAATCGCCCACTCGCTCGACTTCATGGAGAAGGCCCTGCGGGCGGTCGACGCCAAGAATATCTGGCGCCAGGAGGACGACACCTGCCACCTGAACGGCGGCGCGCGCATGGGCGACGATCCGCGCGGCAGCGTCGTGGACGCGGATTGCCGGAGTTGGGACATCCGCAACCTCTGGATCTGCGATGGCTCGGTTTTCCCGACCGTCGGCGGGGTGAACCCGTCGCTGACCATTCAGGCGATCGCCTGCCGGACGGGGGACCGCATCAAGCAGATGGCAGTGCGCGGCGAACTGTAAGCCAGCAGAAGAGCCAGGGGAGAATGAGGGGGTGTCCTCAGATTCCTGATGGAAGCAGAAGGTTGGGGGAGCGAACTCCCCCAAACCCCCTCCTTTTTCTGTCAGCTTTCAGCTCCGCCTGCGGCGAAGGCAGCCCCATCCGCCCTGGCGGCGGCAATTGCCGGGGCGACTTCCGCCACGGCGTGAGCGCCGGCGGCTCGCGCGACCCAAACTGACAGAAGAAAGAAGAAGGGGTTCCGGGGGAGAATTCATTCTCCCCCGCTCCTGCCCTTTGGCGGATTTGAGGACAGACCCGGGTTCTCCCCCGCCCCCTCTTCTTTTTTCTGTCCGCTTGGCCACTCTGGCGGAGCGCGCCCGCGCCAGGGCTGAAGCAGCCCTGGCGACTGCGGCCGGAGCGGCCCAGGCCACGAGAGTCAGCCAGACAGCGTCAGACAAACGCCTTATGCGCGCTCCGGCAGCAGTTCCAGCAGCTCGTCCACGCTGTGGCTGACCTGCTCCCAGGCGAAGGAAAGGCCGAAGCTGCGTTCCGCCTCCAGCCGCGTCAGCCCATCCTCGGCGAGCAGCCGGTCCATGGCGGCGGTGATCGCGCCAATGCAAGCGTGGAACCGCTCCGAGGGCGGTGGCGGCTGCATCCGCGCCAGCGCCGCGCCCGTCTCGCGCAGGAAGCACTCGGCCTCCTGTGCGGCGTCACAGACCGGCTCCGTCAGGAAGGCGCGCACCCGCTCCGGAAGGGGCTGCCCGCTGAGGCGATCCACGATGGCCAGCGTGTACCACAGCCGCTCGACCATGCGGAGCAACTCGGCCGGTCGGTATCGCGACGAGCCCCGGCGCAGCCGCAGGCGGCTCTGCCGCGCCATCTTCTCCGCAAGCGCCAGCGCGTCCGAGATGCGGGCATGGGCGGCGCTGAGGTCAGGCGCGTCGCGGGCCAGCATCTTCGCCATGCAGGCGGAGAGCAGCACCCCACATCCCTCCACGGCGTGGCCAAGCTGCTCCTCGGCGGCCAGATGCGCCCGCCGGGGCAGCACCAGCAGGCTGGCCAGGGCACCGGCGGCCGAGCCCAGGGTGATGGCGCCCATCTTGAGCAAGGCGTCCTCCACCACCGCCGTGCCCGGCGCCAGGATCAGGATCGCCACCGGCACCAGCCCATAGCTGAACCGTGGCCGGGCTCCGGCGATGAGCCCCATGATGCTGATGCCCGTCACCAGGGAGAGCACCGTCCGCCACTCGCCGAGACCGATCACGAAGATGCAGGCCAAGGCCAGCAGCGCCCCGATCAACGCCCCGATGACGCGGTCTGTCGCCGCAGTGACGGTCCCGCCGATGCTGCTCTGGATGACAAAGAGTGCTGAGAAGACGGCCCAGGAAGGATCCGGCAGTCCCAGCAAGGTGGCGAGCCCGTAGGAAGCCAGCACCGCGGTCACGGTCTGGAGGGTGAAGCGCAGAGTGGGCCAGAGGTCGAAGCGGGTTAGATCGCGAGGGAATTTCACGGCAGTCGGCATCATGGAGGGCCCAACCGGGCCGGCCGCCGCACGTTGCGCGAGGCCGTGACCGGCCCGCGCGTGGCCTCGAAGAAAAAGATGGGGGTCTGGGGGAATTCCTTCCCCCAGCCTTCTACCTGCCCTCAGGCCGCGTGCAGCAGCAGCCGGTCGAGCGCCTCGGCGACCTCCTCGGTACCGGCGAAGGCCGCGCGTTCCAACACCTTGGAGATGCTGGGCGAGGCCTCGCCGCCGGTGACGCGCTGCACGGGCTGATCAAGCCAGTCGAAGAGCCGGCGCTGGATCTCGTCGGCCAGCCAGGTGCCATAGGCAGTGCCCTGCGCGCCCTGCTCGACGATCAGCACGTTGTTGGTCTTGCGCACGCTGGCGGCGATGGTTTCCCAGTCCAGGCTGGCGCGGTCGAGCCAGCGCAGGTCGATGATGTCCGCATCGGCGTTGCGCTGCTCCGCCGCCTCCAGCACGCGGTGCACCATGGACAGATAGGTGATGACGGTGGCGCGCCGTCCTTCGCGCCGCAGCGCCGCGCGGCCGGGCGGGATGATGTAGTCGAGATCACCGGCGGGGGCGGGCATGCTGCGCTGGTAGAGATCGACGTGCTCGATGACCAGCACTGGATCGTTGCAGGCCAGCGCAGCGTTCATCAGGCCGACATAGTCCACCGGGTTGGAGGGCGCGACGATGCGCCAGCCCGGCGCGGTGGCGAAGATGCCCGCGGGGTCCATGGAATGCTGCGAGCCATAGCCGGTGCCCATGGCCACCTTGGTGCGCAGCACGAAGGGCATGTCGATGTCGCCGCCGAACATGTGGCGCGCCTTGCCGATCTGGTTGAAGACCTGATCCGCGGCGACCCACATGAAGTCCGGATACATGAACTCGACGACGGGCCGGAAGCGCCCGTCCATGGCGATGCCCCCGCCGAGCCCGCAGAAACCCGCCTCACTGATCGGCGTGCCGAGCACGCGGCCGGGGAAGCGGTCGGCGAGGCCGCGCGTGGCGCCGTTGGTGCCGCCCTTCAGGCGATGGATATCCTCGCCCATGAGCACGATGCGCGGATCCTGCTCCATGCGGCGGCCCATGACATCGGCGACCACGTCCACGAACTTCTGCTCCGTCAGCCCGCCGCGTGGGGCTTCATTCTCCAGAGCACGCAGGCCCTTCAGCTCGGAGAGATCGCCACGGATGCCGACATCGCGGAAGTCCGGCGAGGGCCAGAGCGAGGGGCGCACGGCACGACGGTTGCCCTGCATCTCCGTCAACTCGCCGGCGATGGCGGCCATGGTGCCCACCGCACGCTGGCGCAGCGCGGCAACCTCCTCGGCGTGGATCAGGCCACGCCGCTGCATCTCGGCGGCCACGCGGTCGAGCGGGTCGCGCGCGCGCCAGGCGGCCTCCTCCTGCTTGCTGCGATAGCCGAAGGCGCTGCCGGGCAACGGGCCGTTCTGGTGGAAATAGCGGTACAGCTCGGCCTCGATGATGGCCGGCCCCTCCCCCGCCCGCGCCCGTGCCAGCGCCTGCTGCATGGCCAGGGAGACCGCCACCGGGTCCATGCCATCCACCCGCCAGGAGGGGATGCCGAAGCCGAGGCCGCGCGCGGAGAGGCGCGGCTCCGCCGTCACTTCCTCCACCGAGGTGGCGACGGCGTAGCGATTGTTCTCGATGAAGAAGACCAGCGGCAGCTTCCAGGCGGCTGCCAGGTTCATCGTCTCCAGCACTGAGCCGATATTGGTGGCACCGTCACCAAAGAAGGTGACAGCGACATCGCCTGTGCCAGCCTGCTTGTGTGCCCAGGCGGCGCCGGCGGCCAGCGGCACGCCGCCACCGACGATGGCATTGGTGCCGAGCACCCCCGCCTCGCGCCAGCGCAGGTGCATGGAGCCGCCACGGCCACGGCAGAAGCCCGGCGTCAGCCCCATGATCTCGGCCAGCGCGCCGTGCAGCGTGCGGTGGATACCGCCATCGAAGGGCGCATCGGGCAGCAGGGGCTGCGCCGCCGCCACGTGCAGCAGCGCCTTGGCGAGGAAGTGGTGATGGCCGCGATGCGAGCCGTTCACCTGATCGCTGCCGCGCAGGGGCAGGATGGCGCCCATCGCGCCGCCTTCCTGGCCGATGGAAGAATGCGCGGGGCCATGCACCAGCCCCTCACCGGCCAGTTGCAGCACCTCCTCCTCGAAGGCGCGGATCAGGTGCAGGCCGGTCAGCAGGCGTCCGAGTTCACCGGCAGGCACAGCGTCCCAGTCACCCTCGGTGGCATGCAGTTCGACCCATGGCTGGGCGGGCGAGAGGTGCCGCAACTCAGGCATGACGGCCTCCGCGCGGGGCGCAGGATGGCTGGCGCGGGGCGGCTGGATGCATGGTGGACCTCTCCCTGGCCCGCGCGCGACACGGCGGGCCTTCTGCTCTTGCCTCGCATTCTGACGAGGATCGTATCCAATCGCAAGCGAAGCGCGGGGCAGGGCCACTAAATGCCGTGCACCCATTGATGGATTGCGCCATGATTGTATCCAATTAGGCCAAGTGGGGGGGGGCAGCATGGATGGCGGCGAGTCGCTGAGCAGCGGGCGGGTGGCCGAGGCGCTGCGCCAGGCGATCCTGACGGGCAGCCTCGCCCCGGGCAGCCGCATCCGGCAGGAAGAGGTGGCGGCGCGCTTCGCCACCAGCCGCATTCCCGTGCGCGAGGCGCTGCGACAGCTCGAAGCCGAGGGGTTGGTGACGCTGGTGCCGCATAGCGGCGCCTGGGTGGCGCGGCTGGACCGCGCCGAATGCGTCGAGATGTACCGCATCCGCGAAAGGCTGGAGCCGATGGCGCTGGGAGAGAGCGTCGGCGCCCTCACGCCGGAGGACATCGCCGAGCTGGCATCGCTCGCCGAGGCCATCGAGAGCACGCCCGACGTGGACGACTTCCTGCGGCTCGACCGCGAGTTCCACCTGCGCAGTTACCGCCGCGCCAACATGCCGCGACTCATGTCGATGATCGAGCGCTTCTGGAACACCATGCAGCAGTATCGCCGCGCCTATACCGTGCTGATCGGCACGGAAGGACGCTGGGCCGTGCATCATGAGCACCGGCTGCTGATGGAGGCCATCCAGCGCCGCGACCGCTACGGCGCGGAGGAGCTGCTCCGCCTGCATATCCGCCGCACCCGTCGCGAGCTGGCCACGCGGACCGACATCTTCTGAACGACAGGACCGGAGGGAACCCCATGCTGACCACCGACTTCACCGGCCGCTGCCTGCTGCTCACCGGCGCCGGCGGCGGCATCGCGCGCGAGACGGCGAAGCTGTTCCATGCCGCCGGCGCCGCGCTGGTGCTGGCCGACCTCCAGATGGCACCACTCGAGGCTCTGGCGAAGGAGCTCGGCGGCGACCGCATCGCCACCCTGCGCTACGACGCCACCCGCCCCGCCGATGCCGCTGCCGCCGTGGCGCTGGCGAAGGAGCGCTTCGGCGGGGTGGACTTCCTGGTGCCCGCCGCCGGCATCTATCCCGGACAGCGCTTCGAGCTGATGGACGAGGCCGCCTGGCGGCAGGTGATGGCGGTGAACCTGGATGGCGTCTTCCATCTCTGCCGCGCCGTGCTGCCGGCGCTGCGCGAGAAGGCCTCCATCGTGCTGCTCGCCTCACTGGCCGCGCATCGTGGCAGCCACAGCCACGCGCACTATTCCGCCAGCAAGAGCGCGCTGCTCGGCCTGACCCGCAGCCTGGCGCTGGAGCTGGCGCCGCGCACGCGGGTGAACGCCGTCTCGCCCGGCATCATCGACACGCCCATGATCAACGAGCTGATGGCGACGCGCGGCGAGGCCATCCTGGCGCAGACGCCGCTGGCCCGGCTCGGTCAGCCGGAGGAGATCGCCTCCGTCATCGCCTTCCTCTGCTCCGAGGCCGCCAGCTTCATCACCGGCGAGGTGATGCAGGTGAATGGCGGCCTCTACATGGCCGGCTGAGACGGGAGGGAACCATGGCCGTTCTTCAGGACCGCACGGCGGTCGTCACCGGCGGCGGCGCCGGCATTGGCCGCGCCACCTGCCTGGCGCTGGGGCGCGCGGGGGCCCATGTCGCGGTGTGGGACGTGGACGCCGCCGCGGCGGAGGAAACCGCCACGCTGCTGCGCGCGGAGGGTGCGCAGGCCATGACCGTCATTGCCTCGGTGGCCGATCCGGATGCGGTGCGCGGCGCCTTCGCCACGCTGGACGCGCAACTTGGCCGGCTGGACATCCTCATCAACAATGCCGGCATCAGCGCCAACCGCCCCACGCTGGAGGTGACGGACGAGGAGTGGCGCCGCGGCATGAGCATCAACCTCGATGGTGTGTTCTACTGCGCGCGCGAGGCGGGGCGCCGGATGCAGGCGCAGAACAGCGGCTGCATCGTCAACATGGCCTCGATGTACGGCGTGGTCGCCGCGCCGAACCGGATCGCCTACACTGCCTCCAAGGCGGCCGTGGTGATGATGACCAAGTCCCTCGCCGTGGAATGGGCGGGCTTCGGCATTCGTGTCAACGCGGTCGCGCCGGGCTATATCCGCACAGCGCTGCTGGAGGATCTGGCGGCCGTCGGCAAGGTGGATCTGGCCGCGCTGACGCGTCGCACGCCGCAGGGACGGCTTGGCACCGCCGAGGAGATCGCCGATTCTGTGCTCTATCTCTGCGAGCCCCGCAGCGCCTTCATCACCGGGCAAGTGCTGGGCGTGGATGGCGGCTGGACCGCCTACGGTTATGTCTGAAAAAGATCGGGGGAACGAATTCCCCCGAATCCCCATCTTCTTTTTGTCAGTTTGGGGCTGCGCTTCCCGCCAGCACTGGAAACTGAGAGAAAAAAGAAGGGGGCCTGGGGGAATTCATTCCCCCGGCCTTTCCCCGTTGCCGGAGAGATAGATCGCCAGCCGCTTCGCCGCCTGCACCAGGTGGTTCTCCGCCGCCTTGCGCGCGGCGACCGGATCGCCCGCCGCGATCGCCTCAAAGATGGCCTCGTGCTCGCGCTGCACCACCTGCGTCAGCCCGTGCCGGCGTGCCGTGTTGGCGCGGGCGGCGCGGATGAAGGCGCGCACGCGGCGGTCGAGGAACTCCGAGAGATCACGGAAGAAGGGATTGCCGCTGGCCTCGATGATGGCGCGGTGGAAGGCCACATCCTCGTCCACGCCCGGCTCGCCGCGGTCGATGACGGCCTGCATGGCGCGGAGCCGCCCCCCGATGGCCTCCAGTTCGGCGGCGCTGCGGCGCGTCGCGGCATGGCCGGTCGCCGCCGCCTCCACTGCCATCAGCAGCTCGACGATATTGCGGATTTCATCCGCGTTGCCGAAGTCGGTGACATCCAGCCGGAAGCTGACGAGTTCCCGCTGCTCGGCGACGAAGGCCCCGGCGCCCTGGCGGGTGGTGACCAGCCCGTCATGCTTCAGGCGGCCGATGGCCTCGCGCACGATGGGCCGGCTGACGCCGTAGCTGGCAGCCATGCTCTGCTCGGTCGGCAACTTGTCGCCGACAGCGAAGCGGCCGGAGAGGATCTCCTCCCGCAGGCGCTGCGCCAGGGTGGCGGCGAGTGAGGGCGCGCGGTCGAGCAGGCCGGGAGGATCAACCTCCCGCGCGGACCGGGGCCGTGCCGCGCCACCCCGGGCGTTGCTCAGGTCAGCAGCCATCCGCCCGCCACATCGCAGACCTGGCCGGTGACGAAGGCGCCGGCCGTGGATGTCAGGAAGAGGCAGGCCGCCGCCACATCCTCCGGCGTGCCGAGACGGCGCAGCGGCGTGGCCATGCGCGCCGCCTCGTTGGCCTCGGGCGCCGAGCCGCGCATCAGCGGCGTGTCGATGCGGCCGGGCGCGATGGCGTTGACGGAGATGCCGTAGGGGCCCTGCTCGCCCGCCAGATGCTTGGTCATGCCGATCAGCGCCGCCTTGGTGGCGGCATAGTGCACGGCGACGATGTCGCAATAGGTGCGCCCCGCCACCGAGGCCATGTTGACGATCTGGCCGCGCCCGAGCTTCTGCATGCCCGGCAGCACGGCGCGGGTGCAGAGGAAGGCGCCGGTCAGGTTGACGTCGAGCACGCGGCGCCATTCGTCGAGGCCAACCGCATCGGCCTCGGCGCGACGGCCATCGGCGCCGCTCTTGGGCGAGATGCCGGCATTGTTCACCAGCACATCCACCGGGCCGAAGGCGGCTTCCACCGCGGCGAAGGCGGCGCCAACCGCCGCCTCGTCGGCGACGTCCATGGTCTGCGCCATGGCGGCCAGACCACGTTCCTTCGCGGCAGCCGCGGCGGCTTCGGCCAGGGCAGGATCGGTGTCGAGATAGGCAGTGGCGGCGCCCGCCGCGGCCAGCGCATCGGCGATCGCACGGCCGATCCCGCGCCCGGCGCCGGTGACGACGGCGACCCGTCCGGCGTGGCTGCTCATCGGCAGCCCTCCTGGCTCGAGCGGAGGCGAGGGTGGTGGCGGCTTGCAAGCATCGGGCGTTTTCCTCATGGCGCGGCGCTGCATGATGGCGCCTTACCGGAGTCGTAGCGAAGTCGGACTTGTCAGGCAACTTGGTTGCCTGCATTCTTGCCGCAATGACGGCGCCCCGCCCGGGGCGGACGCCGCATGTCCACGGAAGCAACCAACGCCCCAGCAACGGGGGCGCGAGGAGGAATGATGACGGGCATCACCCGGCGCGGCGCGCTGGCCAGCGGCATGGCCCTGGCAGCAACCCCCTTTGCCATCTCCCGCAGCTTCGCGCAGTCCGGCCCCATCAAGGTCGGCGCGCTCTATCCCTTCTCCGGCGGCCTTGCGCTGCTGGGCGACGAGAGCTTCCGTGGCCTCGAAATCGCTATCGAGGAGCGCAATGCCGCCGGCGGCGTGAAGGGCCGCCAGCTCCAGATCGTGCGCGGCGACGCGGTGGACCCGAACCAGGCGGTCGGCGAGGCGCGGCGCCTCACCTCCGTCGAGCGCGTCACCTGCGTCTTCGGCACCTATTCCTCCTCGCTCTGCCTCGCCGCCTCGCAGGTGACGGAGCTGGCGCAAGTTCCCTATTTCGAGCTGGGCGCGATCTCCGATCCGATCACCGAGCGCGGCTTCAAGTACATCTTCCGCACGAATGCGACCGCGGCCGGCTTCGCCCGCGCCATGGTGGACGCGGTGCGCGATGCCGTCGCCCCCGCCTTCAAGGCCGACCCCAAGAGCCTGAAGATCGGCATCATCCACGAGGATTCGCTCTACGGGCAGACCGTCGCCGGCTACCAGAAGAAGCGCATCCAGGAGATCGGGCTCAACCTGGTCGAGACGCTGCCCTACTCGGCGAAGTCGGTGGACCTGACGCCGGTGGTGCTGCGCCTGAAGTCGGCCGGCGCGGATGTCGTGCTGCAGACCTCCTACCAGAACGACACGGTGCTGTTCTTCCGCCAGATGCGCGAGCAGGGCTACAAGCCGAAGGCGGCGATCGGCGCCGGCGGCGGCTACTCGCTGCGCGACACCATGCAGGCGATCGGCGCCGAGAACATGGAAGGCGCGCTCGACGTCGATTTCACGCAGTTCCAGACCAACCCGGAAGCGGCGCCCGGCATGCCGGACTTCCTGAAGAAGTACCAGGCGAAGTACGGCACCGCGCCGCGCTCGGGCCACAGCCTCTGCAACTACATGGGCAGCCAGGTCTTCTTCGACGCCATGGACGCGGCGAAGGACCTCAGCGCCGCCGCCATCCGCACCGCGGTGCTCGCCGTGGACAAGCCGGTGGGCAGCACCGCGACCGGCTGGGGCGTCAAGTTCAACGAGGCCGGGCAGAACGAGCGGGCCGATCCCTTCCTGATGCAGTGGCAGGGCGGCGAGCTGGTCACCGTCTTCCCGAAGAAGGCGGCGGTGAAGGAGCTGAAGGCAGTGCTCGGCACCTGAGCCCGGCGCGCGGGTGCCCGGTCCCCCTCGCGGGGGCGCGGGCACCCGCCGCGGCCGGCCGCGCCGCCACTTTCCTCCCCCGGCCCCCGACCGCCTGAAGGACCCCGCGCATGGACATCCTCGTCCAGCTCATCATCAACGGCATCCTGCTGGGCAGCATGTACGCCATCATCAGCGTCGGCCTGACGCTGATCTTCGGCATCGTCCGCGTCGTCAACTTCGCGCATGGCGAGCTGCTGATGGTGGGCATGTACGCCACCTACCTGCTCGGTGCCCATTTCGGCCTGCACCCCTATGTCGCGGCGGTCCCGGTGACCGTGCTGCTCTTCGTCATTGGCGCCCTGATCCAGCGCTTCGTCATCCAGCCGCTGCTGGGCGCCGAGGAGCATATCCAGATCTTCGCCACCGTCGGCCTCTCCATCGCGCTGATCAACCTGGCGCTGCTGGTCTTCGGTGCCGACCTCTACTCGCTGCAGGTGCCTTCGGTGCACCATTCGCTGCGCTTCGGCGGCTACTCGCTGCTGATCGGGCAGGCGGTGATGCTGTTCTGCGCCATCGCGCTGGTCGGCGGACTGCACCTTTTCATGCAGACCACGCCGCTCGGCCGCGCCGTGCGCGCCACGGCGCAGAACCGCAACGCGGCGCTGCTGATGGGCGTGCCGGTGCAGCGCATCTACGTCTTCGCCTTCGGCCTCGGCGCGGCCTGCGTCGGCCTCGCGAGCGCGCTGATCATGCCGCTGATCCCCGTGACGCCGAGCATCGGCAGCTACTTCGTGCTGACCGCCTTCGTCGTCGTGGTTCTGGGCGGCATGCGCAGCCTCTATGGCGCCTTCCTGGGCGCCATGATCATCGGCCTGGTGGACAGCCTCTCCGGCTACTACATCGCGCCTGACCTGAAGGAGGTGGTCTACTTCGCCATCTTCATCGCCATCCTGATCTTCAAGCCGACCGGCCTGTTCGGCCTCGGCCGTGGCACGGAGTGAGGAGCATGGACGCCTCCGCCATCGCGACCGCCAGCCCCTCGCCGCGCAAGCCCGGCCTCGCCGCGCGCCTGCTGCACCCGCGCTTCTACTGCGCCGTGCTGGGCCTCGCGCTGATGCTGGTCGTGCCGCTCGCCATCAACTCGCCCTTCCTGACCCATGTGGCGGTGACCATCTGCGTCTTCGCCGCGCTCTCCTCCGCCTGGAACATCATGGGCGGCTATGCCGGCCAGCTCTCGCTGGGCCATGCCGTGTTCTACGGCATCGGCGGCTACGGCACCGCGTTGCTGATCCAGCATTTCGGCATTTCACCCTGGATCGGCATGTGGCCGGCGGCGGCGCTGGCGGCCCTGGTCGGGGCGGCCATCGGCTATCCCTGCTTCCGCCTGCGCGGCCCGTTCTTCTCGCTGGCCACCATCGCCTTCCTGGAAGTGACGCGGCTGCTCGCCATCCATTTCGACTGGATCACCGGTGGCTCGGCGGGGCTGATCGTGCCGCTCAATCCGGGCTGGGCCTGGATGATCTTCTACGACAAGACGAACTACCTCTACATCGCCTTCGGCCTGATGATCTTCGTCCTGCTGGTCGCCTGGTGGATCCGCGGCAACCGGCTCGGCTACGCGCTGACGGCAGTGCGCGAGCGTGAGGACGCGGCACTGGCCGCCGGCATCGACAACACCGGCGTCAAGCTGCGCGCCGTTATGATTTCGGCGGGGCTGACCGCCGTCGTCGGCGCCTTCCATGCGATGTACCTGACCTTCCTCGAGCCGGCGACGATGTTTTCGCTGCCGACCTCGATCGAGATCGCGATGTATGCGCTGATCGGCGGCCTCGGCACCGTCGCCGGCCCCATCTTCGGCGCCCTGCTGGTGGTGCCGCTGGCCGAGGCGGCGCGCGTCTGGCTCGGCGCCAGCGCCAACGGCCTGCACGGCTTCGTCTATGGCACGGCGCTGGTGGTCATCACCCTGACCATGCCGGCCGGCCTCGTCGGCACCTTCGGCAAGCGCGTTTCCGGCTGGCTGGACCGGCTGCCGGGCGGCGGCAATGTCGCGCCCGCCCTGGCGCCTCCGCCGGTGGCCAGGCCGGAAGGCACGCCGGGCGAGACCATGCTGGAAGGGCGGGATCTGGTGCGCCGCTTCGGCGGCCTGATCGCCACAAACAACGTCTCCATCACGCTGAAGCGCGGCGAGATCCTCGGCGTCATCGGCCCCAACGGCGCCGGCAAGACGACGCTCTTCAACCAGCTCTCCGGCTTCCTGGAACCCTCCTCCGGCACGGTGACGGTGCGCGGGCCGGACGGCAAGCTGGTCGAGCCGCGCACGCCGGATGCGTTCGCCCGCCTCGGTGTCGGCCGCACCTTCCAGATCGTGCAGCCCTTTGGCAAGCTGACGGTGCTGGAGAACATCATGATCGGCGCCTTCATGCGCCATTCCGACGTCGCCGAGGCGCGCGCCCTGGCGCTGCGCACCGCGAAGCTGGTCGGGCTGGACGACGTGGCCGAGGTCGAGGCGCGCAACCTGCCGATCGGCGGCCTGAAGCGGCTGGAGGTCGCCCGCACCCTGGCCACCGAGCCTTCCATCCTGCTGCTCGACGAGGTGATGGCCGGGCAGAGCCAGGCCGATACCCAGCGCATGGTGCAGCTGATCCGCACCATCCGCGACAGCGGCGTCAGCATCATCGCCATCGAGCACAACATGCACGCCATCATGAGCATCTCGGACCGCATCGTGGTGGTGGATTCCGGCCGCGTCATCGCCGAGGGCGAGCCGCGCAAGGTGGTGCAGGAACGCGCCGTCATCGAGGCCTATCTCGGGGAGGACTTCGTCGATGCTCAGGGTGTCTGATGTCGCTGCGGGCTATGGCCGCACCACCATCCTCCAGGGCCTGTCGCTGCATGTGGAGGCGGGCGAGATCGTCACCATCATCGGCGCCAACGGGGCCGGCAAGACGACGCTGCTGCGCGCCATCTCCGGCCTGATCCGCCCCACCGCAGGCAAGATCGAGCTGAACGGTGAGCGGGTGGACGGGCTCAGCCCGGCGGAGATCGTCGGCCGCGGGCTGATCATGGTGCCGGAGGCGCGCCAGCTCTTTCCCGTGATGACCGTGCGCGACAACGTGCTGATGGGCTGCTACCACCCCGCCGCGCGCGAGGGCGCGGCGCAGCGGCTGGAGGAGGTGCTCGACCTCTTTCCCCGCGTGCGCGAGCGGCTCTCGCAGATGGCCGGCTCCCTCTCCGGCGGCGAGCAGCAGATGGTGGCGATCGCCCGCGGGCTGATGGCCAACCCGAAGCTGCTGATGCTCGACGAGCCCTCGCTCGGCCTCGCGCCGATCATCGTGCAGCAGATGTTCGGCATCGTCGAACGCATCGCGGCCATGGGCACCACGGTGCTGCTGGTCGAGCAGAAGGCCTTCCACGCGCTGAAGATCGCCGCCCGTGCCTATGTCATCGAGAACGGCCAGATCTCGATCGAGAATACCGGGCCCGGCCTGCTGGCCGACCCGCACGTCAAGACCGCCTATCTGGGCCTGTGAGGGAGCGCGCGCGAGCATGACGGAAATCACCGGGCGGACGCGGATCTGGGGCATCCTCGCCGACCCCATCCACCACGTGAAGACGCCGCAGGCGCTGAACGCCATGATGCGCGAGCGCGGCGTGGACGGCGTGATGGTGCCGATGCACGTCTCCCCCGCCGATCTTGCCGCGCTGGTCGCCGGCCTCCGGCACATGCGCAACCTGCACGGGCTGATCGTCACCGTGCCGCACAAGACCGCCATGCTCGACCTCTGTGATGAGACCACGGCGGCCGCGAAGCAGAGCGGCGCGGTGAACGCGGTGCGGGTCGCCGGCGGTCGGCTCTCCGGCACCATGCTGGACGGCGCCGGCTTCGTCGGCGGGCTGCGCGCGGAGGGCATCGAGCCGAAGGGGATGCGCGCCTATCTGGCGGGGGCCGGCGGCGCGGCCAATGCCATCGCCTTCGCGCTGGCCGAGGCGGGGGTGGCGCGGCTGACGCTCGCCAACCGCACCCGCGCCAAGGCCCAGGCGCTGCGCGACCGCGTGGCGCAGGCCTATCCTGGCCTCCAGGTGGAGGTCGGCGGCGCCGACCCGGCGGGGCATGACCTGCTGGTGAACGGCACCTCGCTCGGCCTCGCCGCTGGCGACGCCCTGCCCTTCTCGGTCGAGGGCATCGGCCCCGGCCAGATCGTTGCCGAGGTCATCATGCAGCCCGCGGTGACGCCGCTGCTGGCGGAGGCCGCAAAGCGCGGCTGCCGCACCCATGCCGGCATGCCCATGCTGACCAGCCAGCTCAACCTGATGGCCGAGTATCTCGGCATGACCGCCTGACCGCAAGAAGGCTCGCGGCTCCCGGGCCGCGGTGATCGGACCCCTGCCCATGGAAAGCTTCGACTACGTCATCGTCGGCGGCGGCACCGCCGGCTGCGTGCTGGCCAACCGCCTCTCCGAGGACCCGCGCAACAGCGTGCTGCTGATGGAGGCGGGCGGCCAGGACAAGGGCTTCTGGATCCCAATCCCCGCCGGCTTCAGCAAGCTGCTGGTGAACGAGCGCTTCAACTGGCGCTTCGAGACCGACCCCGAGCCCGGCACGCTCAACCGCCGCATCGTCGTGCCGCGCGGCAAGGGCCTCGGCGGCTCCACGCTGATCAACGGCATGATCTTCGTGCGTGGCCAGGCGATGGACTTCGACGGCTGGGCGCAGCTCGGCAACCGCGGCTGGAGCTATGCCGACGTCCTGCCCTATTTCCGCAAGCTGGAGCGCTTCGAGGACGGCGCCAGTGAATGGCGCGGGGGCGACGGGCCGATGAGCGTCGTCCGCGTCGCCGAGCGCAACCCGCTGGCGGAGGCGTTCATCGGGGCCGGCGAGCAGGCGGGCTTCCCGCGCAACCCGGACTACAACGGCGCCGACCAGGAAGGCTTCGGCTACTACCAGGTCAACCAGAAGAACGGCCGGCGCTGGAGCGCGGCCGAGGCCTATCTGCGCCCCGTCCTCTCCCGCCCCAACCTCACCGTCTGGACCGAGGTGCACGCCACCCGCCTGATGCTGGAGGGCCGCCGCGTCACCGGGGTGGTCTATCGCCAGGGCGACGCCGAGAAGCAGGTCGCGGCGCGCGGCGAGGTGATCCTGGCGGCGGGCGCGGTGCAGTCGCCGCACCTGATGGAACTGTCCGGCATCGGCAATCCCGAGGTGCTGGCGGCGGCTGGCGTGCCGGTGGCGCACGCGCTGCCCGGCGTCGGCCGCAACTACCGCGACCATTTCTGCACCCGCATGAACTGGCGCGTGACGCAGCCGATCACGCTGAACGAGATGACGCGCGGTTGGCGCCTAGCCAAGGCCGTGGCGCAGTACTTCCTGACGCGCAAGGGCATCCTGACGCTGGGCACCGGCCTGGCGCATGGCTTCGTCCGCACCCGGCCGGAGCTCGCCACGCCGGACGTGCAGTACTTCTTCATGCATGCCAGCTACGCCAACGCCGCCGACCGCGTGCTCGACAAGCTGCCCGGCATGACCATCGGCGTGACGCAGCTTCGCCCGGAATCGCGCGGCACCATCCACCTGCGCTCGCCCGACCCGCGCCAGCCGCCGGCCATCCGCCCCAACTTCCTGGCCAGCCCGCTGGACCAGGAAACCATGGTGCGCGGCATGCAGGTCGCCCGCCGCATCATGGCGCAACCGGCCATCGCACCCTTCGTCGAGCAGGAGCTGAGCCCCGGCGGCGAGGTGCAGACCGACGCCCAGTGGCTCGACTTCGCGCGGCGCAACGGCCAGACCATCTACCATCCCGTCGGCACCTGCAGCATGGGCCAGGGGCCGGAGGCCGTGGTGGACGACCAGCTCCGCGTACACGGCCTGCAGGGGCTGCGCGTGGTGGACGCCTCGGTGATGCCGACCGAGGTTTCCGGCAATACCCAGGCCGCCGTGCTGATGATCGCGGAGAAGGGCGCCGACCTGATCCGGGCACGCTGACGCCGCGGCGGAACCCCGCGATGGCCCTGGCGGTTACGCCAGGGCACAACCGGGAGAAGCCAGATGACGGCCTCGAAACATGCCAAGGGCGGCAAGGACCGTGAGCAGGGCCTGATGCAGGACACGCCCCGCCCGCCGGGCGACCTGGAACGCGACCCCGGCATCAACGCCTCCAAGGGCACCTTCGGGCGCGGCACCGACCCCGCCGTCCTGCGCGGCGAGAACACGGATGAAGGCGACACGATGAACGACGTCACGCCGCAGGGCGGCGTCGATCCCGGCCAGACCGGCCGGCACAACAAGTAGCCAGCTCCCTGGCACGGCGGCTCAGGCTGTGCCTTGGAAGGCCGCCTCGAACTCCTGCCGAAGCCCCTCCTCCCGCCCGAGATAGCGCGAGGAGAAGTGCATCGGCCGGGCATGCACCACTCCCGCCGCGCGCGCGATGCCGCCGGCCTGCGCGGCGGTGAGGTGGTTCTTGCGCGCCGCCATGGCGGCGTCCTCCGCCAGGAAGCCGGCCTCGATGAACAACATGTCCGACCCCCGGGCGAGGCTCACCAGCGCCTCCACATTGGCGGGCGAGGCGCCGAGATCGGTGGCATAGGTGATGCGCTGGCCCGGGCCGGCCTGCAGCACACCCCGCTCCCGCAGCCAGCCGAGCGTCACGCTCCGCCCCGCATCGACGGGGATCTCCGTCCCGCCCGGATCGCCGCGCCGCATCGCCTGCTTGGCGACCGTCAGCCAGGGGCCGACCGGCAGCCCGACCGCTTCCAGGGCGGGCCGATGGACGTTCACCCGCAGCGTCTCCTGCAAGGCGAAGGCCAAGCAAGGAATGCCGTGGTCGAGCGGCACCGCCTCCACGGTGAAGTCGCTCTCCTCCAGCAGCATGCGGCCGGACGGCTCGCACGGCGCCAGTTCCTGCCGCCGGAAGGCTGCCTGCGCGGCGAAGAGGCTGCGGCACCCCGCCAGGCCCGGCAGCCACTCCTGCGCCACGAGCCGGAAATCGGCTGAATGCGGCCCGAGAAGGTTCCAGGTATAGGCGGCGAGCTTGGCGGCCACGGCGTCACACAACCCTGGCGGTCCGACCAGATGCACGGTGCGGGACTGGTAGAGATTGAGCCGCAGCAGGCGGTCGAACCCGCTGAAATGGTCCATGTGCATGTGCGAGACGAAGACATGCGTCGTCCGGACGATCTCGCGCGCCGAAAGGGCGGCAAGATCGCCAAGGTCGAACAGCAGGGCCCGGCGCGCGAAGGCGAAGTCGAGCAGGAGGGTCGGGTCGGAATAGGGTTCGTTGACGAGCCGGGGCTGCACCAGCCAGGCCATGTTGCCGTCCTTCGGAATGGGTGCGCCGCTACCGGGATCTTTGGCAGCCTTGCCGGAAACGCCTGTCTCTGCCGCCGGTTCTCCCGACAGGCAAGGAGGAACCGATGATCGGCAAGACCGTATGGGCCATCCCCGAAGGCTACATTCCCAGCCAGAGCACCGGCGAGGGCCGCGCGCTGGAGAGCCACGAGACCATTTCTGTCCTGAATCCGAACGACCAGGACGCCAGGATGGAGTTGACCATCTTCTTCGCCGACCGCGAGCCGGTCGGCCCCTATGCGCTGACCGTCCCGGCGCGGCGTACGCGCCATTTCCGCTTCAACGACCTCTCCAACCCCGAACCGGTGCCGCGCGACACCGACTACGCCAGCGTGCTGCGCTCCGACGTACCCGTGGTCGCGCAGCACACGCGCCTGGACTCCCGTCAGCCGGCACTGGCGCTGCTGAGCACCATCGCCTTCTCGGAGTGAGCACAGGAGAACACGCATGAAGAGCAAGCTGATCCACGAGGCGCACGGCCAGCGGACCTTCGTGGTGGTCCTGAGCACCGGCGACGAGGTGCGCGCCAGCCTGGAAGCCTTCGCCGCGCAGAACGCCCTCGCCGCCGCCCAGGTCTCGGCGATCGGCGCCTTCCAGCGCGCGACGGTTCGCTTCTTCGACTGGGAAAGCAAGCGCTACGAGCCGATCCCCATCGAGGAACAGGTCGAGGTCGTCTCGCTGAACGGCGACATCGCGCTCGGGCAGGACGGCAAGCCGATGCTGCACCTCCACACCGTGCTGGCGCGGCGCGACGGCACCGCCATGGGCGGCGACCTCAAGGAAGGCTATGTTCGGCCCACTCTGGAGGTGATCATCACCGAATCGCCCGCACACCTGCAACGCGTGCAGGACAAGGAAACCGGTCTGCCGCTGATTCGGCTCGACACGTAGCAACGAGGTCGGGGGAAAGAATTCCCCCGAACCCCCTTCTTCTTTTTGTCAGTTTAGCCTCGCGCTTTCCGCCCGCGCGGACAACTCGAAGAAAGAAGATGGAGGCCTGGGGGAATTCCTTCCCCCAGACTTTCCCTCAGACCGCGTGAACCATCGCCTCGCGATCCCAGAAGCGCACCGCGCGGCAGGCTTCCACGAAGGTCTTGGCGTCGTCCGCCGCCTTCAGGGCGATGAAGCCGCCATCCATCCCCGGTACGCCGGCCTTGTCGAACAGCGGCTTCGCTGCCTCGCAGTAGCCGATGAACTTGGCATGGGCGAAGGCGTCGGCCACGAAGTCATGCGCGGTGGCCTCCTTGCCCAGCAGCGCCGCACCCTCAGCTGAGGGCAGCAGCACGACCGCGTCGTAGAGCACCGACGGGCCGCCGTTGATCTTCTGCTTCGCCGGCCGCTCCGTGCCGTCGCTCAGCGTCACGCCACCAACGCGGGGCGCCACCAGCTCGACCATTGCGCCCTCCGCCTTCGCCGCCTTCTCCACCGCGGAGAGCAGCTTGGCGTCGGTCCCGTCGGTGACGAGAATGCCGATCTTGCGGCCGGCGAAATCCTTCGGCCCGTTCTGGATGATGCTGAGCGCGGGCGAGACCGGCAGGTCCTTCAGCACCGGCCGGGCAGGCTCCGCTGCCTCCGGCATGGCCTTCAGGCCCAGCCCGTCGGCCACGGCCTTGGCAAGGGCCTCATCCACGTTGCGCAGGTGCGAAACCATCCGGGCGCGGATGGCCGGCGTCTCCACCTTGCTCAGTTCGAAGGTGAAGGCGCGCTGGATATGCGCCCGCTCCGTCGGCGTCTGGCTGAGATAGAATTGTCGCGCCTGGCTGTAATGATCGGCGAAAAGCTCAGCGCGGATGCGGCGCTTCGGCCCGCTCTCCATGGCGGGGTAGCTGCGGAAGCCGCGCTGCGGCGCCTCGCGCGGGCCGCCCATCGCGCCGCCCCAGGAGTTCGGCTCGTAGTTGGCCCGCCCCTTCGGGTTGCGCATGGCCATGTGGCCATCCTGCTGGAAGTTGCAGACATCGGTCTTCGGCGCATTGATCGGGATATGCGTGAAGTTGGGGCTGCCCAGCCGCTTCAGCTGCGTGTCGAGATAGGAGAAGTTGCGCCCCTGCAGCAGCGGGTCGTTGGTGAAGTCGATGCCCGGCACGATGTTCTGCGTGCAGAAGGCCACCTGCTCCGTCTCGGCGAAGAAGTTGTCCACCGTGCGGTCCAGCACCAGCCGGCCGATGCGGCGCACCGGGATGAGCTCTTCCGGGATGATCTTGGTGGCGTCCAGCACGTCGAACTCGAACTTGTCGGCGAAGTCTTCGTCGAAGAGCTGCAGGCCCAGCTCCCATTCCGGGTAGTCGCCGGCCTGGATGGCGTCCCACAGGTCGCGGCGGTGGAAGTCGGGATCGGCGCCGTTGATCTTCAGGGCCTCGTTCCAGACCACCGACTGCATGCCGAGCTTCGGTTTCCAGTGGAACTTGACGAAGGTCGCCTTCCCCTCCGCGTTGACGAAGCGGAAGGTGTGCACGCCGAAGCCCTCCATGAAGCGGAAGGAGCGCGGGATCGTCCGGTCGGACATGATCCACAGCGCCATGTTCATCGCCTCGGGCGAGAGCGAGATGAAGTCCCAGAAGTTGTCATGCGCCGTCTGCGCCTGCGGGAAGCCGCGGTCGGGCTCCTGCTTGGCGGCATGGATCAGGTCGGGGAACTTGATGGCGTCCTGGATGAAGAAGACCGGGATGTTGTTGCCGACGAGGTCCCAGTTGCCCTCCTTGGTGTAGAGCTTCACCGCGAAGCCGCGCACGTCCCGCGCCAGGTCGGGCGAGCCCTTGTTGCCGGCTACGGTCGAGAAGCGCACGAAGGCCGGCGTCCGCTCGCCCTTGCGCTGGAATAGGTCGGCGCTGGTGATGTCGGAGAGCGACTCGTAGGTCTCGAAGAAGCCGTGCACACCGAAGCCGCGCGCATGCACCACGCGCTCAGGGATGCGCTCGTGGTCGAAATGGAACAGCTTCTCACGGAAGTGAAAGTCCTCCAGCAGGGCGGGGCCTCGCGGGCCGACCTTCAGCGTGTTCTGGTCGTCGGCAACCGGGATACCCTGCTGGGTGGTCAGTACCGGCACCTCACCACCGGCCGTCTGGTGGGTCTCGCCGCCCTGCCCCCGGAGGATGCTGTCCCCGCCGATGCGGGCCTGCTGCAGGTCCTCGGCTTGCGTCTTGTCAGCCATCAGAGGTCTCCGTCCATGCTCATGCGCAGCCTTCGCCGAAGGGGCGGCGGGGCGGCTCTGGCGGGACAACGCGGCGGCCGGAGTTCCGTTGTGAGGATTAGGGCCGCCGTGACAATTCTTGCGGCTTGAGCGCAACAGGGCCGCTCCCATGGCGTTTCTCTCGCCACATGAATGCGCTGCGGCCCCACCCCCTGCCCTTCCTACCCGCCCAGGGCAGCCTGGCCGTGGTGGCCATTCCCGTGCGCAACGAAGCGGAGCGCATCGGCGCCTGCCTGGAAGCCCTGGCGGCGCAGCGGGAGGCCGGCCCCTTCACCGTGCTGCTGCTGCTGAACGGCTGCACCGACGGCACCGAGGCGGCGGTAAGCGCCCGTGCCGGCGCGCTGCCCTTTCGCCTCGTGCTGCGGCGCGCGCGGCTGCCTGCCGCTCATGCGCATGCCGGCGAGGCGCGCGCCCGCGCCATGGAGGCGGCCGCGGCGCTGCTGGAGCGCGCCGGCCAGCCCGAGGGCCTCCTGCTGACCACCGACGCCGACAGCCGGGTGGCCCCTGACTGGCTGGCCGCCACCCGCGCCGAGATGGATGCCGGCGCGGAGGCGGTGGCCGGATGGGTGGAGCACGACCCGATGGAGGCGGCGCTGCTGCCAGCTGCCCTGGCGCGGCGGATCGCGCGGGAGAATGCCTATGAGGCGCTGCTGGCCGAGCTGGAGGCCCGCCTCGACCCTTTGGCCGCCGATCCCTGGCCGCGCCACCGCATGGCCTCCGGCGCCAGCCTGGCGGTCCGGCTTCCCGCCTTCCGCCGCGTGGGCGGGCTGCCTCGGGTGCCGGTCGGCGAGGATCGCGCCTTCTGCGCCGCGCTGGCGGCGGCGGATATCCGCCTGCGTCATTCCCGCACCGTGCGGGTGCTGACCACCTGCCGCACCGAGGGCCGTGCAACCGGCGGCGCGGCCGACACGCTGCGGCGGTGGCTGGCGGAACCCGGCCTGGCCTGCGATCCGATGCTGGAACCGGTCGCCCTGGCCAGCCGGCGCTGGCGCGCGCGGGCAGCGCTGCGGCGCCGGCATGCGGCGAGGGATGCCCTGGGCCTGCTGCGCGAGGCGGCGCGCCTGCGTCTGCCATGGCGCGAGCCCGATGCCTGGATGAACCTGCCCTTCGGCAGCCTGTGGCAAGCGGCGGAAAGCGCCAGCCCCCTGCTGGGGCGATGCCGGCTGCATCCGTTGCAGCTGCCCAGCCAGATCCTGCGCGCCCGCGCCCTGCTCGCGGGCGTGCTCAGGCGAGGCGCAGCAGATCCAGCCGGTATCGTTCGGCGCGTTCCTGCCGCACCACCCGGAGCCCTGGCGCCGTGGCCCTGATGAAGCCTTCCACCGCCGCGTCGCCGGACAGCGGATAGTCGGTGGTGCCGGTCCAGTGCACCAGCAGCACCTCGCCGCCCGGGCGCAGGGAGCGCAGCGCCAGCGCCGCGACCTGCGCCAGGTCGGGCTCGTCCCAGTAATAGACCACCTCGGAGAGCAGGATCAGGTCGTGCTGCCCGCGCGGCCATTGCCGCGGCACCTCGCGCTGCAGCAGTTCCACCTGCGGCAGGTCCGCGCAGTGCCGACGGGCGGCGGCGATGGCGCGGGCGGAGCCGTCCAGCGCCAGCAGCCGCCCGCAGCGCGGCGCCAGCATCCGCGTCAGCACGCCAATGGAGCAGCCGATCTCCAATGCGCTGCCGTAGTGCTCACGCGGCAGCGCGGCGATGGTGGCGGCGTATTTCTCGGCTTCGTAGGGGCTGGTGCGGAACTTCCAGGGATCGGGGTCGCCGGCATAGAGGGCCTCGAAATAGGAGGCCGGGAGGGACTGCACGGCGCGGTTCATGCGGTGGGCTCCAGGAACAGCTCGAAGGGCCGGTCGAAGCGGGCAAGCATCGCGGCGTCCAGGCAGAAGCCCTCCGGGTCATCGTCGATCAGGGGCGTGGTCTGCGAGCGGTGCGCCGCGATCGCCCGGCGCTTGGCGGGAAGCTGCGCGGCGATGTCGAGCCGTGCGCCGCGCGGCGCTCCATCGGGGATCATTGTCCCCGGCGGCAGCGTGTGGCCCCAGACCGGATAGGCCAGATGCCGCAGGCCGGGGCATTGCCGCGCCACCGCCGCCGCCATGGCATGGACGGCCTGATGGTCGCAATGGGGATCGTGGCCCCAGGTGGCGAGCAGCACGCTGGCCCTCACCGCCCGGACGAGGCCGAGGATGGCCGCCACCGCGGCTTCGAAGACCGGCCCCCGGTCGGGCACGGCGGCGTCGGGCAGATCAAGGAAGCGCGCCGTGCCCTCCGGCAGCCCAAGCGCGGCCAGTGCCGCCCGGCCCTCTGCGGCGCGCAGTTCCCGCAGCGCCGGCGGCGGATAGCGGCGCGAGTTGCGGTGCGAGGCGCCGCCGTCGCTGACGAAAATCACCGCCACCGCCCGGCCCGTCCCCCGCGCTGCCGCCAGGAGCCCGCCGCAGCCCAGGCTCTCGTCATCCGGGTGCGGCGCCAGAACCACCACGCCGCCTTCGCCGATGATCTCCGGCAGCGGCGCGAAGGGCAGCGCCTCGGCCAGTTCCAGGAACCGACGGGCCTCGATCACCATGGCCAGCCCTCCCGCCCCAGCAGATGGGCCGCAGCCAGGTCGAGCGCCCGGTCCGGCGCGGGCTGGCGCAGATAGGTGGCGAGGTCGCGTGCGACGCGCTCGATCGGGTGCGGCCGCATGAAGGCCGCCAGCCCGACGCTGCGCTGCGCCAGCGTGAGGATGTCCAGCGCCGCCTGCTCCACCGCCCGCCGGGCGAGGTTGACATAGGCGACCGTGGCCTCCGCCACAGCCTCCTCCTCCGCCAGCCGCCGCGCCGCCCGCTCCACCCAGAGCCGGGCGGTCTCCAGCGCCACCGCCGCCTCGCCAACGCGGGCGCGCTGGTGCGGATCGCCGTCGCGGCCGAGTTCGCGCAGGTGACGGCAAAGCAGGTCGAACAGCTCGGCCGCGCCGCCCGTCTGTACCGCCAGGAAGCGCCAGGCGCCGCCGGAGAAGAGCGGCTCGCGATGGTAGTCGCCGGGGACGCCGATGCGCTCCGCCGGGCCGGCGGGCAGCCCGTCCAGCACCACGGCCCCGGTGGCGGAGGCGCGCATCCCCTGGGCACGCCAGCCGGAGAGATCCGCGCGCTCGCCGCGCGGCAGAGCCGGCACCAGCATCTGCGGCCCTTCCGTCGTGGCGGCGGTGACGAGGGGCCGCTCCACCCATCCGGCTCCCGAAGCCAGCACCTTGCGGCCGCGCAGCACCGGCCCCGTGGCGCCGTCCTCCAGCCGCAGCGGGTCAGCGCGGTCATCGGTGTTCCAGACGCCGAACAGGCACCCGGCGCGCGCATCCGCCGCTGCCCGCGCCTGCTGCGCTGGCGTGCCATAGGCCAGGACCAGGCCCAGCGCATTGACATGGCCCTCATAAAGCCGCCCAAGCGGCAGGCTGCCGGCCCCGATCTGCATCAGCACCGCGGCGAGCGCCGCCGCGCCTTCACATCCGCGGCCGAGATCCGCCCCGCCCAGCGTGGGCGGCAGCGGCGCGCGCAGCAGGCCGGCCTCGGCCAGGGCCATCAGCTCGACTTCGGGGAAGGCGTCATCCGTATCGAGCAGGGCGCCACGCGCGCGGGCCAGACAGGCGACCTCGGCCGCGGCCTCGGTTGGCGACGGCAGGGAGGAGGCGGGGCCGCCACGCAGCGGCCGGAGGGGCTGGATGTCCACGCCAAGCCAACACAGCGTCACGCTCGCGGTTGCAACGCTCCTGTGCCGAACCCGGGCCGCACGGCGAAGTTAGCATCCGAGGTCCGCCCACGCCGCCGCGTCCGGGCAGCGGAAAAGGTTGGGGGGGGGAAATATCATTCCCTCGGCCTTTTGGCGCCCCCCGTCATGCCCGCTCCTCGCGCGCCAGCCGGGTATCGAACCATTCCGCCGCCAGCCGCGTCACCGTCTCCAGCGTGCCCGGCTCCTCGAAGAGGTGGCTGGCGCCCTCGACCACGGCCAGCTGGTGCTCGCCAGCGAGATCGGCGGCGGCGGCGCGGTTGAGCGCCAGCACCTCCTGATCCAGCCTGCCCACGATCAGCAGCGTCGGCATGGTGACGCGGCGCAGGGCCTCGGGCCGGGCGAGATCAGGCCGCCCGCCGCGCGAGACGACCGCCTGCACCGCATCCGCCCGCTCCCCGGCGGCGACCAGCGCGGCCGCGCTCCCCGTGCTGGCGCCGAAATAGCCGACCGGCACCGCGCCTCCCAGCCCGGCCGGGGAAAGCAGCCAGTCCGTCGCCTGCACCAGCCGCTGCGCGAGCAGGCCGATGTCGAAGACCTTGCTCCGGTCCTCGCCTTCCTGCGGCAGCAGCAGATCGAACAACAGCGTGCCGAGGCCGGCCTGCCATAGCGCGGCGGCCACGGCCGTGTTGCGCGGGCTGAGCCGGCTGCTGCCGCTGCCATGCGCGAAGATGACGACGCCCCGCCCGGCTTCCGGCGGCATGAGGATGCCGCGCAGTTCCAGCGGCGGGATCATCACGATTCGGGATGTCCGGTCCATCCTGGCCGCGCCTCCGGGCGCTCAACTGCCGTGCTGCGGAATGGGAGGGGCGGACGCGCCAGAGGGTCCGCCCCACACCGGCTCAGCGGCGCGGGCCGCCTGTCTGGGATCGGGCGCCGCCCGGCCGCGAGATGCCGGCGAGCGCGGCCGCGGCAGGCAGCGGCGCCTCGCCCATGGCGATGTCGCCGAGCGACAGGATGCCGACCAGGTGCTTCTCGCGGTTCAGCACGGGCAGGCGGCGCAGTTGCTGCTCGCCCATGTTGCGCGCCACGTGGTCGAGATCCTCGTCCTCGAAGCAGTACTTCACCTCCGGTGTCATCACCTCGCGCAGCCGGGTGTCGGGGCCTTTGCCTTCCGCCACCGCGCGCAGCACGATGTCGCGGTCGGTCACCATGCCGAGCAGCCGCCGGCCATCCGTCACCGGCAATGCACCGGCGTTGCATTCGGCCATGCTGCGGGCCGCCTGCTGCAGCGTATCGTCCGGACGGGCGAGCCGGACGGTGCGTGTCATCTTGTCACTCACCTTCATCGCCTGTCTCCCTGCTTGCTGTCATGGCGCCGCCTCAGCTGGCCACCGCGGCACTGTCATGCCACAGCGCGCGCACCTCCTCCGGCAGTGCCTCCACCACCTTCGCCACCTGCCCGGGATCAACATGATGCGTCACGGTATAGAACACGGCCCGCGCCGCCTCACGCGCATCCAGCTGCGGCGTGCCGTTCAGGCCCGCTTCGACGCGCGCCAGGAACGCCTGCAGCGTGCGCGAGCGTTCCGGCTGCGCGGAGGGGTGCCACTGGTCGTAGTAGGTGCCGCGCACCAGCAGCGGCAGCTGCGCCCCGAGATGCACCGCCAGCTCCAGCGGAATGCGGTCCCGCACCGTGCGCAGCACGGCGCCCAGCGCATGCCAGGCGGCCTGGCGGTCGGCGCCGATTCGCTCCATCACCTCGCCCAGCCAGGTGTTGGTCGTCTGCAGCGTCTTGTCGAAGACGTCCAGCCCTGTCGTGCTCATGATGCTCTCCCTCTCTGCGGACCAGGAGGTCGGAAGCAAAGGGGCGGCGCACCGCAGCACGCAGGCCGCCTCGCCGGGAAATAACAGATGGCCCCGGAGCGGGGTTCCCCTGGCCAGGGCGCGAAAAGAAAAGGTCGGGGGAAGGAATTCCCCCGACCCCCCCGTCTTTTCTCTGTCAGTTCATGCGGGGCGTTCAGGCTGTGCCGGCGGCCGGAAGGCGCGTGCCGATATGCCCCGCCACAACCCGCGTCACCTCGGCCGTTCCGGCGCGGCCGCCGATGTCGGGGGTGCGCAGGCCCGAGGCGAAAGCCGCATCCACCGCCGCTTCCAGCTCCGCCGCCGCCTCGCACCACGCCTCCCCCGCCCCGCGCGCGCCAAGCCAGTCCAGCATCATCGCGGCCGAGAGCAGCATCGCCGTCGGGTTGGCGACACCCTTGCCGGCGATGTCCGGCGCGGTGCCATGGCTTGGCTGGAACACCGCATGGCCATCGCCGATATCGGCCGAGGGCGCGAAGCCCATGCCGCCGATCAGCCCGGCGCCAAGGTCGGAGAGGATGTCGCCGAACATGTTCTCGGTCGGCAGCACGTCGAATTCCCAGGGGCGGCGGACCATGTCGAGCGCCATGGCGTCGATGTAGTGGTGCGCCGCCGTCACGTCCTGGTGCCGTGCCGCGACCTCGTGGAACACCTTCCGCATGAAGGCGAAGCCGGTGAAGACATTGGCCTTGTCCACCAGCGTGACGAGGCCGCGCCGGCCGCGCCGTGCCGCGCGCCGCCGCGCCAGGTCGAAGGCGAAGTGGGAAAGACGCTCGGTGGTGGCGCGGGTGATCACCATCGTGTCCCGCGCCTCGCGGTCCTCGATCACCTCGCCCTTGCCGCGTGCGGCGAAAAGCCCCTCGGTGCTCTCGCGCAGGATCACCATGTCGATGCCCGTGGCGCGCGGATCGGCCAGCGCCACCGGCACGCCCGGCAGCGCGCGGATCGGCCGCACCCCGGCATAGAGGCCGAGCCGGAAGCGCAGGTCGAGCTGCGGCGCGATCTCGGTGCCATCGGGGTAGCGGATGCCGGGCCAGCCCATGGCGCCGAGCAAGATGGCGTCGGCGACGCGGGCGCGTTCGAAGGTGGCCTCATCCATGGCCGTGCCGGTGTCGCGATAGGCCATGGCGCCAGCACGCAGGTTTTCGAAGTCGAGCCCCAGCCCGTGCCGCCGCGCCAGCGGCTGCAGCACCGCGACGCAGGCCTCGGTGACTTCCGTGCCGATGCCGTCACCGGGCATCAGGGCGATATGCACTGCGTTGCGGCTCACAGCCATGCCACGCCACTCCGTTCGATGAGGGAGACGAGTTCCGCACCGCTGCGATGGCGGTGCCGGCGGTAGAGGTCGCGCGCGCGCTCCGGCTCGCCGGCGGCGATCGCATCGAGCACACGGCGATGCTCGGCGGTGCTGCGCGCCGGCAACGGGCGCTGGTGCAGCGTGAACATGCGGGCGCGGTGCGACTGGTCCCAGACCTGCATCACCATGCCCGCCAGCCGCCGGTTGCCGCAGAGTTCGACCAGGCCGAGATGGAAGGCCTCGTCGGCGGCGGCCCAGGCGCGGCGGTCCTGCGCAGCGAGCGCCTGCTCCATGGCGGTGCAGGCCGCGTCCAGCCGCTCCAGCCCGGCGGCGGGATCGGCGCGGCGCGCCAGCAGCTCCGCCGCCGTCGGCTCCAGGCTGTTCAGCACCTCGTAGATCTCGCGCATATCGGCGGCCGCAATCGGCTGCACGCGCATGCCATGGCGCGGCGTGATCTCCACCAGCCCCTCCTGCTGCAGCCGCACCAGCGCCTCGCGCACCGGCGTCCGCGAAAGGCCGAGTTGCAGCGCCAGCTCGCTTTCCAACCGCTGCGCACCGGGGGGCAAAGCATTGTCCAGGATCAGCGCCTTAAGCCGCCCATGTGCCTGTTCGGCAGCGCTGGGCGCGCGCGAAGTCTCGGCATGGCGGGATGTCGGAGCGGGGTTCACGGCGCCTCCCTGGTCCAGGTGGCAGACCGGAGCGAAGGTCATGCGTACGCCTGGAAATTCGTTTGCGTATGCATTGTTGGCGGTGCCAGGATGCGCCCGTCAAGAGGGAACGCGGCCGGAAGCGCCGCGCCACACGGGAGGAGAACGCAGATGTGGAAAGGAGCAACCCGGCGCGGCCTGCTCGGCGCCGCCGCCATGGCGGGGCTGGCGCCGCGGCTGGCCCGGGCGCAGCCGGAACCCGCCAACTATCCCGACCGCCCCGTGCGCTTCATCGTGCCCTTCCCCCCCGGCCAGGCGGCCGACCTGTTCGGCCGGCTCATGGCCGACGAGCTTTCGAAGCGCTGGCCGCAGCGCGTCGTCGTCGAGAACAGGGCCGGCGGCGCCGGTGCGGTGGGCATGGAGGCGGGTGCCCGCGCCACGCCGGATGGCTATACGCTGGTGGTCGGCACCTCCGGCACGCTCGGCATCAATCCCTCCGTCATGCCCAGCCTACCCTATGATGCGGAGCACGACTTCGCTGCCATCACCAACATCTTCACCCTGCCGCTTGTGGTGGTCGCGCATCCCGGCGCCGGGCTGGACAGCCTCGCCACCATGCTGGCGCGCGCGAAGGAGGCGCCGGGGCGGCTGAACTACGCCTCTGCCGGGCCGGGCACGGCGCAGCACCTGGCGATGGAGATGCTGGCGCACCGCGCGGGGGTGCGCATGACGCATGTGCCCTATCGCGGCAGCGGTCCCGCCATGGCCGACCTCATCGCCGGCAACGTGCCCCTGATGATGGACAGTCTGGCCAGCGCCCTGCCGCATGTGCAGTCCGGCCGGGCGCTTGCCCTGGCGATCACGGGGCGCGAGCGGGTGAAGCAACTGCCCGATACGCCCACCGTCGCGGAGAGCGGCCTCGCCGGCTACGAGGCGCTGGGCTGGTCCGGCCTGGTGGCGCCGGCCGCGACGCCGGCTGCCATCATCCGCCGCGTCAATGCCGATGCGGTCGCCATCCTTCGCGACCCCGCCGTTGCCAGGCGCATGGTGGAGATGGGCGGCTTCCCGGCACCGGGCACACCGGAGGAATTCGGCAACTTTATCCGCGGCGAGATCGCCAAATGGCGCGAAGTGGCGCGCGACGCGAATGTCCGGCTGGAAGGATAGGAGAGGCGCGCCCTCAAGTCTCTGAAGGGAGCAAGCTTGGGGGAGTGAACTCCCCCAAACCCCCTCCTTTCTCTGCCAGTTCTGCAGCACTGGCGGCGCGCGCCCGCG
>Ga0182739_1000407_pt1 | contig 59607 bp, 49 predicted proteins | sample eDN5th30CBELigBY_FD_128873 | JGI IMG/M metagenome (GOLD analysis project Ga0182739, IMG submission 128873) | Enriched backyard soil microbial communities from Emeryville, California, USA - eDNA 5th pass 30_C BE-Lig BY (version 2) (version 2) | ecosystem: Environmental > Terrestrial > Soil >... | reverse complement strand
TCGATGTTCTGCGCCTGTTCGCGCATCTGCTCGATCAGCAGCTTCAGGTCCATCGCGGCGCGGGTGACTTCCATGCTGCCGGCCTTGGAGCCCAGCGTGTTGGCTTCGCGGTTCATTTCCTGGAACAGGAAGTCCAGGCGCTTGCCGGCGCTGCCGGCGTTCTTCTTGCCGGCGGACGGCTTGCCGCCGCCGTCCGTGAGCAGGTGCCGCAGTTCTTCCAGGTGCGAGCGCAGACGGGACAGCTCTTCGGCCACGTCGATGCGCAAGGCGAACAGGTTGGCTTCCTGGGACAGGCGTTCGGACAATTCGGCGCCGGAGATATGGGCAAAACCGCCGGGGAAGGCCGATTCCACGCTTTCGCGCAGCTTGGCGGCCTGCCGGTCGCGGTGGTCGGCCAGGAGTTGCGGCAGGTGGGCCTGCACGATGTCGACCACGCGGGCGACGCCGTCGGCGCATTCGCGCATCATGCCGGCGAGGCGTTCGCCTTCGCGTTCGCGGCCTTCCTGCAATTGCGTCAGGGCCTGCTGGGCGGCCTGCAGGCAGGCGGCGCCCCAGATCTGCGGATCGAGCGCGTCATTGCCACGCTGGCCGGGCCAGTTGAACAGCTCGGCCAGGCGCGGCGAGGCGATGTCGGGGATGATGCGGCGGGCGGCCTGGAGCTGTTCGGCCAGGCTTTCGAGCCAGGCAGGGTCCAGCTTGGACAGGTCCGCGCTGGCGGCGCGGGTATAGGAAACGCGGATCTCCACCTTGCCGCGGGCCAGGTTGGCGGTCAGCAGTTCGCGCAGCGGCGTTTCGACGTGGCGCAGCTCGTCGGGCAGGCGGAAATACAGGTCGAGGAAGCGGCTGTTGACGCTGCGCAGTTCTATGGCAAGCGTGCCTTGTTCTAGGTCTGCTCGGGCGTTGCCGAAGGCGGTCATGCTGCGGATCATGATGGGCGTGTCCTGGTAATTCTTGGGGTGGAAGCCGGTTGCGCCGGGGCCCGCGGCGCCCAGGTCGTGGGCAGCGGGTCTGTGTTTTCAACCGGATGCATCGCGGCAGGATACTCCAAGCGCGCTGTTCCCGTGGCGCCTGCCCGTACAATGCCGCGAATCGAAGCCACGTCTGGAGCCTGCTGTGACCACTCTATCCACCCTTGCCCGGCCCTCGGGCCGCGCCGTCGACCAACTGCGTCCTTTCAGCCTGGAGCGCGGCTTCACGCGCTACGCCGAAGGGTCGGTGCTGGTGAAGGCGGGCGATACCCACGTGCTGTGCACGGCAAGCGTCCTGGACAAGGTGCCGCCTTTCCTCAAGGGCAAGGGCGAAGGCTGGGTGACGGCGGAATACGGCATGTTGCCGCGCGCCACCCACACGCGCGGCGACCGCGAGGCGGCGCGCGGCAAGCAGAGCGGCCGCACGCAGGAAATCCAGCGCCTGATCGGCCGCAGCCTGCGCGCCGTGTTCGACATGAAGGCGCTGGGCGAGCGCACGCTCCACCTGGACTGCGACGTGCTGCAAGCCGACGGCGGTACGCGATGCGCCAGCATCACCGGCGCCTGGGTGGCGGCGGCCGATGCGGTCGCGCTGCTGATGAAACGGGGCGACCTGACGGCCAATCCCATCCGCGACGCGGTGGCCGCGGTGTCCGTGGGGCTGGTGGGCGGGCAGGCGGTGCTGGATCTGGACTATCAGGAAGATTCCGCCTGCGACGCCGACGTGAACGTCATCATGACCGGCAGCGGCGCCTTCGTGGAAGTGCAGGGCACGGGCGAAGGGGCGACCTTCACGCGTGCCGAACTGGATACGATGCTGGTGCTGGCCGAGAACGGCATCGCCAACCTGGTGCAGGCCCAGCGCGCCGCCCTGGCGTAGCGGCCGGTCAGGCGGATTGCCGGGGCAGCAGCGCGTCTACCTTGCCCCGGTTCTCCAGTGCCCAGATCGTGGCGATCAAGCCGCGAAGTTCGGGTTCGGTCGCGGCGTCCGCATAGCGGCCCAGACTGAGCGTCTTGTCCTCGATCTCCGCGCGGCTCAGGGTGTTGCCCGGATCGCCCTTGGGTTCGTCCACCCGTCCATGCAGCGTGCGACCGTCTCGGGTATGCACCGTGACTTTGCCGATCCAGCGCTGCGGATAGGCGCCATCGACTTCGTCGTCCAGCACCATTTCCACCTTGCCGCGGAAGGCCGCGACGCCTGGGTCATCCAGGCCGGCGTCGAATTCCGCCAGCCCGGCGCGACCTTTGCGGGCGATCAGCGCCAGCACCGTTCCCATCGAGAACTTGGACTGGTGCACCGTCTGCGGGTTGACGACGGGGCCCAGCACATCGATGGCGCCCTGGTGGACGTGCGCCACGACGCGCTCGACGTCGGCTTCGGTGAGGCCGTTGTCGCGCAGGGCCTGCTGCAGGGCGTCGGCCGCCGGATGCGTGTGCCGGCATGACGCATGGAACTTGAACGAGGTTTCGGCCAGCGCCCAGCGCTGGCCCAGGCGGTCGCACAGGCGGCTGGGGTCGGCGTCCGTGGACATGCCGGCGGCCATGCCCTGCGGACCTTCGAGGATGTGCCGGGCGCCCGTGAAACCTTCCCGGGCCAGGTAGGCCGCGGTGATGCCGTCGGCCGCCGCCTTGGCGGTGTGAAGCTGCTTGGAATCGGCGGCGTCGCGCAGGAACTCCCAGAGTCCGGCCGCCTGCGTGCCGGCCGAACCCAGCGCGTGGAGCATCTGCTCGGGCGTCAGGCCCAGCAAGCGCCCGGTGGTGACGGCGGCGGCCAACGTGCCCGCCGTCCCCGTGGTGTGGAAGATCTTGTAGTGGGACCGCCCCAGGAATTCGCCCACGCGGATGCCGACCTCGTAGCCCGCCACCGCGGCGGTGAGCAGGTCGCGGCCCGACGCGCCCAAGGCCTGGGCGACGGCCAGGGCAGGGGGGAACACGACCGCGGCGGGGTGGAAGACGGACCCGTTGTGCACGTCGTCCTGCTCGACCACATGCGCGGCGGCGGCGTTCACCATGGCCGCAAACAGCGGCGTCGTGCGGCGGCGGGTGATCAGGACTTCGCTGGGACCGTCCGCCGGGCCCATCGCCGCGGCGTAGCGGTCGATGGCCTGGACGGCGCGGGCGGAGGCCCCGGCCAGGATCGAGGCCAGGCAATCGAGCAGCAGGTCTTCGGCGCGGCGCAGCACCGGCGCCGGGATGTCTTCGTAGCGCAGGTTGGCGGCAAAGGCCGCGAGTTGGGCGCTCAGGTGCGGGGTGTCTTGGTCAGCGTTCATGGGCAAGGGTGGCGTGTCAGAAGGAGCGGGGCAGGCCCAGGATGTGTTCGGCGACGTACGACAGGATCAGGTTGGTCGAGATGGGCGCGACCTGGTAGAGGCGGGTTTCGCGGAACTTGCGTTCGACGTCGTACTCGTTGGCAAAGCCGAAGCCGCCGTGGAACTGCAGGCAGGCGTTGGCCGCTTCCCAGGACGCGTCGGCGGCCAGCAGCTTGGCCATGTTGGCCTGGGCGCCGCACGGCTCGTGGGCGTCGAACAGGCGGCAGGCCTCGTAGCGCATCAGGCTGGCGGCCTCGACGTTGATGTGGGCGCGGGCGATGGGGAACTGCACGCCCTGGTTCTGCCCGATGGGGCGGCCGAACACCACGCGCTCTTTGGCATAGGCCGTGACCTTGTCGACAAACCAGTAGCCATCGCCGATGCACTCGGCGGCGATCAGCGTGCGCTCGGCATTCAGGCCGTCCAGGATGTATTTGAAGCCTTTGCCTTCTTCGCCGATCAGGTTTTCTTCGGGGATTTCCAGGTTGTCGAAGAAGAGCTCGTTGGTCTCGTGGTTGACCATGTTGGGGATGGGGCGGATCGACATGCCGTGCTTGACCGCGTGGTGCAGGTCGACCAGGAAGATCGACATGCCTTCGGACTTGCGCGTCACCTGGTCGAGCGGCGTGGTGCGCGCCAGCAGGATCATCAGGTCCGAATGCTGCACGCGCGAGATCCAGACTTTCTGGCCGTTGATGACGTACCGGTCGCCGCGCTTGACCGCGGTGGTCTTGATCTTGGTGGTGTCGGTGCCGGTGGTGGGTTCGGTGACACCCATGGACTGCAGGCGCAGTTCGCCGGCGGCGATGCGGGGCAGGTATTCGCGCTTCTGGGCTTCGGAGCCGTGGCGCAGCAGCGTGCCCATGTTGTACATCTGGCCGTGGCAGGCGCCGGAGTTGCCGCCGCTGCGGTTGATTTCTTCCATGATGACCGAGGCCTCGGTCAGTCCCAGGCCCGAGCCGCCGTATTCCTGCGGGATCAGGGCGGCCAGCCAGCCGGCTTCGGTGAGGGCGCGGACGAAATCTTCGGGGTAGCCGCGCGCCTCGTCGATCTTGCGGAAGTAGTCGGCAGGGAACTGGGCGCAGAGGTCGCGCACGGCTTCGCGGATGTCCTGGTAGGCGTGGGAGGCTTGGGGCATAGGGCTGCTTTTCGGGTGGGTGGGATGGTTCGATTCAGCATCGAATGTGCCGCAACGCGGCAGACGTGCCAATTCACAATTCATTAATACGGGGTTCCTGATCGCAAAAGCGCGCCTTCATGACGGCAGTGCGACATGCGGTTCCGAGGTTGTGTCAAGAAATTGCCAAACTGGGTGGCCATAATCCGCAGCACTGCCGCGCAGGCGGCGAGGCTACACACGGATTCATATGCGGAAAAATCTGAGGGTCACGACGGCGCTGTCGGCCATTCTTGCCTTGTTTGTCGTGCTGTTCGCGGTCGCCGCGGCGGCGGGCATCACGGTATTGCGCGACAACCGCGCGGATATCGAGGCCCTGGGGCGCGGCAGCATCGAAAGGGCGAGCGACCTCGCGGACATGACCAGCCGGCTGTTCCAGGCGCGCGCGGCCCTGACGGATGCCAAGACCGCCATGGAGGGCGGCCTTGAAGAGGCGCGCAATGCGTCGCTCGCGCAGGCCGACGCCCTGCTCAAGCAGGCCGCGGCCAGCCTGGCGCGGCTGCGCGCCAATCCGGACGACAGTGCGCAGGGCGCGCCGCTTTTCGGGCAGGTGCTGGCGGCCTATGCCGCCTTCGCGGACCAGACCCTGGCGCCGATGCACAAGGCGATCCAGGGCTGGAACGGCATCGAGGTCAACCGCCTGACGGACAAGGCCTTGCCCACGAGCGGCGCGGCCTATGTCCGGCAGGCCGAGGCCTATCAAACCTATGCCCGCGAGCAGGGCCAGCAGGCGGTGGCCGGCGCAAGCCGCACCCTGGAGCGGGTGATCGTGGTCGCGGCGGGCGTGCTGGGTTTTGTGCTGATCCTGGCGGTGTTGATCCGCCTGGCATTTCGCCGCAGCATCCTGCGCCCGCTCAATGAGGCCGGGGCGCACTTTGATCGCATTGCGGACGGGGACCTGACGGGCGCGATCGCCCTGCGCGGCGACAACGAGATCGGGGTGCTGTATTCGGCAATGCGTCGCATGCAGACGGGGCTGTCGGCCGCGGTGGCATCGGTGCGCCAGGGCGTCGAGGAAATCCACACGGGGTCCGGCGAGATCGCGGCCGGGGGCGCCGACATGTCGGACCGCGCGGCGCGCCAGGCCGGGTCGCTGCAGGAAGCGGCGGCCAACATGACGCAGCTTGCGCATACCGTGCAGCTGACCGCCGGCAATGCCGACCTGGCAAGCCGCCAGGCGCTGAGCGCCACGCAACTGGCGCAGCGCGGCGGCCAGGCGGTCGATGAAGTCGTGCACAGCATGCAGGGCATCGCCGACAGCGCGCGCCGTATCGGCGAGATCGTGGGCGTGGTGGACAGCATCGCCTTCCAGACCAACATTCTTGCGCTCAACGCGGCGGTGGAAGCGGCGCGCGCCGGCGAGCAGGGCAAGGGATTTGCCGTGGTGGCGGGCGAGGTGCGGTCGCTCGCCCAGCGCAGCGCGCAGGCGGCCCGCGAGATCAAGGGCCTGATCGAAGACTCGGCCGGGCGGGTGGACGCCGGCGTGCGCCACGTGAAGCTGGCGGGCGAGACCATGCGCGACATGGTCGCGTCCGTGGACAGCGTCACGCAGATCGTGGCCGAGATTTCCAGCGCCACGGCCGAACAGGCCGCGGGCATTGCGTCGGTGAACGATGCCGTGGCCGACATCGAGCGCTCCACGCAGGAAACCGCCGCGATGGTCGAGCAGACGGCGGCGGCCGCCGCCGCGCTGGAATCGCAGGCGCAGGGATTGCGCCGCGCCGTGGCCAAGTTCCAGATCGCCCAGGGGGCGCAGCCCGCCGGCGTCCAGGCCCTAGCCGGTGAGTTGCGGCAGGATGGCCCCGGCGTAGCGCTCGGCCACCAGCGACAGGTTCCCGTGCTTGACCTTGTGCTTGACATGCGCGGCAGCCGACGCGATGTCCTCCGGGCGGATGCGCTCGCATAGCGAGGGCGTGACGGTCAGGGCGCCCACGCCCAGCGTCACGAAGGGAAAGAAGCGCGGCACGCCGTAGCGGTCCTCGGCCTCGATGCCGCCGTTGCGGCGGCCCTGTTCGTCGTACAGGGCCACCGCCGCCTCATTGAACTCCGCGATGATGCGCTCGATGCGCGCCATCCAGTCCGCGCTGCGCAGCAGCACGACGAAGTCGTCGCCGCCCACGTGTCCCACGAAGTCGCGCTGCGGATCGCAGTGGCGCTTGATGACCTCGGCGGTGAGCATGATCATGTCGTCGCCGCGCCAATAGCCGTAAACGTCATTGAACGGCTTGAAGTTGTTCAGGTCGCCGTAGCAGATGGTGAAGTCGGCGGCGTCTTCCAGCAGCGTGGCGATGTGTCGGCTGATGGGAATGTTGCCCGGCAGCGAGGTGAGCGGATTGGCGTAGCGGGCGGCCTCGATGCGCATTTCGGTCACCGAGCGCACCAGCGTCTCGCCCGTGGCCAGGCCGTCGTAGCGGCCCTCGCGGGTGATGATCAGCCCGTCCATCAGGTAACGCTGGTCTTCGGAGATCAGCACATGGCTCAACTGGTCGATGGACACGTTCACGTCCACCAGCACGGGCTCGGCATTCATGAAGGTCGAGCAGGCATCGCGCCCGAACAGCTCGCGCGTGTAGCGCTGGGCGTAGTGTTCCGAGAAATCCCGCCGGTTGATGATGCCGACCGGCCGGTTGTCGCCGTCGATCACCGCCACGGCGTGCAGGTTCTTGTGTTCGATGAACAGCCGGTGCACGTCGTCGTTGGTGTGTTTGGTCAGCAGGGCGGCCGGCGCCTCGACCCGCAGGCTGGCAGCGGTACCGCCCGCCGAGCGTTGCGACACCGGGGCCGACGAGCGCGAGCGCAGCGAATCGCGCAGCGGCGGCGTCAGTTCGGTCAACAGCGTCTCGTCGGGCATGCCCAGGAACCAGCCCTGCGCGTAGCGGATGTCCAGCTCGCGCACCACCGCCAGGTCCGCGGCGGTTTCGATGCCTTCGGCAACGACCGACGTGCCCAGGTGCTGCGCGACCTTCAGAATGGCGCGCACCATGTTCTGCTTGCGCTCGTCGTGGCCGATGCCGTCAAAGAAATAACGGTCGATCTTGACCAGCTCGGGCTGGGTTTCAGCCCAGAGTTGCAGATTGGAATTGCCGACGCCGTAGTCGTCGAGCGCGATGCGCATGCCGGCCTCGCGCAGGCAGGCGAATGCGTCGTGCAGCTCGCCCATGCGGTCCGACAGCGGATCCTGTTCGGTGAGTTCGACGATGATGCTGCCCGGTTCGAGCGCGCAATCCTTGAGCAGCCGGGCCGGCATGTCGTGGCCCCACAGCGTCCAGTAATGGAGCAGGGCCGATCCGGACAGGTTGAGGAACAGCTTGCCGGCGGCGTCGTTCTGTTCAAACCCGCGCGCCCCGGCGCGGAAGCTGGCCAGTTCGAGCTGCGGATGCAGCCCCTGGCGGCGCGCCTCGGCGAACAGGGCATCGGGAAAGTGCAGGGGAGTGTCGGCGGGGCCGCGGATCAGGCTTTCGTGGCCATAGATGCGGCTGTGCGACAGATCGACCACCGGCTGGAAGCGCGGGCGCAACAATCTTTCGCGCAGGATGCCGGCCAGGCTGGCATGGGCGGGCGCTCCGTGGGCTGGGTTGAGGAGCGCGCGGGACGCGGCCGGCCTTGGCAAAGCGTGAAGTGAGTTCATCGCCGGGGCATTGAGATACGATCAGTGACAAGATGGGTCATATTGACGACAAAATATGTCTGCGTTGTTGCGCCGCGCTGTTGCGTCGCATTGTTGCGCCGAATCGTGACGTGCAATATTCAGTCGCTGTTACAGAAGTGTCAACCGGCATTTGCGGTCCCCGGCGGTATCCGCGCCTGCATCGTGGAATGCGCTCCCGCAGGGGGCCGGGGCCTATACAATCCGCGCTATGACTTCCCCCAAGATTCCCGATACCCTGCGCCGCGTCGTCCTGGCGTCCAACAATGCCGGCAAGCTGCGTGAGTTTTCCGCCTTGTTCGCGCCCCTGGGCATTGAACTGGTTCCGCAAGGCGACCTGGGCGTGCCTGAAGCCGAAGAGCCGCACGTCACGTTCGTCGAGAACGCGTTGGCCAAGGCGCGCCACGCCAGCCGCCTCACCGGGCTGCCGGCGCTGGCCGATGACTCCGGCCTGTGCGTGGCTGCGTTGGACGGGGCGCCCGGCGTCTATTCGGCGCGCTATGCCAAGATGCACGGCGGAGAAAAGTCCGATGCGGCCAACAACGCGCTGCTGGTGCGCAACCTGGCGGACGTAGCCGACCGCAGCGCCTGGTACGTGGCCGTTCTGGCCCTGGTGCGATCCGAAAACGATCCGCGCCCGCTCATCGGCGAAGGCCTGTGGCACGGCGAGATCATCGACGTGCCCGAAGGCGCCAACGGCTTTGGCTACGATCCACATTTCTACCTGCCCGACATGGCGCTGACCGCCGCGTCGCTGGATCCCGACGAAAAGAACCGGGTCAGCCACCGCGCCCGGGCGCTGCGCGAGCTGCTCAGCAAGCTGAGCCAGGCCTGACCAAGGCGCCCCCGGGGCGCCAGGAATTTTGCATGTCCATCACCATACCCATCCGCAATGACATGGGCGCACCCGCGTCGCGACTGGTCGTGCCCGCGGGCGCCACGCTGACCAGCCTGCCGCCGCTGTCGGTCTACGTCCACGTGCCCTGGTGCGTGCGCAAATGTCCTTATTGCGACTTCAATTCACACGCCGCGCCGGGCGAAATCCCGGAACGCGCTTATCTGGATGCCCTGCGCAGCGACCTGGAGCAGTCGTTGCCGTCGATCTGGGGCCGCCAGGTGATTTCGGTCTTCATTGGCGGCGGCACGCCCAGCCTGCTGTCCGCCGCCGGGCTGGACGAACTGCTGGCCATGCTTCGGGCCTATTTGAATCTGTGGCCGGACGCCGAGATCACGATGGAGGCCAACCCCGGCACCGCCGAGGCGGACCGCTTCAGGGACTACGCGGCCAGCGGCGTCACCCGGTTTTCGCTGGGCATCCAGAGCTTTGACGACACGCAGCTCAAGAAGCTGGGCCGCATCCACGACGCCGCCCAGGCCCGCGCCGCGATCGACATGGCCCAGCGCGCCGCGCCGCGGGTCAACCTGGACATGATGTTCGCCTTGCCCGGCCAGACGCTGGACGCCTGTAGGACCGATCTGCGGCAGGCCATTGCCTTCGGCACCGAGCATCTGTCGCTGTATCACCTGACCATGGAGCCCAATACGGTCTTCGCGAAGTTCCCGCCCGAAGACCTGCCCGACGACGACACCAGCGCCGCCATGCAGGACGCGGTGGAAGCGGAGCTGGCCGCGGCGGGGCTGGCGCGCTATGAGGTGTCGGCTTACGCCAAGCCGGGCGCGCGTTGCCGGCACAACATGAATTACTGGGAATTCGGCGACTACCTGGGCATCGGTCCCGGCGCGCACGGCAAGCTGTCGTTTCACGACCGCATCGTGCGCGAGGCCCGGCTGCGCAACCCCGACTCCTGGATGCAGGCGGCCATGGCGCGCGACGGCAGCCATCTGGCCGAAAGCCGCCAGGTCGGGCCGGACGAGTTGCCGTTCGAATTCATGCTCAATGCGCTGCGCCTGAAAGAGGGTGTGGCGGCCACCGCCTTCCATGAACGCACCGGCTTGTCGCTTGCCGTCATCGCGCACCAATTGGAGGCAGCCTCGAAACGGGGCCTGCTGGATGCCGATCCCACTCGCCTGCGGGCCACGCCCTTGGGCTGGCGATTCCTCAATGACCTGCAGGAAATGTTCCTGTAAGGTGCAAGCACCATGATGGGGCGATCGTGCCCCATCTTTTGCACCATAACGGTGCTACATTTCCCCAAACCCGCACCGCCTCCCCCCGGGAATACCGGGGGATAAACCTGGCACGCATATTGCTTCCTTCTTTTATGCCAGTCGACGGGCAAAGCCCTCGACCCTTTTATCTAATGGAGATGACATGGCAAGCCCGAAAGACGTCCTGAAACAGATCGCCGATAACGAAGTGAAATTCGTGGATTTCCGCTTTACCGATACGGTTGGCCGTGAGCACCACGTTTCCGTGCCCACCACTGCTATCGATGAAGACAAGCTGGAAAGCGGGCAGGCTTTCGACGGTTCGTCGATCCCGGGCTGGAAGGGCATCGAAGCCTCCGACATGCTCCTCATCCCCGACTGCTCCACCGCGAACCTGGATCCGTTCCGCGAAGAGCCGACCCTGATCCTGTCGTGCGACGTGGTCGAACCGTCGGACCTGAAGGGCTATGACCGCGACCCGCGTTCGCTGGCCAAGCGCGCCGAAGCCTACCTGAAGTCCTCCGGCCTGGGCGACACCGCCTACTTCGGTCCGGAACCCGAATTCTTCGTGTTCGACGGCGTGACCTGGAACACCGACATGTCGGGCACCTTCGTCAAGATCAAGTCCGAAGAAGCGCCCTGGTCCACCGGCCTGGAATTCGAAGGCGGCAACACCGGCCATCGTCCGGGCGTGAAGGGCGGCTACTTCCCCGTCCCGCCGGTCGATTCGTTCCAGGACATGCGCTCGGAAATGTGCCTGCTGATGGAACAGATGGGCGTGCCGGTTGAAGTGCACCACCACGAAGTGGCTGCCCCCGGCCAGCTCGAAATCGGCACCAAGTTCAGCACGCTGGTCCAGCGCGCCGACTGGACGCAGATCGTCAAGTACATCGTGCACAACGTGGCCCACGCCTACGGCAAGACCGCCACGTTCATGCCCAAGCCCGTCGTCGGCGACAACGGCTCCGGCATGCACGTCCACCAGTCCATCTGGAAGGACGGCCAGAACCTGTTCGCGGGCAACGGCTACGCCGGCCTGTCCGAATTCGCCCTGTACTACATCGGCGGCATCATCAAGCACGCGCGTGCCCTGAACGCCATCACCAACCCCGGCACGAACTCGTACAAGCGCCTGGTCCCGCACTTCGAAGCGCCCGTGAAGCTGGCCTACTCGGCCCGCAATCGCTCGGCCTCGATCCGCATTCCCTACGTGGGCAACCCGAAGGGCCGTCGTATCGAAACGCGCTTCCCGGATCCCCTGGCCAACCCGTACCTGGCGTTCTCGGCCCTGATGATGGCCGGCCTGGACGGCATCCAGAACAAGATCCACCCGGGCGATCCGGCCGACAAGAACCTGTACGACCTGCCGCCGGAAGAAGACGCGAAGATCCCGACCGTTTGCGCCTCGCTGGAAGAAGCGCTGGAAGCCCTGGACAAGGACCGCGAGTTCCTGACCCGTGGCGGCGTGTTCAGCAACGACATGATCAACGCCTACATCGACCTGAAGATGGCCGATGTGACGCGTCTGCGCATGACGACGCACCCGGTCGAATTCGACATGTACTACAGCCTCTGATGCATTGAGGCCGTGGCTGGGGGGAGCGCGATGATGTAGGCAGAAACCAGGGCCCACACCATGCGCACCACCAGGTCGCCGTCCGACGAACTGCCTGTCCGGCCCGCGCCGGCGGGCAGGACGCCGGCCCGGCGCCCCCGTCGCGGACGCGTTCCGCTTTCCCCTGTCCATTCGGGTACGTTGAAAATGAATGTAGAAGCTCTCGATCTGCTAGCCACGTCAGTTTTCCTGGTCAACGAGCGCGGCCACATCGAATACGCCAACGCAGCCGCCGAGGACCTTTTCGGCCGCTCGCGCAAGCAACTGGGCGGGCAGTCCGCCGCCACCCTGTTCGACAATCCAGAGAATATCCAGTCATCGATCGACCGCGCCGCGGGCGGCCGGTACGCGGACGTGAGGCAATTGGCCTCGCTGCGCCGCGCCGCCGAATCCGTGGAAGTCGCCGTGACGACCGTCGGCCTGACCGGCCAGCGTTGGCCGGTGTTGATCGAGACGCGCGAAATCGAGCAGCGCGTCCTGGCCGATCGCAACCACCGGCTGGTGGACGAGATCGAAGCCCACCGCGAATTGCTGCGCAATCTGGCGCATGAAGTCAAGAATCCCCTGGGGGGCCTGCGCGGCGCCGCGCAGTTGCTGGAAGCCGAGCTGCCCAGCGCGGCCCTGGCCGAATACACCCAGGTCATCATTTCCGAAGCCGACCGCCTGCAGGCGCTGGTGGACCGCCTGAGCGGTCCGCAACGTGTGCCGCTGAACGCGCGGCCGGTGAACATCCATGAAATCTGCGAGCGCGTCTGCGCGCTCATCCAGGCCGAGTTCCGCAACGACGTCACGATCCAGCGGGATTACGACGCCTCGGTGCCCGACTTGAAGGGCGACGCCGCCCGCCTGATGCAGGCCGTGCTCAACGTGGCGCGCAACGCCGCGCAGGAACTGGTGGCGCGCCCGCAAGGCCCGCAGACCGAGCCCGGCGTGGTCACGCTGCGCACGCGCGTCGCGCGCCAGGTCATGCTGGCGCACCGGCAGCACCGCCTGGCGCTGGTGCTGTCCATCATCGACAACGGTCCGGGCGTGCCGGACCACATTCGCGACCGCATTTTCCATCCGCTGGTCACGGCCAGGGCAGGTGGTACCGGCCTGGGCCTGAGCCTGGCGCAGGATTTCGTGCAGCAGCACGGCGGCATCATCGAATTTGAATCCCGACCGGGGCGCACCGAGTTTCGCCTGGTCCTCCCGATGGAGCCCGCAAACTGATGAAACCCGTATGGATCGTCGACGACGACCAGGCCATCCGCTGGGTCCTCGAAAAGGCCCTGGCCCGCGCTGGCGTCCCCACCCGCAGTTTTTCCCAGTCGGCCGACGTGCTGGAGGCGCTTTCGCGCGAAACGCCCGTCGCGCTGGTGTCCGATATCCGCATGCCTGGCGGCAACGGCCTGGAGCTGTTGCGCCAACTGAAGGAGCGCCATCCGGGCCTGCCGGTCATCGTGATGACCGCCTTTGCTGACCTGGACAGCACCGTGTCCGCCTTCCAGGGCGGCGCGTTCGACTACCTGGCCAAGCCCTTCGACGTGAACGAAGCCGTCGCGCTGATCCAGCGCGCCATGCAGGAGTCCGCGCAGCCGGAAGCGCCCGAAGGGCAGGGCGAGGCAGGGCAAAACAACGAGCGCTGGATGATGACGCAGTCGTCATCCACCGCGATGCAGGAAGTCTTCCGCGCCATCGGGCGCCTGGCGCAATCCAAGGTCACCGTGCTGATCACCGGCGAGTCCGGCACCGGCAAGGAACTGGTCGCCCGGGCGCTGCACGGCCACGGCGTGCGCGCCAACGGACCGTTCGTGGCGCTGAACGCCGCGGCCATCCCGCGCGACCTGCTGGAAGCCGAACTCTTCGGCCATGAACGCGGCGCGTTCACCGGCGCCAACAACCTGCGCCGCGGCCGCTTCGAAGAGGCGCATGGCGGCACCTTGTTCCTGGACGAAATCGGCGACATGCCGATCGAGTTGCAGACGCGCCTGTTGCGCGTGCTGGCCGAGGGCAGCTTTTACCGCGTCGGCGGCGCGCAGCCCGTGCGCGTGGACGTGCGCATCGTGGCGGCCACCCACCAGCCGCTGGAGCAGCGGGTCGAGCAGGGCCTGTTCCGCGAAGACCTTTTCCATCGCCTGAATGTGATCCGGCTGCGCCTGCCGCCGCTGCGCGAGCGGGTCGAGGATATCCCGGCACTGGCGCAGCATTTCCTGACGGCCAGCGCGCGCACGCTGGGCGTGCCGGTCAAGCGCCTCACGCCCGAGGCGCTGGCCGTGCTGACCAAGTTCGACTTTCCGGGCAACGTGCGCCAGCTCGAGAACTTCTGCCACTGGCTGACGGTGATGGCGCCCGGCCAGACGGTGGACCGCATCGACCTGCCGCCCGAGATCCGGGCGATGGAACACCAGCCGCCCGCGGGCGCCGCGCCGCTGCGGCCGGCCGTGCCGACGGCAGGGGTGGGCACGGTCGTTCCGGCGGGGGCGCCGGCCGCCGCCAGCGCGGACGATGGCGCGCCCCGCAACTGGCAGGACTCCTTGTTGCGCGATGCGCAGTACCGGCTGGAACGCGGCGAGCCCGCGGTGATGGCCACGCTGACGCGCCAATTCGAGAAGATCCTGCTGCAAAGCGCGCTGGACGCCAGCCGCGGCCGGCGCGTGGAAGCCGCGTCGCGCCTGGGCATCGGCCGCAATACCATCACGCGCAAGCTGCGCGAGTTGGGGATCGAGGACGAGTAACCGTCCCGGCGCCGGGCTCGCGGGCCCGCGCCGTGCATTCCCGCCTGCCGGCCCGCCTGTCTACAAACCCAGCAAGCTCTCGCACAGCCGCGGCGATTTCAGCTTCTGCAGCCACCACTTCATCGCTTCGCCCGGCGGCTCCGCCCGCCAGGCGTACGCGACGTGTTCCGTCAGGGACATGCCTTCATCCGTTTCGCACACCACGAGCAGTCCCTGCGCCAGGTAAGGCGCCGCCAGCGTCAGCGGCAGGTAGCCGCAGCCCAGGCCGCGCACCTGCGCCTCGATCTTGGCCTGCATCGACGGCATCACCAGCGTCGGTTGTTCCGACAGGATGCCCCGCGACTGCACCGGCAGGTTGCGCGAGGTATCGGCGATCACCACGGCGCAATAGCGCGTGATGTCGGCGCGACTGAGCGGCTGCGGCAGCGACGCCAGCGGATGGTTCGCCGCCACGCAGAAGCCGAACTGCATCACGCCGATCGCCTGCGTGCGATACGGCCCGGTGGGTTCGCCCGCCGCGCCCGCGCCGATGACGAGGTCGGCGCGGCCCGACGTCAGCGCATCCCAGTTTCCGCTCAGGACCTCGGTAGAAAAGCGCAGTGTGGTGGCGCTGCCCACCGCATGGAATTCGTCGATGAGGTCATAGATGGGCCGCCACGGCAGCACCGCGCTGACGGCGATGCGCAACTGCACTTCCCAGCCCGTGGCGATGCGCTTGACGCGGCTGGCCAGCTCGTCCAGCGACTGCAGCAGATGGCGGCCGTCCTTGAGCAGCGCCTCGCCCGCCGGCGTCAGCAGCGCCCGGTGTCCCGAGCGGTCGAACAGCAGCACGTCCAGGCCGTCCTCCAGCTTGCGGATGGAATAGGTGACGGCGGAGGGCACCTTGCCCAGTTCGCGCGCCGCCTTGGCGAAGCTGCCGTGGCGCGCGATGGCGTCGACCAGGATGAGGAGTTCAGGGGTAATCGGTTGCATGGAAATCGCGCCGGAAATTGGCATTCAAATAATTTGAACGAAGTCATCAAAATATAGCGCCAAACGCAGCGCGGAGCACGCGCAGAATATCACTCATGCCGGGGTTGCAGCCAAACGGAACGGCAAAGAGCCAGACGAGATGCAGCCCTAATCATTCATATTATTGAAACAGGAGTTCAACATGCTTACGATCCGCCGCGCTGCCGAACGGGGTCACGCCAACCATGGATGGCTCGATTCGTTCCACACTTTCTCGTTTGCCAACTACTACGACCCGGCTCACATGGGCTTCGGCGCGCTGCGCGTGATCAACGATGACCGCATCGCGGCGGGACGCGGCTTCGGGACCCACGGCCACCGGGACATGGAGATCATCACCTACGTGCTCGACGGCGCCATCGCCCACAAGGACAGCATGGGCAGCGGCTCCACCATCCGCCCGGGCAACGTTCAGCGCATGAGCGCCGGCCGCGGCGTCATGCACTCCGAGTTCAACCCGCTGCCGGATGCCGAAACGCACATGCTGCAGATCTGGATCGAGCCGGACGTGACCGGGATTGCGCCCGAGTACGAAGAGCGCGCGTTCAGCGACGCGCAAAAGCGCGGCCGCCTGCAAGCCCTGGTGACGGGCGACGGCGCCGACGGGTCGATGAAGATCCATCAGGATGCGCGGCTGTATGCGGGCCTGTTCGACGGTGACGAGTCGGCCGCGCTGACGCTGGCTGCCGGGCGCCGCGCCTGGGTCCACGTGGCCCGCGGCAGCCTGACCGTCAACGGCGTCGAGCTGGCCGCCGGCGACGCCGTGGCCATCACCGGCGACAGCAGCGTCGAGCTGTCGGGCGGCAAGAACGCCGAAGTGCTGGTGTTCGACCTGGCCTGAGGCCAAACGCCGGGCGGATGTCGTAATCCGCCCGGTTTCACCCTGTATCGGCCGCGAGGCCATTAAGATGGCCCCAGGCCAATTCATGCGGAGCATTGCACCATGTCGACCTTGTCCCAAGCCGGCGAAAGCCAGATCGAAACCATCGTGGTGCCGCGCACCAGCGACCTGGGCGGGTTTTCCGTCCGCCGCGCCATCCCGTCCGCGCAGCGCCGCAGCGTGGGCCCGTTCGTCTTCCTGGACCACATGGGTCCGGCCGATTTCGACGTCGGCAGCGGCATCGACGTGCGGGCGCACCCGCACATCGGCCTGTCCACCGTCACCTATCTGTACGAAGGCTCCATGGTGCACCGCGATGGCGCGGGCCATACCCAGACCATCCTGCCCGGCGAGGTGAACTGGATGACCGCGGGCCGCGGGATCGTGCATTCCGAGCGTTCCTCCCCGGAGAGCCGTCTTGCGCCGCAGCGGCTCTGTGGCCTGCAGATCTGGGTCGGCCTGCCCAAGGCCCATGAAGAAACGGACCCCGGTTTCACCCACTACGGTCTGGACGCGCAGCCTGTCGTCGAAGGCGAGGGCGTGCGCGCCCAGGTCGTGGCGGGCTCGCTGTTCGGACAGACCTCGTCGGTCAAGACCCTGTCGCCCCTGTTCTATGGCGACCTGCAACTGCAGGCCGGGGCCACCACCGTGCTGCCGGCCGAACATGAAGAGCGTGCCGCGTATCTGGCGCAAGGCACCGTCGAGATCGAGGGCCAGGTCTACGAAAGCGGCCGCCTCGTGGTGTTTGCGCCGGGCAAGCCCGTGCAGATCCGCGCGAAGACCGCTGCGCGCTTTGCCGTGCTGGGCGGCGAACCGCTGGATGGGCCGCGCTTTGTGTGGTGGAACTTCGTTTCCAGCAGCAAGGACCGCATCGAGCAGGCCAAGCAGGACTGGCAGCGCACGCGCTTTGACCAGGTCGTGCCGGGCGACGAGACCGAATACATCCCGCTGCCGGAACCGCGCGTCTGACGGACATGACAGTCGCTCCGGTGACGGTGTAACTTTTAATGTGTTTTTTTGAGGGTTACACTGTCCTCGGAGGTCACCATGAACGCCGCGCACGCACCCGAAGTCCACGCATCCGAAGCCCACGCACCCGAATTCAGGCAACTGGGCGACCATGTCGCCCTGGACATGATCAATACCGTCGAACAAGGCGGCGCCGGTCCGCTGGACCGCTGGCAATCCGACGCGGACGTGTCGGCGTGGCTTGCGCTGTCCGGCCTGGCCGCGGGGCAGGGGGCCGCGCCCGCCGGCCTGCTGGAAAGCGCCCGCAGCCTGCGCGAGACGGTTCGCGAACTGGTGGTGCAACGCAAATCGGGCGCGCCGCTCGCGCTTTCTGAACTCAACCGCGCGCTGGCGGCCGGGGGAAGCCACCTGGAATTGTCCGAGACCCCAGGCGCAGGCCTGTCGCTGGCGCGCCGTTACCCGACCAAGACCCCGGCCCAATGGTTGCTGCCCGTCGCCGAGGCGGCCGCCGACCTGCTGGTTAACGGCGAATTCGGGCTGGTGCGCAAATGCGAAAGCGAGGCGTGCTCGCTCTGGTTCTACGACCGCACGCGTTCGCACAAGCGGCGCTGGTGCAGCATGGCGTTGTGCGGCAACCGGCACAAGGTCGCGGCATTCCGGCAGCGCGAGGCGGCCGACGCGAACGCCAAGCCTCGCTGATCGGTAGGGGTAGATACGAAACCCGGCACGCGTGCCGGGTTTTTTCATGCGCGGGGCCAATGCCAGGGGAATCGGCCAGTTGGCGATGCTGTAACCTATAAAACTGCTATTGACAGGTTACGAAAGGCGCGTAGACTGTGTTCTGACGCGTCGACACAGTCCGATTTCCCTATCCCCATCCCGGAGCCCGACATGACCACCCAATCCACCCCCACCGTCCACTACCGCCACGCCCACGCCGATGGCCTGCGATTCTTCTACCGCGAAGCCGGCGACCCGCAAGCGCCCGTACTCCTGCTGCTGCACGGATTTCCCAGCTCGTCGCACCAGTTCCGCAATGTGATCCCTCAACTGGCCAGCCGCTTTCGCGTCATCGCGCCCGACCTGCCGGGCTTCGGTTTCACCGACGTGCCAGCCGAACGCCAGTACCGCTACACGTTCGACAACCTGGCCAAGTCGCTGGAAGCCTTTGTCGACGAACTCGGCCTGACCCGGTACGCCATGTACTTCTTCGATTACGGCGCGCCGACCGGCCTGCGCCTGGCGCTCGCGCACCCCGAGCGGGTGACGGGGCTGGTGTCCCAGAACGGCAACGCCTATCTCGATGGCCTGGGCGACGCCTGGGCGCCGATCCGCGCCTATTGGGAGAATCCGTCGCCCGAAAATCGCCAGACCATCCACGACGCCATCCTGCACCTGGAAGGCACGAAGTGGCAGTACGTGCACGGCGTGGCCGACCCCGACAGCGTCGCCCCGGAGGGCTACACCCTGGACGCGGCCTTGCTCGAGCGTCCCGGCAACAAGGACATCCAGCTCGATCTCTTCCTGGACTATGCGAACAATCTGAAGCGGTATCCGGCGTTCCAGGCGTTCTTCCGCCAATCGCGCCTGCCGACGCTGGCGATCTGGGGCCGCAACGATCCGTTCTTCATCCCGCCTGGCGCCGAGGCGTACCGCCGCGACAATCCCGATGCCGTCGTCGAACTGCTGGACACGGGTCACTTCGCGCTGGAAACTCACGGCCAGTACATCGGCCAGCGCATCATCGACGTGCTGCTGGGGTGACCCGCAGGGAACGCTGCCCGCCTATTTGCAGGAGCCCGCATGACCCGCCACTTCGACGACCTGCAATTGGGCAGCATCGAGATGTTCTGCCTGGCCGCGGAACTGAGCAGCTTCACCGCGGCGGCGAATGCCGCTGGGGTTACGCCCGCGGCCGTCAGCCGCAGCGTGTCGCGGCTGGAGGCGCGGCTGGGCATACGGCTCTTCGTGCGCAGCACCCGGCACATCCGCCTGAGCGACGAAGGGCTGGCGTATTTCGAACAGGTGCGTCCCGCGATCGCGCAACTGGTCGACGCGGAGCGCCAGGTGGGCGGGCAGGGCGCGGCCGGGCGGTTGCGCATCAGCCTGCCCACGCCGTATGCGCATTACCGCGTCCTGCCGCTGCTGCCGGCGTTTCGCGACCAGTATCCAAACGTCGACGTCCACGTCCACATCAGCAATCGCAATGTCGATTTCGCCGACGACGGTTATGACCTGTCGGTGCGCGGCCGTGCGCCCGACGACTCCACGCTTATCGCGCGCAAGCTGGAAGACGCGGAGCTGGTGGTCGTCGGCGCGCCCGACTACCTGCGCAGGCGCGGCACGCCCCAGTCGCTGGACGACCTGGGCGCGCACGACTGCATCCAGTTCGACCGGCCCAGCAGCGGGCGCCGCCTACCGTGGACGTTTCAACGCGACGGCGAATCCGCCGACATCCTGACCGAAGGCCCCTACGGCACCGCCGAGGACGTACTGGGCGGCGTGTCCCTGGCCCGGGCGGGGGCAGGGCTGTTCCAGACCTACCGTTTCGTGGTCGAGGAAGACCTGCGCGCAAACCGATTGACCGAGGTGCTGCAGCGCCATGGCGGCAGCACCCGGCCCTTCGTGTTGCTGTACCCGCACGCCCGGCATGTGTCGCGCCGGGTGCGGGCGTTCGTCGACTTCCTGGTCGACAGGCTGGGGCGCTGAGCGCGCTCAGGCGCGCGTCAATTGCGCGATCACCACCAGGATGACCGACGCATTGGCAGGCTGCTGCGAAACCGAATTGGCGGTACGCGCATGGCCGGCCTTGTCGCCCAGGACGCGCGCAAAGAGTCCGGACGCGCCGTCGAGCACCGCGGGCTGGTCGAAAAACCCCGGCGCGCTGGCGACGTAGCCCTCCACCCGGACGATGTGGTCGAGCCGGTCGAAACTGCCGGCGTGCTGGCGTATCTGCGCCAGCACATTCAGCGCCGCCAGTTCCGCGGCTTGCCGGCCCTGGTCGACGGTGAGGGCCGCGCCGACTTGCCCCTGCCACACGACACGGCCGTCGCGCAGCGGCAATTGCCCCGAGATGAACAGCAGATCGCCCGCCTGGCTGGCGGCGGTGTATTGGCCCAGCGGCTGGGGCGCGGGAGGAAGGCTGAGGCCGAGTTCGGCCAATCTGGCTTCAATGGACATGGCGGTATCCCGGTGCGCGGAACGCCGGAAAGGCGTTCCGCTGTAGTGGGTCGTGATGGGTTCGTGATGGGTTCGTTGTTTACCAGTGGCCGGCCGCGGCGCCGCCGTCCACGGGCAGGATGGCGCCCGTGGTGTAGGCCGAATCCGTCAGGTATAAGACCGCCCCGACGATGTCGTCCACCTTGCCCATGCGGCCCGCGGGCTGCAGCGAGTTCAGGAAGCCGAACGTGGCGGGATCGTGCATCGGCGTCTCGATGATGCCGGGCGCCACCGCATTGACGCGGATATTCCGGTCCGACAGTTCGATTGCCAGCGCCCGCGTCGCGTGATTCAGGCCGCCCTTGATCAGCACGGGCAGCAACGCCGGCACGCGCATGCTGGGCTGCAGGGCAATGCTGGCCGTGATGTTCACGATGTGGCCGTCGCGGTTTTCGGCCATGTGGCCCGCCGCCTGTTGGGTGATATGGAAAAAGCCCTTCAGGTTGGTGTCGATGATGCGGTCCAGGTCGTCGTCGGTGTACTCGCCCAAGGGCTTGGGGATGAAGATCCCGGCGTTGTTGATCAGCACATCGATCCGGCCAAAGCGCGCGATGGCCTGGCCCACGATCTCGCGGGCGGTGCCGGCGAGCGCGATGTCGCCGGCGACGGGAAGGAAGCTGGCGGGATTGCCCAGGCGGTCGGCCGCCGCGGCGAGCCCTTCCTGGCTGCGGGCGTTGGCCACCACGTTGTCGCCTCGGCGCAGATAGGCCTGCGCCAGGGCGAATCCGATCCCGCTGGACGCGCCCGTGATCACTACAGTCTTGTTGGACATTTCAATACTCCGGTTCTGGCATGTGAAGGGTGCCTGCGCGCTCAGACAGTGAGACGAACTATAGGAGCGCGCGCGCCGGCGATAAACGCCCGCGCCGGAACATGAATTGATACCTGGCGGAACAAGCGGCGCTCGCCGCTGTGCGAACGGGCCGTCCGGCGATAAGATGCGCTACCCGTGCATAACGACAAACGGGACGGAGACAACATGCATCGCCACACCAAGAATGCGCTGCGCGGCCTGGCCGCGCTGGCGCTGAGCCAGATCGCGCCGGCGCACGCCGCGGGCTATCCGGCCAAGCCCATTACCTTCATCGTGCCGTACACCGCCGGCGGGACGACCGATCTGGTCGCGCGCACTGCGGGCCAGAAAGTGGCCGAAAAGCTCGGACAGCCCGTGATCGTCGAGAACCGTCCCGGCGCGGGCGGCAATATCGGCATGGACGCGGTGGCCAAGGCGGCCCCGGACGGCTATGTGATCGGCTTTGGCGCCATCTCCACGAACGCGCTGAATCCCTTCGTGTATCCGAAGATGCCCTTCGATCCGACCCGGGATTTCACCGGCATCAGCATGCTGGGGGCGTCGTCCGTGGTCCTGGAGGTCGGGCCGTCGGTCAAGGTGGACAGCGTCAAGGACCTGATCGCCTACGCCAAGACGCATCCGGGCACCTCCTACGGCACGCCGGGCACGGGCACCTCGATGCACCTCGCAGGCGTGATGTTCGACCAACAGACCGGGGCCGGCATGCAGCACGTGCCCTACAAGGGCAGCGCGCAGGCGCTCAATGACCTGCTGGGCGGGCACCTGCCGGTGATGTTCGACAACCTGCCCGCATCGCTGCCGCACATCCAGGCAGGCAAGGTCCGCGCGTTGGCCGTCACCGGCAGCAAGCGCGCGCCGGCGCTGCCGGACGTGCCGACGCTGGCCGAGCTGGGCTATTCGGGCGCCGTGGTGGATCCGTGGTTCGCGGTCTACGGGCCAGCCGGCATGTCGCCCGAGGTCACCCGCGCCCTGAGCGACGCCTTTCAGGCCGCGCTCGCCATGCCGGACGTGAAGGACAAGCTGGAAAAGGCCGGGTTCATGCCCTACGGCTCCACGCCGCAGGAAGTCGAGCGCCTGACGCAAAGCCAGCACGAGGCCTTCAAGGCCTTGTCGCAAAAGGTCAAGCTGTCGGCGGACTGATGGGCGGGCGGGGCCCCGGCCGCTCAACGGCCCAGGGTCCCACCCGTGGCGGGGCTAGCGGCCGCGCGCCAGCGCCTGTTCCCGCTGCTCTTCCAGCGCCTCGCGACGGATGAAGTCGCGCACGAAGGCGTCGGCAGGGTGATGGTGCAGGTTGTAGGGCGTGTCCCACTGCGCGATGCGGCCCTTGGCCATGATGCCGATGCGGTCGGCGATGGCGAAGGCCTCGGCCTGGTTGTGCGTCACCAGGATCGCGGTGTGGCCGGTGGTCTTCAGGATTTCGCGCACCTCGAAGGCCAGGCGCTCGCGCGTGTCCACGTCCAGGTTGGAAAACGGTTCGTCCAGCAGCAGCAGGTCGGGCGAGGGCGCCAGCGCGCGGGCCAGCGCCACGCGCTGCTGCTGGCCGCCGGAGATCTCGTGCGGATAGCTGTTCGCGGCATGCGCCAGGCCCACCAGCTCCAGCATTTCCTCGACGCGGCGCGCGCGATCGGGACGCGGCAGCTTGCGCAGTCCGAACGCTACGTTCTGCGCGACGGTGAGGTGCGGGAACAAGGCATAGTCCTGGAACATCATGCCCACACGGCGCAGCTCCGGCGCGACCTGTTCGGTGGGCGAGGAGATGACGACGCCGTCCAGCAGGATGCGGCCCGCGCGCACCGGCTCGAAGCCGGCGATCGCGCGCAGCACCGTGGTCTTGCCGCAGCCCGATTCGCCCAGCAGGCAGCCGATGTGGCCGGCGGGCAGGCCGAGCGACAGGTCCTGGACGATCGGCTTCAGGCCGGCGGGCGTGTCGTAGGCCAGGGAGATGTGGTCGATTTCAAGCAGATCGGGCACGATGATCAATGTCCCATTTTCAGATTGGTGCGCGCCAGCAGGATGACCGGCAACAGACCGGCCAGCACGATGGCCAGGGCCGCCACGGCGCCTTCCTCATACGTGCCGCGCGCGGCTTCCGCGTAGAGCCAGGTGGCGAGCGTGTCGAAGTTCATGGGGCGCAGCAGCAGGGTCGCGGGCAGTTCCTTCATGGCATCGACGAACACCAGCAGCGCGCTGGCGGCCAGCGCGGGGCGCAGCAGCGGCAAGTGGACGCGGCGCAACGTGCCGGCCGAGGTCTCGCCCAGCAGGCGGGAAGCCTGCTCCAGCGAAGGCGGAATGCGCGCCAGCCCCGCTTCCAGCGCGCCGGTCGAAATGGCCAGGAAGCGGATCGCATACGCGCACACAAGCGCGCCCATGGAACCCATCAGGAACAGCCCGGTGCCGCCGAAGAGGCGCGCGACCGCGGTGTCGATCCACACGAACGGCGTCAACAGGCCAATGGCCAGGACGGTGCCGGGCACGGCGTAGCCCAGGCTGGCGATGCGCGCGCAGGCGCGCCCCGGATTGAAGCTGGCGCTTTCGCGCAGGCTGCGGCCGGCCCAGGCGACGATCAGGCCGCACAGCAAGGTCACGACCGTGGCGCTGGAGGCGACGATCACGGTGTTGCTCAGGCCGCGGATCAACTGGTCGGACACGCCGCCCACCAGGTGCAGGCGCTTGTAGGTTTCCACCACGAGATACAGCGCGGGCGCGGCGAACCCCAGCAGCACCGGAATCCAGCCCAGCACGACCGCGACCGCGGCGGACGCGCCGTGCAGCCGGCGCGGCTGCATCGGCCGCATGCGCTGCGTGTTGGCATAGCGCTGCCGCTTGCGGCCATGGCGTTCGAGCAGGATCAGTCCGATGACGATGGCCAGCATGGTCAGCGCGATCTGCGCCGCGCCCGCCAGGTCGGATCGCGTGACCCAGGTGGTGTAGACGGAGACGGTCAGCGTCTGCACGCCCAGGAACTCGGACGCGCCGATGTCGTTCAGCGTCTCCAGCAGCGCCAGGCTCACGCCGACCACGATGGCCGGCCGCGCCAGGGGCAGGGCGACGCGGCAGAACACCGCGACGCGGCCCGCGCCCAGCGTGCGCGCCGCTTCGAGCAGACTGGCCGCCTGCGTCATGAACATGACGCGGGTGCTCAGGTAGACATAGGGATACAGCACGAAGCCCAGCACGAAGATCGCGCCGTAGATCGAGCGCAGGTCCGGCAGGCGGAACTGGCGGGGGCTGTCATAGCCCAGCAGCGCGCGGATCGCGGACTGAATGGGGCCGATGGGATGCAGCAGGTCCAGATAGGCGAAGGCGATGATGTAGGTGGGCACCGCCAGCGGCAGCAGCAGGGCCCAGGTGAGGATCCGGCGCGTGGGAAAGTCGTACGCCGTGACCAGCCACGCGGCGCCGGTGCCCAGCAGCGTCACCACGATGCCGACGCCGGCAAGCAGCAGGGCGGTGTTCGCCAGGGCTTGGGGCAGCACGTAGCTCGCCAGGTGCTGCCAGTGTTCCAGGCTGCCGCCCAGCGCCCACCAGCCCAGCGTCAATACCGGCGCGAGCACCGCCAGCGCGATCAGGGCCGCGCCGGCCAGCCAGCCGGTTCCGCGTTCAGACCAGCGCAGCCGCAGCGGCCGGGGCAAGGAATCTGTATGCATGCTTCAAAGTCGGTTGCATCAAAGGCAAGGCCTGTTCCCCCGAAAAGCGGGAACAGGCCCTACGCGTGGCCCCGCTGCCGGGGCGCTTGCGTGTCACTGCCGCAGGGTTGCGCCATGCCCGTGGGCATGGCTGCCCGGCAGCCTATCAGTTGTCGAAGCCGACCTTGTCCACCAGTTCGCTGGCTTGCTTGCGGTGCTTGGCGATCTCGGTCAGGGGCAGGGGATCGACCTTCAGTTCGCCGAAGCTCGCGACGACCGGATCCAGCTTCACGCCCTTGCGGACGGGGTATTCATAGTTGGCCTGCGCATACAGGGCCTGCGCCGGCTCGGACACCAGGAAGTCCAGCAGCTTGACCGCGTTGGCCTTGTTGGGCGCATGCGCCGCCACGGCCGCGCCGCTGATGTTCACGTGCGTGCCGCCGCTCTTGGCGTTGGCGAAGGTCGGGCGGATGACCTTGATGGCGTCGCCCCACTTGCGTGCGTCGGTGCCCGGTTCGGCGTTCTTCATGTGGCCGACGTAGTAGGCATTGGCCAGGCCGATGTCGCAGATGCCACCCAGGATGTCGCGCGCCACGTCGCGGTCGCCGCCGGCGGCCTTGCGGGCCAGGTTGGCCTTGACGCCGCGCAGCCATTTCTCGGTGGCTTCGGCGCCGTCGTGCGCGATCATCGAGGCGACCAGCGCGGTGTTGTAGGGGTGCTGGCCCGAACGGATGCAGACCTTGCCCTTCCATTTGGGATCGGCCAGGTCTTCGTAGCGGAAGGACTCCAGCTTGAGGTCCTTTTCCACGTACAGCACGCGGTCGCGCAGCGACAGCGCGTACCACTTGCCGTCGGCGCCGCGCAGGTTGGCGGGGATGACCGATTCCAGCGTCTGCGACTTGACCGATTGCGTGACGCCGCCGTCCACGAGGTCGAGCAGGTTGCCGATGTCCACGGTCATCAGCACGTCGGCGGGCGACTTGGCGCCTTCAGCCTTGACGCGCTCCAGCAGGCCGTCCTTGACGAAAACGGTGTTGACCTTGATGCCGCTTTCCTTGGTGAAGGCGTCCAGCAGCGGCTGGATCAGCTTGGGTTCCCGGGTGGTGTAGAGGCTGACTTCTTCCGCGGCGTTGGCCGAAACGGTGAAGGCGGCGGCGCCGGCGAGCGCCAGGGCGCGCAGCAGCGAATTCAATTGGGGACGCTTGGTCATGAAGGAACTCCAGCTCAGGCTGAAACGAAGATGGCTTGGCGGAATCGGTTGCCCGTCGCCGTTGCCAAAACGGTCTGCTAACGAAAATGATTATCAAGTGAGAGTGCGACGATAACAGGAAGCAATGCGCCGTTCAACTGTCCGTAAGCCGATGATTCAGGACCTTGATTCCTATCAAGATGGAATAAGGGTATTACGGAATAATGAGAGCAGTTATCATCGAGACCCTGTAGAATAGGGTCAACCCTAATGCCCGCCGCGTCCTTTTCCGCGGCCGGGAAATGACCTCGCGGCGCCAGCCGGGCCATGCCCGTCCACTGTCCGCACTTACTGAATACGACATGGCTGCTTTCAACACTGAGCGCGTACTTAGCGTGCACCACTGGAACGACACCCTGTTCTCCTTCACCACGACGCGTGACGCGGCCTTGCGGTTCCACAATGGCCACTTCGTGATGATCGGCCTCGAAGTCGAAGGCAAGCCGCTGCTGCGGGCCTACAGCATCGCCAGCGCCAACTACGAAGAAAACCTTGAATTCCTCAGCATCAAGGTGCAGAACGGTCCGCTGACCTCGCGGCTGCAGCATCTGAAAGAAGGCGACACCATCCTCGTCAGCCGCAAGCCCGTGGGTACGCTGGTCGTCGACGACCTCAAGCCCGGCAAGCACCTGTTCCTGTTCGGCACCGGCACGGGTCTCGCGCCTTTCATGAGCATCATCAAGGACCCGGACGTCTACGAACGCTTCGACAAGGTCATCCTGGTGCACGGCGTGCGCTGGGTCAGCGAGCTGGCCTACGCCAACTACATCGAAAACGAGCTGCCGAACAACGAGTTCTTCGGCGACGTCGTGCGCGACAAGCTGGTCTATTACCCCACGGTCACGCGCGAGCCCTTCCGCAACCAGGGCCGAATCACCGAACTGCTCGAAAACGGCAAGCTGTGCGCCGATATCGGCATTCCGCAGATCAACCCCGAAACCGATCGCGCCATGATCTGCGGCAGCCCGCATATGCTGGCCGACATCAGCGCCATGCTCGACAGCCGCGGCTTCGTGGTGTCGCCGGGCGTGGGTCAGCCGGGCGATTACGTCGTCGAACGCGCCTTCGTGGACAAATAACTCGCTGCGGCTACGTCGGCCGGACAACGTCCTGACGACACTCGCAACGACAGTCGCAAAAAAAGGCCCATCGCAATCGCGATGGGCCTTTTACTATTTGTCTTTTGCCTTGTGCACCGATGGCGCACGGCGCGGGGTTCATTCCGGCTTGATGCCGGCCTTTTTGATGATGTCGCCCCACTTCCTGGATTCGGCCTGTTGGAACTTCGCCAGCTCGTCCGGGGTCGACGTGGCGGCCTCGGTGCCGGTCTGGGCGTAGAACTGTTGGGCGGCCTTGCCCTTGGTGGCGTTGACCAGCAATTCGTTCAGGCGCTTGACCACATCGGGCGGCGTGCCGGCCGGCGCATAGGCGGCGAACCAATAGCCCATCTCGTAGCCTGGCACGCCGGCTTCGGCGATGGTGGGTACGTCCGGCGCCAGCGGCGAGCGTGCCTGGCCCGTCACGCCCAGCGCGCGCAGCTTGCCGGACTTGACCTGGGGCAGGCCGGTGGCCGAATCGGTGATCATCATGTCGATCTGCCCGCCCAGCAGGTCCGTGACGGCCAGCGGGTTGCTCTTGTAGGGCACGTGCAGCAACTGCACGTTCGCCATCTGCTGCAGCAGCTCACCCGCGATGCGGCTGCTGGAACTGCCGCTGCCAAAGCTCAGCTTGCCCGGCGACTGCTTGGCCAGGGCCAGGAACTCGCCCACCGTCTTGGCGGACGAACTGGGATTGACCACCATGATCTGGCCGCCCTTGCCCAGCAGCGTGAGGGGGGCAAAGTCCTTGACCGGATCGTAGGTCAGCGATTTGTAGAGATGTTCGTTGGCGGCGTGCGTGGTGTTGGTGGTGATCAGCACCGTGTAGCCGTCCGGCGTGGCGCGCGCGCCCGCCGCCGCGCCGATCATGGCGCTGGCGCCGGGCTTGTTCTCGATGACGACGGCCTGGCCGGTCTGGTCCGTGACGCCCTGGCCGACCGCCCGACCGATCTGGTCGGTGGCGCTGCCCGCCGCGAACGGCACGATGAAGGTGATGGGCTTGGCGGGGAATTGCGCCATGGCCGAAAGGGGCAGGGCGGCGGCCAGCAGCAGGGCCAGCCGGCCCTTGGTAGCAATGCGCATGTGTGTCTCCTGTGGTGTTTTCTTATCGGAACTGCAGTCAGGCGGCCGCGGGGCGGTCGCCGGGTATGTCTGGCAGCCGGCTCGCCAGCTCGGGGCTGACCTCCACCGTCATGTCCAGCAATCTGAAAGACAGGCTCTTGCCGTGCGTGTCGAGGTTCAAGGCATCGTTGACGCCGCCGTCCAGGACGCCCTCCAGCACGAAATTCATGGCGTTCAGCATCGGCAGGGCGTAGCGGGTGACCCGCTTCGGATGGCGATAGGCAAACCATTGCGCCACGCGCGATTCGGTCACCTGCTCGGCCAGCACGTCATAGCATTCGGCGTCCCAGGCGATCAGGCTCAGGTTCGAAATGTCGCCCTTGTCCCCGGAGCGGCCATGGGCCAACCGGTACAACGGCACAGCGAGCAAAGTCTGGGTCATGGCGCGATTTCCTCCAGGAAGTTCCAGCCGCTCCGGACGGCCTCGCGGGGAATGGTGCAGGACATCATGTTCAGGCGCGGGCGCAAGGCGGTGCGCACGCCGCCGCCGCCGGCCGGACCGCAGGTATAGAGCGCGGTCACCTCGCGCAGCACGCGCTCGGCCAGGGCGCGGTCGGCGTTCTCCGTCGCCAGCCGCAGCCGCACGTCGCGGGCGTGGCTGTCGGGCGTTGCGCGCCGCATCGCGCCCGCGTCGTCGCCCAGGATGCTGATGGCGCCGATCAGGTCGGCGCGCAACTTGTAATCGGCGCCCAGGCGCTTTTGCACGATGTCGGCGGCGAGCCGGGCGCGGGCCTCGGCCTGCACGCCCGCGTACGAGATCTCGGCTTCGGCCAGCCACCCGCCGCGATAGCAGACGTTGACCTTCAGTTCGTCGGGCCGCGCATGGCCCGTGATGCCGTGGACCGCGACGCGGTTGCCGCCCAGCTCGACCACGCGCGCCTGGCTCAGGTCGGCGACCACGTCCGGCGTCAGATAGCGCGCGGGATCATGGACTTCGTACAGCAATTGTTCCTTGACGGTGCGCGCGTCGACAGCGCCGCCCGTGCCCTCGGCCTTGCCGATCACGAACTCGCCATCGGCCTGGATCTCGGCGATCGGAAAGCCCGCGGCGTGCACGTCCGGCACCTCCTTGAGCCCCGGCACGCAGAAATAGCCCCCGGTGACTTGCAGGCCGCATTCGAGCATGTGGCCCGCCATGGTGGCGCGCCCCAGCCGCGGCCAGTCGGCGGGATCCCAGCCGAAATGGGCCAGCGCCGGTCCCAGGGTCAGCGACGGGTCGGCCACCCGCCCCGCCACCACGATCTGCGCGCCGGCGGACAAGGCCTGCGCAATTTCCTCGGCGCCCAGATAGGCGGTGGCGCTCACGATGTCCAGGCCGTCCAGCGCGGCGCCCAGGCGCTCTTTAAGGAGGGCGCGATGTTCGGGTCCATTGAGCGCGTCGCCATGCACGACCGCGATGCGCGGGACGGGCAGGCCCTGTTCGCGCGCCAGTTCGGCGATGCGTCTTGCGGCGGCGGGCGGATTGGCCGCGCCGAAATTGCTGACGATGTTGATGCCATCGCGCAGGCAATCGGCCAGTATCGGGCCGACCAACTCGTCCAGCAGCGGCTCATAGCCGCAGTTGGGATCGTCATTGCGCGCCAGTTGCGCCAGCGCCAGCGTCCGCTCGGCCAGCGTCTCAAAAATCAGGGTGCCGCCGCCGCGAGCGGCAAGGGTGCGGACCACGGCAGCGGCGCCGTCGCTGCGGTCGCCGGAGAATCCGGAGGCGCAGCCTATGAGCAGGGGAGGTTGAGACATGAGCGGGTCCAGACGCGTTCAGGGTTGGAACGACTATAGGCAAGCCGCGATCATCCGTAAAATAGAAAAATCGGATCGATTAATCCAAGAAAGCCATGAATCTATCCTCCCGCCAATTGCGTGCCTTTGTGGCGCTTGCCGATGAAAAGCACTTCACCCGCGCCGCGCAGCGCTGCCACCTGACCCAACCGGCGTTCAGCGCGCTGATCCGATCGCTCGAAGACAGCGCCGGCCTGCGGCTGTTCGACCGCAGCACGCGCCACGTCGAACTGACCGCCGAAGGACGGGTGCTGGACGCTTCGGCGCGCCGCCTGCTTGCGGACATGGACCTGGCCATGGGCGACCTGCGCGACCTGGCCGACCGCCGCCGGGGCAGGGTGACACTGGCCGCGCTGCCCTCGCTGGCCGCCGGCTGGCTGCCGACCCTGCTGGCGCGCTTCAAGCAGGCGCATCCGGGCATCGTGCTGGACCTGCGCGACGCCTTGCTCGATCCCTGCCTGGACATGGTGCAAAACGGGGTGGTCGACTTTGCCGTGGCCTCGCGCCGTCCTGATATGACGGACCTGGACAGCGAATTCCTGCACGCCGACCGCTATTTCCTGGTCTGCCGCGCGGACCATCCCCTGGCGCAACAACCGCGGGTGCGGCTGCGCGACGTCCTGCGCCATCCCCTGATCCAGCTTGCGCGCGGCAGCAGTGTGCGCAAACATCTGGACGAAGCGCTGGGCGCCGAGGCCCCGCTGCCGGTCTTCGAGGTGGAACACCTGGCCACGGTCACGGGATTGGTGCGCGCCGGCCTGGGCGTATCGGTCGTGCCCGCCATGACGCTGTTCCATTTCCGCAGCGAGGACCTGCGCGTCGTGCCGCTGGCGGGCCGCGCGCTGACCCGGCCCCTGTACCTCGTGCGGCGCAAGGGCCGCAGCCTGTCCGTGGCGGCGCAGGCGCTCGCCGACCTGCTGATCGCGCACCGGGGGGACATCGGCGGCGCGGGCCATCGGCCCGTGGCGCACGACCCGTCCTAACCCATCTATACGGCGAACCGCCACTTTCGCAAACGTCTATTGCTGATTAAACTCCGATAGTTGTAGCTTCTATCCGTCACCAGAAGGATTCCGCCCATGAGCAAGCAAATCATTCATACCGACGCCGCGCCCGCTGCCGTCGGCCCTTACTCGCAAGCGGTTGCCGTCAGCGGCACCAAGACCGTCTATCTCTCGGGCCAGATCGGCCTGGAGCCGGGCACCGGCGACCTGGTATCCGAAAACTTCGACGCCCAGGTGCGTCAGGCTTTCGCCAACATGCAGGAGGTCATCAAGGCAGCAGGCGGTACGCTGGACAACGTGGTCAAGCTCACGCTGTTTTTGACCGACCTGGGCAAGTTCACGGCGGCCAACGCCATCATGGCCGAGATCATCCCTCAGCCGTTCCCGGCGCGCTCCACCATCGGCGTGGCCAGCCTGCCCAAGGGCGCGCAGTTCGAAGTCGAAGCCATCATGGTCCTGTAAGACGCGCCCGGACGTTTCATTCCAGGGGTTCGTTCCTACATGCCGGCCGCAGCAGTGGCCTCCAAACGCACCGGCGCCGACAAGAACGGCGCCGGCAAACCGATGACGGATACGGAGCGCAAGCTTCGTAACCTGGGCCTGGTGCTGCCCGAGGACTTCGTGCTGCACCTGCCGCTGCGCTACGAAGACGAAACACGCGTCATCCCCATCAGCGCGTTGCGGCCCGGCTTTGCCGGCCAGGTCGAAGGCGAAATCACCAAGTCCGAGGTCCTGTACCGGCCCCGGCGCCAGCTCACCGCCACGGTGGCGGACGACAGCGGCGAACTGCAATTGCGCTGGCTGAACTTCTATCCCAGCCAACAGAAGCAAGTCACCGTGGGCAAGCGGCTGCGCGCCCGCGGCGAAGTGCGCGGCGGCCTCTTCGGCCGCGAAATGGTCCATCCGCGGCTGACCAGCGCGGACTCGCCGCTGCCGACCGCGCTGACGCCCGTCTATCCCACCACCGAAGGGCTGCCCCAGCCGACCCTGCGCCGCGCCATCGCGCAGGCGCTGGACCGGGCGGACCTGTCCGACACGCTGCCCGACGAGGCGCGTGCGCGCTACGACCTGCCGCCCTTCGAACCCGCGATCCGCGCATTGCACACCCCAGCGCAGGGCGAATCGGAACAGGCCTTGCTCGACCGCGTGCACCCCGCATGGCGCCGGATCAAGTTCGACGAATTGCTCGCGCAGCAGCTTTCGCTGGCGGCCGCCCGCGCGGCGCGCCGCATCAAGGAAGCAGAGGCGCTGCCCGCGCAGACGGGGGGCGGCGGCCTGGTCGCACGGCTCTACGAGGCCCTGCCGTTCAAGCTGACGGGCGCGCAACAGCGTGTCGTACAGGAAATTTCCGCGGACCTTGCCAAGCCGTATCCCATGCATCGCCTCCTGCAGGGCGACGTGGGCAGCGGCAAGACCGTGGTAGCGGCCATCGCGGCCGCGCAGGCCATCGCGGGCGGCGCGCAGGTCGCGCTGATGGCGCCCACCGAAATCCTGGCCGAGCAGCACTTTCGCAAACTCGTGTCCTGGCTGCAGCCGCTGGGCGTGAACGTCGCCTGGCTGAGCGGCAGTCTCACCGCCAAGGCGCGGCGCGAAGCCGCCGCCGCGGCCGCCGACGGCAGCGTGCAGCTCGTGGTGGGCACCCAGGCCCTGATCCAGGACCATGTCGAGTTCCATCGGCTTGGCCTGTCCATCGTGGACGAACAGCATCGCTTCGGCGTGGGCCAGCGCCTCGCGCTGACACGCAAAGGCGAGACCGTGCGCGGCCGCATCGTGCCGCATCAGCTCAACATGAGCGCCACGCCCATCCCTCGCACGCTGGCCATGACCTTCTTCGCCGACCTGGACGTCTCCGTGATCGACGAATTGCCGCCCGGACGCAGCCCCGTGGTCACCAAGCTGGTCTCCGACGCGCGCCGAGAAGAAGTCATCGCCCACATCGCCCAGGCCGCGCGCGGCGGGCAGCAGGCCTATTGGGTCTGTCCGCTGGTCGAGGAGAGCGAGGCCCTCGAACTGCAAACCGCCGTCGACACCTACGAAGGCATGCGAACCGACCTGCCGGACCTGCGGATCGGCCTCGTGCATGGCCGCCTGCCGCAGGCCGAGAAGGCCGCGGTCATGCAGGCCTTTCGCGACGACGACATCGACCTGCTCGTCGCCACCACCGTCATCGAAGTCGGCGTGGACGTCCCGAACGCCTCGCTGATGGTGATCGAACACGCCGAGCGTTTCGGCCTGGCTCAATTGCATCAGTTGCGTGGCCGGGTAGGGCGCGGCACGGCAGAGTCCGTCTGCGTCCTGCTCTACCAGACGCCGCTGTCCCAGGTGGCGCGCGAACGTCTGCGCGCCATGTTCGAAACCTCGGACGGCTTCGAGATCGCGCGGCGCGATCTGGAGCAGCGCGGCCCGGGAGAATTCCTGGGCACGCGCCAGTCGGGCATGGCGCTGCTGCGCTTTGCCGACCTGGAAACGGACGCCGCGATTGCCGAAGACGCCCGCGACGCCGCCGTTTGGCTGCGCGCCGAACATCCCGCCGCCGTCGACGCGCATCTGGCCCGCTGGATGCGCGGCCGCGAAGACTTTCTGCGGACCTGATCATGCGGCCCGACCACCACCTTGAATCCTCAAGCACCGGCCACGGGGCCGGCGCGTAACCCCGGGGGCGCAGTCCACCATGACTCTCACCGAACTGAAGTACATCGTCGCCGTCGCCCGCGAGCGGCATTTTGGCCGCGCGGCCGAAGCCTGTTTCGTCAGCCAGCCGACGTTGTCGGTCGCCATCCGCAAGCTGGAGGACGAACTGGGCGTGACGCTGTTCGAACGCGGCGGCTCCGAGGTCGGCGTAACGCCCATCGGCCAGCGCATCGTCGCGCAGGCGCAGAAGGTGCTGGAGGAGAGCGCCAGCATCAAGGAAATCGCCAGGCAGGGACACGACCCGCTGGCCGGCCCGCTGCGCGTCGGCGTCATCCACACCATCGGGCCCTACCTGCTGCCCAAGCTGGTGCCCGTGCAGATCAGCCGCACGCCGCAGATGCCGCTGCTGCTGCAAGAGAACTTCACCGTCCGTCTCGTGGAACTGCTGCGCCAGGGCGAGATCGACTGCGCCATCATGGCCTTGCCGCTGCCCGAAGCTGGCCTGGTCATGCAGCCGCTCTACGACGAACCCTTCGTCGTCGCCGTGCCCAACGACCATGAACTGGCCCAGCGCAAGTCCATCGACGCGCAGGACCTGAAACAGCAGACCATGCTGCTGCTGGGCAGCGGGCATTGCTTCCGCGACCAGGTCCTGGAGGTCTGTCCCGAGCTGTCGCGCTTTTCGGCCGCCAGCGACGGCATCCAGCGCACCTTCGAAGGCTCCTCCCTGGAAACCATCCGCCACATGGTCGCCGCCGGCATCGGCGTCACCGTGCTGCCGGTCACCGCCGTGCCCGAACATCCGCCCGCCAACAGCCTGCTGCGGTACCTGCCTTTCGACGGACAGGTGCCCGAGCGCCGCGTGGTGCTTGCCTGGCGCCGCAGCTTCCCGCGCCTGGCCGCGATCGAGGCGCTGGCGCAGGCCGTCTACGAATGCGAGCTGCCGGGTGTGAAGATGCTGGCTGGCGAAGCCGCGGCCATGCAGGACTGACCGCGCGTGCCCGCACCCGCGCCCGCACCCATATTCGTCAACGCGATGGTTTTTTGCGCCGCGTCAAACGGTCGCAGGCCATCTTGAGATCGGGTCCGCGACAACGCCCGTTCTGTCGTGTTTGCAGTGGTATTCTTATTCCCGCCTTTTTCCATAGGAGCTAGCAATGGCCAAGTCCACCAAGAAGACCTCGAGCGTTCCGCGCATCAACATCGGTATTTCGGACAAGGACCGCGCCGCGGTCGCAGGCGAACTGTCCAAGCTGCTGGCTGATTCGTACACGCTGTACCTGATGACGCACAACTTCCACTGGAACGTCACCGGTCCCATGTTCAACACGCTGCATCTGATGTTCATGACGCAGTACACCGAAGAATGGAACGCGCTGGACAGCATCGCCGAGCGCATCCGCGCCCTGGGCCACTATGCGCCGGGCACCTACCGCGAATACGCCAAGCTGTCGTCCATCGCCGAGCCGGACTCCGTGCCGGACGCGCTGGAAATGGTGCGCCTGCTGGTCGACGGCAATGAATCGGTCGCCAAGACCGCCCGCGCCGCCTTCGAAAAGGCCGACGCCGCCAACGACCAGCCCACGGCCGACCTGCTCACGCAGCGTCTGGACGTGCATGAAAAGAACGCGTGGATGCTGCGTAGCCTGCTGCAGTAAATTCAATTCGTAGTTCGCTTACAATAGCCGGCCGTCGCACCCGTCAAGGGCGACGACCGGACTTTGTGAACACTGACAATGGCCGCCGAGAGGCGGCCATGTCTATGCGACGTGCCACAGTTAACGCCCCAGACGCCATCTTCTGCCACCATCTCTTGCTCCGCGCATTCGTTGCGTTGGCTCCGCGCGTCGCTGTGCATCCTGTCGCAGCAAGCCAAAGACCTACCCCCCCAAGCCGTTCCATCCTCTAGCGCCCAGTCCCGCCTGTCGCCGCGCGCCTTCGCCCGGTCTCTGACGGACATGCGAGCCGGCACAAGCGCCGCCACGGCCGCGCTGCGCGGTCATTCGTCGCGGCCCCTCCATTCCCAACCAGGCAGGTCATGAGTAGCAGTAGCAGTGAAGTCCGTGAACCCGGTTTCCCGAGTTGTGTGCTGATTACTGGAGCGACTGGCGGCATAGGCGGGGCCTTGGCGTTGGAGTACGCGGCCGGCGGCACCCGGACGCTTATCTTGCAGGGCCGCAACGCGGCGCGGCTGAGCGAGTTGAGTGCAGCCTGCCAAGCCCACGGCGCGCGTGTCGTCACGCACGAACTCGACGTGCGCGACCACGAGGCGCTGATGACGTGGTTGTCGGCCGCATGCGAAGCCGACATGCCGGAACTCGTCATCGCCAATGCGGGCGTCAACATCAATACGGGCGAGCAACAACAGGGCGAGGCGTGGCAGGACGTGCACCGCCTGCTCGACGTCAACGTCAAGGCCGTGTTCGCCACCGTGCACGGCGTGTTGCCCTCCATGCGCGCGCGTGGTCACGGCCAGATCGCACTGGTCAGTTCGCTGGCCGCCTGGCGCGGCCTGCCGGAAACCCCCAGCTACAGCGCCAGCAAGGCTGCCGTAAAAGTCTACGGCGAGGCCATGCGCGATGCGTTGGCCGCTGAAGGTATCCGGTTCAACGTCATCATGCCCGGCTACGTCGAGTCCCAGATGTGCTTCGACATGCCCGGCCCCAAGCCATTCCTGTGGAAGCCGGAAAAGGCAGCCCGAGTCATCCGACGTGGACTGCAGGTGAACCGTGCCCGGATCAGCTTCCCGTTTCCCTTGAATCTGGGGTGCTTTTTGCTGTCGGTGATTCATCCCGCGGTGTCTGGATGGATCCTGAAAAGGCTGGGTTACGGTGATTGAGGCTTTCTGGGTACCGCTGTTGCCGCCGTATTTGATTGGGTTGGTGCTGTCGTTTGCCATCGAGGCGTTGCTGACGCCCCGGCCAGTTGCACCCTGGCGCCGGCCGATGGCGGCGGTGGGTGTGCACGTTGGGGTGTGGACGCTGGCGTTCGCGCTTGAACTGATTCTGTTCAGAAGGCCTTACTTCGCAGTGGCGAACGTGCTGGCGATCGAACTGTTGATCGTGCTGGTGAGTAACGCGAAGTATAAAGCGCTGAAAGAACCGTTTGTTTATCCGGATGTTGAGTATTTTTTGGATGCTGTGAAGCATCCTAGGTTGTACTTGCCGTTTTTTGGACTGCCAAAAGCGGCAGCGGCGGGTGGCGGTTATGGCTTGGCGCTTTGGATGGGGTTGACATTGGAAGAGTCGGTCTCTGCCGGAACCGGATCTTGGCTGTTGTCGTTTGCGGAGTTTCCGGAAGAGTCCAGGCTTGTGTCGGGAGCGCCTCTTCTACCGTTTTTTATCGTCACGCTTAGCGTCGGCTTTGCCGGATTGCTAGTTGCGATGACGTGCGGAAAAAAGAGTGTTGTGAAGTTCTGCGCCATTGCAGACCTTAGCCAAATGGGATTGATTGCAAGCCTTTGGGCATACGGGCGGAATGAGCGATCATCATGCGACATGCTGAGAGCGAAAGCACCTTTTGCAGCCATTCCTGCGGAACAATCCCTGAAACGGCCTGAGCTATTGCCTGATATGGTCGTCGTTCAAAGTGAGTCATTTTTTGACGCGCGAAGAGAATTTTCAATATTGCGCGCGGATTTGATGCCAAATTTCGACCTGCTAAAGTTCGAGGCGTTACAGCATGGTCAGTTGGAAGTTGATGCGTGGGGAGCGAATACAGTGCGCACCGAATTTGGCTTTCTGTCGGGCATGAACCCTCTGGATATGGGGGTACACCGCTATAACCCATATCGTCGTTTGGCGACAAAAGGCTTTCCGACATTGGCTTCGCATCTTCGTAGTTTGGGATACAGGACAATCTGTATTCATCCATACTATCCAAGCTTCTATAAGCGCGACCAATTACTGCCGCTATTGGGGTTTGATGAATTCATTTCGTTGGACGCATTTGAAGGCGCCTCTCGCGTGGGCGCCTACGTTTCCGACTGCGCTGTTGGTAGGAAGCTCGCATCGGTCCTGGCACAGCGGTCCTGTCAACCGCTATACGTTCACGTCATCACTATGGAGAATCATGGGCCCTTACATTGGGAGGAGGTCAGTGCGATTGACGCGGCTTCTGTACTGAACAGCCCTATGCCTCCCGGATGTGAGGACTTGGTGGCATATGCTCGACATTTGCGTAATGGAGACGCAATGTTGGGAATGTTGCGCGCGACATTGATTGACCGTCCTTGGCCGGCATCTCTGTGCCTGTTCGGCGATCATGTTCCTATTATGTCGACCGTTTATCCGGCCCTTGGGGAACCTGACGGTCGAACCGACTACTTGCTATGGGCGACCGGTTCTCACAATGTGCCCCTGCGTCACGGCAGGTCGCAACGCGAAGAGCGTGAAGCGAGGGAGTTGGCTTTCGACTTCCTAGCTGCCTCAGGATATACCTCGCATGTTTCACCGACTTCAAATGTAATGCGCAAGAGCGTATCTTCCGTAGCGTAAAGATACATCTAGATACATTATCTCGTATTGACGCGCCCACTAGGTCGCTTGCTGCCTCAAAGAGGTAGAGAATTACCGGTATAATCCCCGGGCCATTACGGTTCACGATAATTTATGACTAGTTGCACACTAGGCGCAATCTTTGCAGCATTTTGTAGGTTTCACAATTAATCAATGACTACCTTAGAAAAACTAAAGTCAAAGCGCCTTGTTGTTTTTGTGGTCGGCATTCCTCTGTTGCTTGCGACTATCTACTACGCTTTTTTCGCGCTCGACCGATACGTTAGTACTGCCCAGGTTGCAGTTCGACAGGTTGGAAACAACGAGACTCCTCAAATGCCAGGTTTGGCTGTGATGTTGAGCGGCTTGAATCCGACGTCGAGGGAAGAGACATTATATTTGCGCGAGTTTCTCACTTCGCAGGATATGCTTGATGTCCTGCAGGAAAAGTTGCTGTGGTCAGAGCATTATCAGCAGCGCTGGCAAGATCCACTTTTTTGGCTAATGTCCGATGCGCAGAAAGAAGATTTGCTCAAATTCTACCGGCGTTTGGTTTCCGCGCATTTTGACGAGCAAACGGGTCTTCTTACTGTCACGGTGCAGGCGTTTGAGCCCGAATTCGCGGAAAAAGTATTGAAAGTCATGCTGAGCGAAAGCGAGCGCTTCGTCAACGAACTTTCACACAAGATGGCACGCGAGCAAATGGCGTTCGCGCAGAGTGAATTAGCCAAAGCTCGGACTGTATATGAAGATCGCCGAGCCGATATGCTGGCATTTCAAAGCACCAGCAACTTGCTAGATGCGGAAGCTACCGCAAAGGCGAGAGCTGTAGTGATCGCCGAGCTAGAGGCGACTCTCACGAAAGAACGCACAACCCTGAAAGGTCTAACAGCGGCGTTGGACGCCGATACACCTCAGGTTCGCCAGCAGCGAAACCGAATCCGTGCGCTCGAGCAACAGCTGGCGGCAGAGACCCAACGGCTAGTTTCGCAAACGGGGGGCGACAAATTAAACGTAATCGCGTCCAAGTATCGAAATTTGACTATTGATGCTGCTATTGCAGAAGAAGCTTATAAATTTGCTGTTAGTTCGGTGGAGTCGGCGCGCATTGAGGCAAGCAAGAAACTGCGTAGCCTGGTGACAGTTGTGTCTCCCAACATGCCCGACAAGGCAGTTTATCCAGAAAGGATTTACAACCTGATTACGCTCTTCCTCGTGGTGCTTCTGCTGTACGGGATTGCTCGCTTCGTTATCGCAACTATCGAAGATCACCGCGACTAATTGCAATTCGAATTCCATGATCCGATCTATAACTAAATCCGTCTTTCGCGCATCTCTGGTGTGCGTCCCTCTTCTGCTTGCTGGCTGCGGCAGTTTGCTCTCCTCTGCCGGGCCATCGCGATTTGCGGTGATGAACAGCGACGAGTCGCAGGGGTACAAGCTGATCGATCTCAGTGCTCAGACCATCGGCCCATACATGCGGCCTAAAGATGCCGCCACTGAATCGTCGGTAGCCTTGCCAACTGTTCCCGAAATTCGTTTGGTACCCGGCGACGTCATGCGCATCATGGTCGCCGACAGCGCGATTGAGGGTGCTGTATTCGCACCTCTCGCCACGGGTGGAACTGTATTTGACAATATTCGAGTAGACAGCAAGGGAACAATTTCGCTTCCATATGTTGGACGGCAAACTGTTAAGGATATGACGCCGGCCGACGTCGAAGCGTTGATCCGTAAGAAGCTAAAAGGTATTACCACGGATCCTCAGGTTCAGGTCGCCCTGACGGGAGACCTTTCGGGTTCCGTGCTCGTAGCCGGTGCCGTAAAAGCTCCGGGCCGGTTTTCCGCTCTGCAAGGGCCGTTGACGCTACTTGATGCAATTAATCGGGCTGGTGGCGCGCTGTTAGAACCTCACCTGATCAGAGTGGTGGTCAGGACAGGTCAGAAGTCCTACGAATATAACTATCAAGATCTGTTGTCTGGAAAAAACCAGGTAGTACCTCCTGGAGCTGAAGTGGTATTGGAGCGCGCTCGGAAGCGTTTCGTTGCGATGGGCGCGGTCGGAGATCCGGGTCTTCATGACTTGCCCTCCAATAATGTCAGCTTGCTAGAGGCGTTGGGTGCGGTCAAGGGTCTTGCAGAGATAAAGGCCGACGCCGCGGGCGTATTTGTGTTCCGTTTACTCGACGATGCAGAAGCGTCTGCTCAGCCGGACGGGGCCAAGGCGGAAGTGTTCCGCTTGAACCTGAAAGAGCCGCAGGCCATGTTCCTGGCGAAGCAATTTCTGGTTCAACCGGAAGACGCCATTTTTGTGACAAACGCCGCGGTTTACGAATGGCAGAAGATCATTTCGCCGATCGTCCAGGTGCTCGTGCTCGGCCGAAATATCGAAAGTTTTTGATGCAGGATAGCCCGGTCATGCAGCCCAGATCGTCCTTTGCGATTACAAAAGCAGTCATTTTTGCACTCACTCTTCGGGAGATCCGAGGAAGATTGAACGCGCGTAGGCTAGGGACGTTCTGGATTCTCTTCGAACCCATTGCTCATGTCGTAGGAATTGTTGCATTCATCACTATTATTCGTGGAAGAAGTGCTCCTGGTTATGATGTGCCGGTTTTTTTGTTAACTGGGGTCGTGCCTTTTCTCATGATGAAGAATGTGTGCCTGAAGTTAATGGAGGCAGTTGCATCCAATAAGTCGCTATTTTCATATCGCCAGATCAAACCTTTTGATGCAATCGTGGCGCGAACCATAGTTGAGTGCACCATATCTGCATGTGTGTACATCATTTTGATGGGCGGGCTGGGTTTCTTTTTTGGCTATGACATCGCAATTTCAAAACCACTGGAATGGCTTGGGATCCTGGTTGTCGCGGTGATGTTCTCATTCAGCATGGGAGTGGTGTTCTGCATTATTGGCGAGGCAGTCCCCGAATTGAAGACGTTCTTTCGACTGTTGTTTTTGCCTTTGTACTTTATGGCGGGAGTGCTATACCCGGTCTGGGTAATGCCTCAGACAATCTTGCCGTGGCTGACATGGAATCCCTTCTTGCACATCATCGATGGCCTGAGAAGGGCGGTATTCGATCATTATCCTGAAACCCCGGGCGTTAATATGTATTACCCGACTGCTGTGGCAGTGGTTTTACTTTTCGTCGCGGCGGGCTTGTACCGAGCGCAAAGGCTTCGGTTGGTGGCGATATGATTGAATTTAAGAACGTCACAAAATCCTACCGTACAAATATAGGAAGGCAGTATGTCTTCCGCGATTTGTCATTCCGCATTCCTGATGGGCGAAACGTCGCCCTCATCGGCCGGAACGGTGCTGGAAAATCCACTTTGATGCGGTTGCTAGGTGGCCTGGACACGGCAGATTCAGGAAAGATTATTTCCGATCGCAGTATTTCATGGCCTGTTGGATTATCGGGCGGGTTCCAGGGATCGCTCACTGGCCGGCAGAATGTCAAATTTATCTGTCGCGTGTATGGTGCGGAAGACGAGCAGATGAGGAAGAAAGTCGCCTATGTGGAAGACTTTGCGGAGATTGGAAAATACTTCGATCAGCCCGTTAAGACGTATTCCACAGGCATGCGTGCTCGTGTTGCATTTGGACTAAGCCTAGCATTCGACTTCGATTGTTATCTGGTTGACGAAGCAATGTCTGTCGGAGATGCGCACTTCAAAGCAAAGGCGGCGGCAGCCTTTCAGGAACGAGTCGACCGCGCGAACATAATTTTGGTCACACACGGTATGAATCAAGTCCGAAAAATGTGCAACTTCGTGATGCTTGTGGATCATGGCCATATTGAGATGTTCGAGGACGTCGAGGCGGGAATCGCCGCGTACATGAAGCTCATGTGAGCCATGCGGTTCGAGCACGTAGGCTTAATGGCCATCCCATAATTTAAAAGCTGTTCCTGATAATCGCGATTATTTTTTCGGTCGCCACGTCAAAAGTCTGAAGTCTAATATTATAAAGAGCATTATAAATGTCAGTGGCAAAAAGTATTTCTAAATTTGCTCAGAAATTTATTTCAAATTCTGCCGGCAAGCTTCAGTCGGTGGTTGGCGAATTTGGAAGTAATGATGCGATATATAAGCTTCCGGATTATAGGTTCCCGGGGGTTGTGCGCGAAGCTCTCGAGCCATTCGACTTGGTGGGCGACAATTGGTTTAAAGACGAGGCGCTTCCTGTCGCTATCCTATGGGGATTCAACCCATGGAAGCGGCCATATATGCAGGCATTCTTCCCCGGTCATAAATTGGCGTTCGTGCGGGGTGGACGCTCATTCATGCGCCTTCGAATGTTCGTGGAGAGGCTGCCTGCACACAGAGAACTGTTGTTCGTGTCTTGGGGTACTAAATTACCCAAGTATGCAAGCCGTTATGCACGGCGGAACTCGATCGCCCTGCGTTTTGTTGAAGACGGATTTTTACGCTCATTTCATCCGGGGGCGTTGCATACTCGGCCATACTCTCTTGCGCTTGATTCGCAGGCGCCATACTACGACACCAAAAATTCGACGGATCTGCAGAAGATTATCGAAACTACCGCAAAGTCAGGTTTGACGGCCGTGCAAAGTGAGCGGGCAACTGCCGGCATTGCGCTTGTTCGCGCAGCCTCGTTGACGAAATACTACTCGCTGAAGATCGAAGACGATAATTGGATACCTCCATCGACGCGGGGACAAAAAGTCGTATTGGTGGTTGGTCAGGTCGAAGATGATGCCGCCATTCGTCTCGGCTATTCTGGGAAATTCTCTAACCTGGAAGTTGTTAAGCAAGCGGTAAAGGATAATCCAGATTCGTGCGTGATTTATCGTCCTCATCCGGACACGTTTTACAATGGCAGAAAATCACGGCATGAAAAACAGATCGCCCGTCTTTGCTCCGTGGTCGAGCCATCCGTCTCGCTACAGTCCATCTTCCCGCATGTCGAGCATGTCTACGTGGGTACGTCCCTCGTGGGATTGGAAGCGGCTGTCTGGGGTTTGCAAGTTACAGCTATCGGGCTGCCATTCTATGGCTCAAACGCCCAGATTCGCAATTTGCAGGGCGAGCGCGTTGGCGCACCTCTTAGCGTACCGGCGTTGTTTCACGCGGTGTATATCGACTACCCCATGTATGTCCATCCGGATAGCGAGGAGGTGGCAGGTTTCTTTGATTTGGCGAGTTACTTCGTTGTTGAGAAGTACAAGCACCTGATCCTCGATGGGATTCCTGCGGGAAGCCTTGATCTCAAATTGCTCGAAGAATGCCAAGCATATCTGACGCCGCCTGCGAAGCTGTTCCTTCATTTGATAAAGATTGGTCGGCTCGGGAAGGAAGACGCTGATGAGGTAGTGGGTATTGCTGGTGATACGCTTCGTTATGAGGACATTCCGCAATTTTCGGATTTGCTGATCAAGTCCTGCCGCTTTGATTCCTTGGCCCTGTATCTGAGTCGGGCGGTGCAGCAATTTTCTCGCGACGTAGAGGTATTGAAATCTCGCAAGGCCCTTATGTCCAAGGTGCTGGAAACCTTCATCGATAACGAAAAGGTTTTGCGTGGGCGAGTGGAGATTATCCTTCCCGATATCGCGGACTGGATTGCGCCTAAGAACTTTGTGGGCTACGGAATTCCAGAAGAGTTGCTCCTTTCTTATGCCCGAGCGCTTTCACATAATCTTCAGTACGACGTGTTGGAACGTATTGTCGCAAATTTGGAGTACACGAATAGGCGAGATGCGATTGAATATGCCGCGTCCACATTGCGAGCATTTACAGCGCTATTGTCTGCTAAGCCAGCCCGGAGTGAGCGGAACGCAGCCAAACGGGCAGAATTGGTTGGCCGGATAAGCCGGCTTTATCATGAACGTTTGCTTGCAGAGGGCAATACAGATCCGCTGTTCGCACGCGCATTTGTCGATATGGCGGCTGATGTTCCGCATGCATGCAATGCGGCGTGCAAGGAGATTCTTGTGCGCTTGGAAGCGGATGCGCATGCAGGCGAGAAGAGCACATTGCTGAAGGAATACAAGAAGAAATCCGCGCAAGTTTCGGTATTGATAGCCTATCTGACACGGCAGTCGATGCACGATACTGTCGATCGGCTGATGGCTGCGCTCGAAGTAGGCAATACCGACCCTAAGCACATGGAACTTCAACGCTTGCGAGTTCTGTTGGAGAGGGGGGACTTTGCCAAATTTCACGCCACTTACGCTGGGGCTTCCGACGAGCTAAAGACGCGCGCCGACGTGAATGATCTGTACATCCGAGCCATGATGGAGGAGGGAGATTTTCTGTCGGCGCGGCGGCTTGTGCATCAAAACATTGCATTGACCACCATCTCCCGAAGAAAGCGTGCTCTTCTTTATGAGCAGCAGGAGAAGTTGAATTTTTCGCTTGAGGCGAGCCGAATCATTGATACGGCCCCCCAGCCTCATTTGCCAAAGGGGGTGGTTTTCCTAGGTGCGTTCACCGACTACAAGGCGATCGCGATGCTGGCGCCTGTCTTGATGGAAGTGCGCAAGCGTGGCTACGCCGTCATTTCGCTAATGAATGGCGTCTTGCAACAGACTCCCACTGGACTGGATTTCATTGACGAGTTCATTGGAGCTGTACCGGCAAACTCAGCCTCTCGAAAGGATGTACATAAGAATGAGTGGTACATCCATTGGGACAAGAAAGTCGTCTCTTGCGATGGCGTCAATTATTACCAAGGGTTTTACGAGGCATTGTCTAACTTCTTCCGGAAGTACTCCATCGACCTGAACGATGATGCAATTCGGAAGAACTTCTTCTACCGTCTCGTAAGGGCTGATGACAGCTTGGATGTATGTAATCGCATCTATTGGAATGTCGTGCGCCGTGGGTTGCCTACGATCATCCTGAGTGGGGACGGTCACGTCGTACCACATTCGATATTCCGGGATTTTTGTCGCGCGCGGAATCACCCGTTGCTTTCCTACGTTAACGTCAACATCGGGTATGAAAACTACTTCACCAATTTGGGTGGAAGGTTTTCATCTACGATGACGGTAACGGATCACACGATGTTCCCCCACCATCGGGCACCTTTCCTCGCTCGACAGGACCGCTTTGAGAGTTGGTATGCACAAGAAAGAGGCAACCTGACAATTCAGGCTAGAGCTGGTCAGCTTATCAACGTCAATCGCGTCCACGCGAAAGGCGACGATCTGAGCCAAGCCCTCGTGACGTATTTGCAGTCTGAACGGAAAAAGGGCCGTAAGATCGTATGCTGCTTGGGCAAGATACCTATCGACCTGGGCGTTCCGTATGACGGCGGCCCCGCTCATGAAGACTTGAAGGATTGGTTAAATCATACAATTGATACGTTGCGTGATAATGAGGAAATTCTACTCTTGGTAAAACCTCACCCGCACGAAATTCAGCCCTCGATCGCGCTTGATTTGCTGGATCGGTTCACTGATCTGATTGAAGGGCCGCTGCCAAGCAATGTCCGAATTTTGGCTCATCGAGAAATTAATAATCACCAATTGGCCCCGCATTTGGATCTTGCACTGATGTGGAATGGTTCTTCCGCAGCGGAGTTAACGGCGCTTGGGGTTCCTGTAATGATGGCGTCTCATTTTGGAAAGCACGATTATCCGGTAGAGCTGCTCTATCCAAATGATCGTTTGCACTATGAGGATTTTGTTGCTTCGGGCGTTTATCCTAAGCCAAATGAAGAAACACGCCACCGCGCTGCATTCTTGATCGCATATCTGGAAACGTCGGATGTGACTATCAAGAATGATTACGCCTGGCGACCGGTGACGAACGACAGCGTTGGTGTGCCAACCTGGCGACCAGAGAGGGTGGAGCAACTTTTGAAGGAAGGAGACCCTGAAATGGTTAGAGCCGCCGGGCGGATCTTGGAACGGTTTGAGGGGCCGTGCAATTGATCGATAGTAGGGACGTCACGATACTAATACGCGCCGATGCCTCTCAGACAATCGGAACGGGGCACATATTCCGTTGTTTGGCGCTGGCGGATGAGGCGCGTGCCTTGGGCGTTCGTGTCATATTTGTTTGCCGCGATGTTCCCGGGAACTTGAAAAATCTGCTAATAGATCGGCAGTATGAGGTGCATTTTATTCCGGCAGGTGAGGGGTGGGAGATTGATGCGGAAGCTACCGTTTCGATAATCCAGTCTTTAAAACTGAGACTAACGTGGATTTTAGTTGATCACTATCTGTTGGACTCTAAATGGGAAAAGGCGGTCCGGCCATTTACCGCCCGATTAGGGGCAATCGACGACTTGGCGGACCGGGCGCATGATGTCGATTTGCTTGTCGACTGCAGCCATGATCCCTTGGGTGCGCCGATATACGATGGCCTCTTACCTGCTTCATGTCAGAGGGCAATAGGCCCTGCTTACACGTTGCTTCGTCGCGAGTTTTTTGAGTTGCCTCAAGTGGTGCGAGTCAGGGCTCCTGCGAAGCGAATTCTGGTTACTCTGGGTGGGAATGATCCATTCGATACTACTTCCATGGTATTGGACGCATTGGAAGGGGTCGATCTCGGAAATATCTCTATCGACGTGACATTAGGGATTTCGAACCCTCGCCTGGAAGTGCTAAAGCGGAGAGTTGAGGCGTCGGATAACGTTACGGCATACGTGCAGCATTCTCGTATGTCCGAGCTCATGTTAGCCGCTGACCTTTGTATTGGAGCCGGAGGTATGACCGCGCTGGAACGTTGCTATCTTGGGCTGCCGTCATTGATACTGATGTTGGCCGATAACCAGCTTGAGCTAGCATCTCAACTGGATAGAGATGGATGTGCGCGCAACCTTGGTTTTGTTAGTGACATTGATGCGCGAAAATTGCGGAGCGCTATTGTGAGCGCCGCGACTGACGCTAAGTGGCTCGCCCAAAGCTCCCGGCGAGGGCAGGAGAAAGTTGATGGGAAAGGTGTAATGAGAGTGCTAAAGCTCATGAATATTGCACAGCCGCTCTCTGCTAATGGATCGATGTAAATATGTCGACTAAATTGAAGTATAACGAACTCTCTCTTAGACGGTTGGAATTCAGCGATGCTGAAATGATTTTCGAATGGAGAAATCATCCGACTACGCGGCAAGCTATGTTCACAAGCGATGCCGTGGCTTGGGATGATCACGTGCAGTGGTTGGCGCGTACGATCGCTGATCCAGCTTGCGCATACTTCATATTCGAGATCGCTGGAAGCCCATCAGGTATTGTAGGTTTTCCGAATATTAATAAACGCGATCTGCACTCCCACTGGACATTCCATCTAAAGCCCGGATTGGTGCCTGCGGGTGCAGGATCTGCAATGGGGTTTCTTGCCATCGACTATATGTTTTCCGTATTCGGACTGCATAAAGTCATTGGTGAGGTTTTGGCCGACAATAAGAAGTCGTGCAAGATGCACTTGCGCCTGGGTTTTCGACCGCAGGGCGTACAGGCCGCGCACATTCGAAAGGGTGAAATGTGGTCGGATGTGCACGTTTATGAGATTTTGGCGGGGGAATGGAAGGAAAAGCGGGAATTGATTTTATCAACGGTGTTTGCAGATAACGGAGCTGCCTCCCCCCTCAGGATATTGTTCACGGGAGGTGGTGGCTCGGCCTCCCAATCTTTGCAAGAACAGTGGGGCGAACGATATCAGCTGTTTTTCGCTGACGCGAATCCTGACGCCTTTCCACCTTCTATCCCCGAAGACCGTCGCTGTGTAATTCCATTTGCACGAGACCCCAACTTTTTGGGCCAATTGAAGCAGGTATGCAATCAACATCGTATCGATGTCCTGGTGCCTGGGGTAGATGAAGAATTGCCGCTTGTGGCGGCAATGCATGACGTTTCGGGATGGCCTCGAATCATGCTTCCCTCTGCCAACTTTGTGGAATCTATGCTCGACAAGGCGGCGAGCGCTGAAGCCATCAAAAAAGCGGGTTTGGATGTCCCCGTGACTTTGCCATTGGTGCAGGCAGAAGCGATTAGGTTTCCCCTTATCGCGAAGCCGCGGTCGGGTCGTGGATCTCGCGGCGTCATGAAATTGGATTCTCTGAAGCAGGTCCAAGCTTATATCGACTTACATGGTGGTGAACCTCACGATTACATTGCGCAGGAGTTGATTCCTGGGCAAGAATTCACAGTTTTCGTGGCGGCCAATGGCGGGGAAGTCCCCAAAGCAGTCATACCCGTCCGCGCAATCGAGAAGCGCGGAATCACGATTCGTGCTGTTGTTGATCCGGTGCCTGAAGTAATAAACTATGCACGCGCATTCCAGGCGCATTTTCGCGCCTCCGGTTGCTATAACATTCAATGCATGTTGACCCAAAATGGCCGCGTACTTCCGTTCGAAGTGAATCCTCGTATCTCCACGACTTTCGTATTGGCTATTGCGACGGGTTTTGATCCTATCCCGATGGTGCTGGGGATCGATGATGATGCCGGAAATGAGTGCTTTGAGCCAGAACCCAACTGGTCCTTGCAGCGCAGTTGGTTTACCAATATCAAAAGAATATTCTGAGGTTCCATTGTGGATAAGGTAATAAATATTAAAGGGCGGCCCGTTGGTGATGGGCAGCCGAGTTTTATTATTGCTGAGATTGGGTCGAATCATAATCAAGACTACGACTTGGCGTTACGTATGATTGACGCTGCATTGGCCGCTGGGGCCGATGCTGTGAAATTTCAGACTTTCAAAGCGGATCGTCATGTTTCCAGCAGGGCAAAAAGTCCGTCGTATCTGAAAGAGCAGAACATCCACGAATTGCTCCGCACCTTGGAGCTTAATCGTGATTGGCAGGCGGGGCTGCAAGCGCATACGGAGGCGCAGGGCGCGATATTCTTTTCTTCTCCGTGTGATGTTGAGGCCGTCGACGGTCTCGAAGCGATCGGAGCGCCGGCGCATAAAGTAGCGTCTTTCGATTTGCCAGACACCGATCTGATTAGGTACATCGCACAGACACAGAAACCGTTGATTTTTTCGACTGGTCTCGCGAATTGGATGGACATTCAGCGTGCGATCGATACTTCATTTGAAGTCGGAAATGATCAGCTTGTGCTGTTGCAATGCACTTCTTTATATCCCGCGCCTTCGCATCTCTCAAATCTGCGCGCAATGGAAACCATGCGCGCTGCCTTCGGCGTGTTAACTGGCTATTCTGACCACACGATGGGCGGTGCAGTTTCAATGGCGGCCGTAGCGCGCGGCGCATGCATGATCGAGAAGCACTTCACGCTCGATCGTGGGCTGCGAGGGCCCGACCACAATTTCGCCATGGAGCCGGGGCCATTTGCAGAAATGGTCCGCGGAATCCGTGAAATAGAAAGCGCGTTGGGAGATGGGCAGAAAAACGGTCCTCGTCCTGAAGAAATGGAAATGGCGGAGAAAGTAAGACGCTCATTGCATGCTGCGCGCGATATTCAAGAGGGTGAGGTGCTTACCCCCGATATGCTGGTTATTAAACGGCCTGGCCATGGATTGGCGCCGTTCTTGAGACCCCATATCGTGGGTCGCGTGGCGCGTCGCAAGATTGAGGTCGATGAGTGGATCACGTGGGATATGTTTTGACCTCGGGCTTGGTTGCTGTCACTGGCGCGGCGGGTTATCTAGGCAATGAAGTCATGCGGGCCCTGAAATCTCTGGGGCTTGACTCGGTTGGTCTTGCAAGACGGGCTGGCGATAGCATCATTGCTTGCGATCTGCTCGACCGAAGTCGTCTGCGCGACGTACTTCGAGAGATGCAACCTCGATGCGTCATCCATTGCGCTTGGGAAACGCCGAAATCTGCGGGAGACTACGCAGACGTCTCAAGTGGTGAACGTGGTTTGTCAATCATCGATAGCCTTTTGGACGCAACTCGCGCCCCCGTTATCTACGCATCCTCAATGACCGTGTACGGGCAGAATTCTGGCCAAGTTGCCCGTAGCGAAAGTGATGCGGGTGCACCAGAGTCTGCTTACGGTTTGGCAAAGTGGCGGGCAGAGCGTCTGTTTGAGGATCGGGGCGCGAAGGGGTTTGCCGCACGACTGCCGGGTCTTTTTGGCGGGCAGCGGAAAGCAGGTCTGGTGTGGGCGGCTATCGACGCGCTTGAGCGAGGGGAATTACCTACGCTACCGAAGTACCCCGTCATGTGGGCAGGTGCCGATGTGCGGGACGTAGCTAAAGCATTGGCCCAGTTGTGCGTTGAGCAACCAATGGGCTTCACTGCCATTAACCTTGGCTATTCAGGTGTGCATTCGGTGTCGCATTTGGTTGAAACGCTGTCGCAGGTCTATGGTGTCGATATTCCTTATGAGATTAAGCATCCGGAGTTTGCTTTCGACCTTGAACTTGCAGCATCACACGGGTTGATAATCGAGAATGATTTGCGCAGTGCGGTTTTAAGATTAAAGGATGAGTGGAAATGACGGTTTCGGATTTCGCGCCTGTCTCGAAGGTTATGACAAGGGCTGGAGAGCTCATTTCCAGCTGGAGGGAAGACGAAGCGCAGCGGCGTATCCACTCAGTGAAAGACTTTAAAACGCAGGCGGACGCTCGGGCTCACGAATTTCTCTCGCAAAGTCTGATGAGTTTGTATCCGGGTGTGCCTGTGCTGTCCGAAGAAGCCGAGTGGAACGGAGTCCGCCCGGCAGCTTATTGGCTCATCGATCCTATTGATGGCACTGCGAGCTGGTACGAAGGTTTTGCAGGTTTTGCTACGCAAGCCGCATTTATCGAGGCAGGGCATGTGCTTTATGGAGTCGTCTTCGCGCCCGCGCTGGGAGTGTTATGGGACGGTCTTGCCGGCAAAGGTGCCCGGCGAAATGGGATAGTGATGCCGAAATTAAATCGCTCTACTCGTTTGCTGGTGTGTGATAACTATCCGGAACCACGACGAGCATCAAAATTGCTTGTAGAGAATTTGCCATCGACGGGGTATGTGGAGAGTGGATCTTTAGGGATAAAGTGCTGTTTGGTGGCGGATGGGACAGCAGATCTGTTCGTTAAGGATGTTGTAACTCGAGATTGGGACATCGCGCCTGCGGCGCCTATACTTGCTGGCGTCGGAGCATTTCTGAGTCTGCCTAATGGCGAAGAATATAGATTCGATGGAGACATGGAAAAGCCGTCAGGTGTATTGGTTGCTAGAGACGCAGAATTGGCACGGGAAGCTGTAAGAGTCTTGGGGGAGAACAGGTCATGAATATTTTGATCGTGGCAGCGCACGCTGACGATGAGGTGTTGGGTTGTGGCGGTACGATCGCCAAACACCGCGCGAAAGGCGATGAAGTCCGAGTGCTCTTCATGACCGACGGAGTCGGGGCCAGAGGCCAGTCAAATGAGAATGCTCGCGCGCGAACGGCGGCATGCGAGGCTGCGTGCGAATTGTTGGGGGCTCCAAATCCGACTTCGTTTGATTTCCCTGACAATGCAATGGACTCGGTTCCATTACTGAAGGTTGCTCAAGCTGTTGAAGTAACTCTGTTGGGGTTCGCGCCAGATATTGTGTATACCCATCACGCCCACGATTTGAATGTGGATCACCGAGTTACGCACGAGGCCGTACTTACCGCATTAAGGCCTCAACCCGGGCGCGTGCGCCCAAGTATCTTGGCTTTCGAGACGGCGTCCAGTACCGAATGGCGAACACCTTCTGCTCACACGGCATTTGTTCCTAATTGGTATGAGGACATTTCGTCGACATTGCAGGCCAAGTTGGACGCTCTCCGTTGCTATGAAATGGAGATGCGTTCGTGGCCGCACGCACGTTCTCTTGAAGCGTTGCATCATTTGGCGTGTTGGCGCGGCGCTTGCATTGGAGTTGAAGCAGCTGAAGCGTTTCAACTCGTTCGTTATATTGGTTATTAATTGTATTAAAGGAATAGTGTGCTTAATAATTCTTCGATCTTGATTACTGGCGGTACGGGCAGCTTTGGTAAGCAGTACGTGCGTACGTTGCTGTCGCGCTTCAACCCGTCCCGCATAGTGGTGTTTTCGCGAGATGAGCAGAAGCACTATCAAATGCAGCAAGAATTTTCGGATCCTCGACTTCGTTTCTTTGTCGGCGATGTGCGCGATCGTGAGCGCCTGGTCTTTGCAATGTCCGGTGTGGACTATGTCATCCACGCAGCGGCAATGAAACATGTTCCGTTGGCCGAATACAACCCGACCGAGTGCATCCGTACCAATATTCATGGTGCGGAGAATGTCATTGCTGCCGCGCTTGCCAATCGAGTCAAGGCTGTGATGGCCTTGTCTACAGACAAGGCTGCAAATCCTATCAACCTGTATGGGGCGACGAAGCTTGCTTCCGATAAGCTGTTTACCGCAGCAAATAATATCGCGGGTAATGTTGGCACCAAATTCAGTATCGTGCGGTATGGAAACGTATGCGCATCCGCTGGCTCCGTTGTGCCTTTCTTTGAATCGCTGATTAAAAACGATGCTAAATTCTTGCCCATCACCGATGCGGATATGACGCGCTTTTGGATCACGCTTCAGCAGGGTGTGGATTTTGTCATCAAGAACTTTGCACGTATGCAGGGCGGTGAGATCTTCATTCCGAAGATTCCTTCGGCCCGTGTCGTTGACCTCGCATCGGCAATGGCGCCTCATCTGGAACAGAAGATCGTCGGCATCCGTCCTGGAGAGAAGCTGCACGAGATTATGTGCCCGGCTGATGATAGCCATCTCACCTACGAGTTTGATGACCATTTCGTCATTTCTCCGTCCATCAGCTTTACTAGTAGGAAGCACGACTATTCCGTGAACGAACTCGGCGAAAACGGTAAGTTGGTGACGAAGATGTTCGAGTACAACTCTGGTACCAATGAACGTTTCCTTACAATCGACGAGATTCGTCTTTACAACCATTTGGCGCGTACTGACATCAGCTTTACGTTAGCAGACATTGAGGCGGGCCGTGTAACAACTGAAATGGTCGAGGAGATTTCGGAATGATTCCGTATGGTCGGCAAGACATTCGAGAGGAAGACCGCGCCGCAGTATTAGAGGTGTTGGCGTCCGATTTCTTGACGCAGGGACCCGCTATTGCACGCTTTGAGAGCGCGATCACCTCCTATTGTGATGTCGGTTTTGGGACCGCATTCTCGAGCGCTACCGCCGCGTTGCACGGTGCGTACTATGCGTTGGGCGTCGGAAAGGGCGATTTGGTCTGGACCTCTCCGAACACGTTTGTTGCAACCGCAAACGCAGCCCTGTACCTCGGTGCGGACGTCGATTTTGTTGATATTGACCCGCGCACTCTGAATATGTCGATTGATGCCTTGCGTGCGAAGCTCGAGCGTGCAGAGAAGGAGGGCAAGCTTCCGAAGGTGGTTACGCCGGTTCATTTCGCGGGACAATGCTGCGATATGCGCGGAATCGCCGAGTTGGCGAAGGCGTATGGATTCCTCGTGGTCGAGGACGCTTCGCACGCAATCGGTGGAAGATACGAAGGCGCGCCAGTCGGTAATTGTCGCTATTCTGACATCACGATTTTCAGCTTCCATCCGGTCAAAATCGTCACAACGGCCGAGGGTGGGCTCGCCACGACGAAAGATTCAAATATCAAAGCACGCCTTGATGTATTCCGTGCTCATGGAATTACCCGGGACGACACTCGGATGCGTGAGGCCGCGCATGGCCCGTGGTACTACGAGATGTTGGAGTTGGGTTACAACTACCGTATGACCGACATCCAGGCGGCATTGGGATTTAGCCAGATCAGCCGCGTAGATGATTACGTGGCCCGTCGGCATGAGATCGCTGGGATTTACGATCATGCGTTTGCTGATGTGGGAGTTGGAAGGCCAGATCAAAGCCAGCAACAGTACTCTGGTTATCACCTTTATGTGATCCGATGGCCGGAAGGATTAGGTGGAAAAACCCGACGTCAGGCCTTCGATTTTCTTCGAAATAAGGGGGTTGGGGTCAACGTGCACTACATACCCGTGCATTTGCAGCCTTATTATCAGGATCTCGGCTTTATGGCCGGGCAGTTCCCCGATGCCGAGCGCTATTACTCAGAGGCAATTACCTTGCCTCTCTTCCCTCAACTCAGCGAGGAAGATATAGCTTATGTCATTCGCTGCGTCAAAGAGTGCGCTGAAGGCGGAGTGGCATAATGGGTAGTCCGGTCATTGCAATTTTGCCGGCACGTGGTGGATCTAAGCGTGTTCCACGAAAGAACATTCGGTCTTTCCATGGAAAGCCAATGATTCATTGGTCACTTCAAGCGGCGAAGGAAAGCAAATTGTTTGACCGGATTATCGTTTCGACGGATGATCCGGAAATTGCGGAAGTCGCGATATCGAATGGAGCGGAAGTACCGTTCCTTCGGTCGGCGAGCCTAGCGGACGATTTGACGGGTACTACGGATGTTGTTCGTGATGCTGTGACGCGCTTGGCCCTGTCGGCGGATGCTGCGGTGTGTTGCCTGTACCCGACTGCAGCGTTCGTGCGGGGGGATGATCTCAAGTCTGGCTACAGAATTCTGACGGAGCAATTTGCTTGCTGGGTTCTGTCCGTAGCGCCGTATCGAACTCCGATTCAGAGGGCCTATCACTTGAAAGATGGAAAGGCTGTGCCGATGTTGTCAGAGGCGATGCCGATGAGATCTCAAGATCTTCCACAAGCGTATTTTGACGCAGGACAATTCTACTGGGCGCTTGCGAAAACATGGCGTGATGAAAACGCCCGCGTCTGGGATGGAGCTAGTCCGGTAATTCTCGATTCAAACAGGGTAGTCGACATTGATACCCTTGAAGATTGGGCATTCGCTGAGCAGTTATTCACTATGCAGAGTGCCAAATAGTGGTAGCGCCATACGCGCCCGGCATACTCTTGTTGAGCCTGCGCGTTGTCCCCGTGGTGTCCGCCGTTTAGGTGGACACCATGTTGAAGACAGAATTTTCGCCGGTGCCTAAGCGCCCGTCTTATCCGAAGGCGCTGAAGGCACAGATCGTGGCGTGGTGAAGCCAGTTAGGAACATCCATTGCCGACGTGGCGTTGTCGCAAGGCGTGAACGCGAACCTGGTGCATAAGTGGATCCCGCCAGGCGGGACAGCAGAATCCTGCAGCGCCGGCGTTCGTGCCGGTCGCGTTACCAGCGGTGCCCGATTGGGCGGTCCTTTTTAACGCTATTCGGGAAGCGATACTTGTTCACGCGTAATGGTTGGCGTTTCGTCAGCGACGCTATTTAAGCAGGCGTGAGGTAAGTGCGGCGTGGCACACAGTTTAGGGATACTGTTTGCTATAGCTAGTCGAATCCCGTCTCTTGAATAAAAGCCACCGTTGATTTGTGTATTATGAATCACGACATCGCGGAAATTGCGGAATAGCTGCATGTCAGGTTTGCTGGGTTTTGACCAAAATTCGTCCAGCCCCGCCTGAAATGTCAACCCAGCGAGGTCATATAGGGCCCAACCGAGAGCAATAGTTGGCTTGCCATGGATTAGCGCAGAACCTCCTACTGTGCTATTGACCGTGACGACTCCTGCCGTGAAATTTAGAAGATTGGGAAGATTTCCGCTTTCGAGATAGAAGACCCTGCCTTCAATATCTAGGCGCCGAGCCATTTGGCTTAGAATGCGTCTGTAGTTGCGCAGACCAGGATCGAGGGGGTGAATCTTGACCGCGAGCCTCGTTCCTTCGGGAGCGCCTTTCGCGAAAGATTCGACCACGTGTTCCATGGCCTTAACCATGTTTTCGAATGGAGAGTGATGGACAATCTGGGAGTCGCCTTCAAGTTGCAATGGCAGCAAGAAATAGGGCGCGTGCGCCGCTTCCGTCGTTAGCTGCTCTTCAATGCGTCGGGACTGAGGAGCCGTGAACTGGATTCGTAATGCGCGGCGAACATAGCCTAGGTATTCCGTGAGCGGACTGTATGGAACATGGCTTTCCACACCGGAATGCAAGATGGGGTTCAGGCCTGCCCAGAAGTTATATCCCACGTCGTAGGCGGCGCGCTTCCAGAATGCGGCGCTGAACGCTTGGCCGTTGCCGTAGTGTGGTGTGACCTTCGCCTCTTGCTTATACCAGTCTGGATTTCTTGGTAGGCTTGAATTTGCATTTACGCCGTGGCGCTCCAACGTCACCCAGAAAGGCCGGAAATAGCCTTCCTCGTATACGTGAACGCGAATGCCCTGCATGCGGGCGAGCTCGATGGCAGGTCGGTGCACCGGGCGACAGTCACCAAACAGAACAATATCGCTGATTCTGTGTTTTTGAAACTGGCTTTCGTAGAACGGCTTCAGTTCCGCCATCGGGCCACGATAGGATTGGGCGTCGCCCGATCGCCAGTACAGGCGGTCGCCCGCCGTAAAGTTGATCTTCCGAACGTGATGTCCAAGGTCGCGAAGTGTACGTCCAAGCCGCCGAAAAAATGGCGAGTTGACTCCTTGCAGGAATAAAAATCGCTGAGTTTGAGTCATCGGGTTACCACAAAGCCTGCCCGCAACCAAAGGGCCACTTTCTTCCACTGTCTCAGCCAATACCTACGATAGGCGGATGGAGACCTGTCTTGAGAGAGGTGCTGATCGCGGCGAGCGATCAGCGCGCGCAACGTTCCCTCGCAAGTGGTGAAACCATTGAGCGTCAAGTCAAAATACGTCGGGTATAGCAGCAATGAGCCAGCGATTAGTTCTTCCAAACTGAGTAAGCGTTCGCGCCGAGGTTGCGGCGAAAGGTCCGTTGTCAGGCCCCATCCGGCATAGAAGGGCATGCCGTAGGTCGTCACCGACTTACCACGCAGGAGAGCATCGAAGCCGCTGAGCGACGTCATAGTGTGAATCTCTTGAACGGCATCGATACAACTGACAATAGATGCCCTTGTTTCGATCACGTTCGCGAATTGAAGAGCCTGCTGCCGGTGCACCTCCCCTATGCGGTTGTTCGCCATAACGTCAGGGTGGGGTTTATATACGATCAAGGAGTCTGGGCGAGCCGCGCGAACAGCTTGGAGCAGTTGTAGATTGGTACGCACCCCTCGGCATCCGTGTCTTATGGATGCGTCGTCTTCGACTTGGCCTGGGACAAGCACGGCGTGGCGCGTCGCGTCGTGCCAGCTTGGAATAGTGTTCGGTTCGGTGTTGTATTTAGTGAGCCCATGGGAGACGATCAGATGACGAATTTCGCGCGCTCGTTTACGCTCTTCGTCTGTGAAGGCGTGCTCATTCAGTAAATGTTCCAGATCACTGGGCTGACGTGGATCGAAATACAGGCCGCGGCTATCGAGAACCAATGCGCTAGGTGGAACAAAATCTGATCCCAGTCCAACTGAGCGAATGAAGCCGTCCTCCATTCTGATCAGCTGGGCGCCGGATTGTGTTGCCAAGTTCTTGGCAGCCTCCGGCGTATCTGCGCCCCAAAGTACAAGTCTGTCCTCCGAAGTTGGTGCGAGGCCAGCCGCGGCTGCTACATCGGGCACAAAGAACGGATCCCGGCCGTTTGAGCGCAAAAATGGGCGTACGTTTTCTGCCTTCCAGCGACGATAGCCGATAGCGATTGTGCGGCCTGAATTCGCGGTGTGCATCCTGCGCTGATGTCCCAACCAGTCAATCGCATCAAAAATCGTCCCGCGAGTTCCAGTTGCCGGATTGATGTATCGCGAATAGTGTAGATACGCAGCGGCGAAGAGTTCGTCGACGGTACGGTGTCGGGTGCGTCGGCTGCATTGCAGGGCGTCTTGAGTGGCTCCCCAGCCTGCGTACCAAGGCATTCCAAAGCAATGTACAGGCAATCCATGGAGCAGCGCCTCAAACCCGAGTTGCGAGCTCACTGCATAAACTTTTTGCACATGACGTAATAGGCTGGTTGGAGACGCAGCCTCCCTTAGCAAGACGGTGTGTTTATCTGGCTGCAGATTGGAAAGATACCCTCTTTTCCCGCCACTGCTGACTTCGGGATGCGTCTTAATAAAAAGGGTTGCATCCGGATTGTCTCGACGCGCCGATTCGACCATTTGATGGAACGTGTCGGCATCGGCCATGCCATATCGTACGCTTGCGTCGCCTACTGTTTGGTCGACAACGAGGATGCGTGGTCGACCATCGTTCTGAAAATATGCGGTATTTTCTGGGGCATGATTGTATTTGCTCAACCCCTCGGAGATAATCCGCCGTTTCGCCATCGCATAGTCAGCGCCTACGCCCTTTAGGACATCGCATTCAGATTCGAGAAGCGTTTCGAGATCGCTCGGTCGATCTGCCGCATAATAAATGCCTTGACGGTCGACGACGAGAGACACGGAAGGATACTGTCGACCGGGAGCATACGAACGAAGGAATCCGTCCTCAAGGCCGATGAATGGAATTCCAAACCGGCGCGATACTGCCCGGGGCAAGCGGGTGGAAGGCCGAAATCCCCACCCGAGAACGGCATGCTTTTGCCGAAGTCGCAGGCATTGGCCGATGTTCAGATACTCGATACTGTCGCCGACCAGCGTCTCCAGGTTAGGTAACCGAGATAGCGCTCGAGAAAAGGTGACATAGGACATGGTTTGGGCTCAGATCAGTGCTGCGGTTAACGCTTGCACAGTCCGTTGAATGCCTTTCTCCGTATGCATACAAGAAATAAAAAACCTCAACCTGGCTGACTTTTCGGGCACCGCCGGGTACAGAATCGGCTGCACATTAATCCCCTGCTTAAATAGCGCCGCGGATACGCGGGTCGCCTTCAACGAACTCCCCATAATCGCCGGCACGACTGCCAACCCGGTACTCGTCCCCGTATCAATCCCCGCAGCCTTCGCCTGCTCCAGAAAGAACCGCCCACGCGCCTGCAGCGCCGCGACGCGCTCGGGCACTTCCTTCATCCGCCGCAACGCGGCCAGCGACGCTGCCGCGACGCTCGGCGGCATCCCCACGCTGTACAGGAACCCCGGCGCCAGGAACTTCAAATGCTCCACCAGCGCCGTTTCACCAGCGATATACCCGCCGCACCCGGCCAGCGTTTTGCTCAGCGTCCCCATCCAGATATCGACATCCTTTCCCGCAACGTCGAAATGTTCCCGAATCCCGTAGCCACGCGCGCCCATGACACCCAGCGAATGGGCCTCGTCGACCATCAGGAAGGCGCGGTGCCGGCGCTTTACTTCGATGAAGCGGGGCAGGTCGGGGTAATCCCCGTCCATGCTGTAGATGCCTTCCAGCACGATCAGGACGCGTTCGAACTGGTGGCGTTGCTCATTCAGGATCGTGTCCAGCGCTTCCCAG
>Ga0182739_1000406_pt1 | contig 59855 bp, 54 predicted proteins | sample eDN5th30CBELigBY_FD_128873 | JGI IMG/M metagenome (GOLD analysis project Ga0182739, IMG submission 128873) | Enriched backyard soil microbial communities from Emeryville, California, USA - eDNA 5th pass 30_C BE-Lig BY (version 2) (version 2) | ecosystem: Environmental > Terrestrial > Soil >... | reverse complement strand
TGTTAGGCCTCGCTTAACGAAATCGTGAACCGCCGGGCAGGCGGGGATAGCTCAGCAAAAATAATAGAGTCATCTATTAATTCCTGAGAAGCCCCCACTTCTAAAGTGGTGGGAGCATGTCACGGTGTAGGTACTAGAAAATTTAGAACTGCCGGTTTTACCGGTCACTTGCTATGCTTATTCCTATACAGTCATTCTATAGCAGAGGTGATCAGGATGAATGGGAAAATTGTTTTAGCAGGCGGCACCGGCTTTATCGGAAGCTTTCTGGGGCAACGCTATCATGAATTAGGCTATGAAGTGATTCATATTTCGAGAAAACCCCAGCATATCGCTTGGCATAATCGTAAAGCAATCATTGAAGCTTTAGAAGGCGCAGAGCTGCTTATTAATTTAGCGGGAAAATCAGTGAATTGCCGTTACCATAAGCGCAATAGGAAACAAATTTTTGACTCAAGAACAGAAACGACTCACGCGCTTGGCGAAGCTGTTCAAGCTTGCAGCCTGCCTCCGAAGCTTTGGATTAACGCTAGCACAGCAACGATTTATCGCCACGCCGAAGACCGTCCAATGACGGAAAGCGAAGGAGAGCTGGGCTCCGGATTTTCGGTCGAAGTAGCAAAAGCGTGGGAAGGAGCATTTTTTTCCTATAAGCTTCCCGGCACAAGACAAGCTGCGCTTCGAATAGCGATAACGTTAGGCAAGGACGATGGCGGAGTTATGACGCCTTATAAATATTTAGCAAAATTTGGTTTGGGCGGCAAGCAAGGCTCCGGCAAGCAAATGTTCAGCTGGATTCATGTAGAGGATTTATTTCAAATCTTGTTATTTCTCCAAAGCAGGGAGGATTTAAGCGGTGTTTTCAATTGCGCCGCTCCCGAGCCAGTACCCAATCGCGTATTTATGGAAAAGCTAAGGAAGGCAATGGGTATCTCCTTTGGAATGCCTGCTGCGCGCTGGATGCTTGAAGTTGGTGCCTTTGCGCTGCGAACGGAGACAGAGCTGCTATTAAAAAGCCGTTGGGTATTGCCGGACCGATTACTGAACAATGGCTACAGCTTTCGATATCCGACGCTGGCGGAAGCGTTAGAAGAGCTTATCTAATCGCAGCTCCAAATGAATATTTTTCGGTCATGAATGGCCATTCCACGCTTGAGCTGCAGCTGCAGCTCTTTTTTTTTTGCCCATTTTCTTTCGAAAATGTATTGACAATTTTACTCGAAGCCATTAAGTTGTATTTATAAATAAGTTTTGCCCTAATGCAAAACTATTGAGGACTTGCACATCTTTTGTGTGTGTACATGAATTATGGCGTCGCCAAACACAAGGAAGAAGAATAGAGTGGAGGGAAATGGTTATGAAGAAGAAAATGGCAGTATTAGCGGCTGTTGCAAGTGTGCTCTTGCTTACGCTTGCGGCATGCGGTTCTGGTAACGAAGAGCCGGGTAATGAAAAGAGCGGGAAGATCAAAGTTGTTACGACCATAGCTCAAATTGCCGAGCCGATATCCGTAATCGGAGGTGACTATGTTACCGTCGAAAGCTTAATGGGACCAGGCGTCGACCCGCATTTATATAATGCGACACAGGGAGATATTCAAAAGCTGAGCGGCGGAGATCTTATTTTATACAGCGGTCTGCATTTGGAAGGCAATATGGCGGAGGTGTTCCAGCAGATAGGAAAAACGCGTCCCGTTGTTGCAATAGCAGAAGTTATTCCAGTGGATCAGCTGCTGCATGATGGGAACGGTGCGGTTGACCCGCATGTATGGTTTGATATTGACCATTGGAAGCTGGCGCTTGACGCAGCGACCCAAGAGCTTAAGAAGCTGGCTCCGGACCATGCCGAGCAATTCGAAAGCAATAAATCAGATTATTTCAACGAATTGGATGCATTGAAGGCGGAGGGTCAAACGAAGCTTTCGCAGATTAGTAAGGAGAAGCGGGTGCTCGTTACCGCTCATGACGCTTTTGGTTATTTCGGCAGAGCTTATGATATGGAAGTAGTAGGACTGCAGGGCTTGAGTACAGAAGCGGAAATTGGTCTGTCAGATATTGATGACACGATAGCGATTCTGCTCCAACATAAAGTCCCGGCTGTGTTTATTGAAAGCAGCATCAATCCAAACTCCATTAATGCGGTAATTGAAGGAGCTGCGAGCAAGGGACTTACTGTTAAGCTCGGCGGAGAGCTGTTCTCTGATGCGATGGGGGACGCTGGTACGCCTGAAGGAACCTATATCGGTATGTATCGGCATAATATTGACACGATCTATGAAGCTTTGTTAGAAAAGGGTGAGTAACTATGGCTATTTTGCAAGTGAATGATTTGCAGGCAGCTTATCGTAAAAACAGAGTTCTGGACCATGTTTCCTTTGAAGTCAAGCAAGGGACGCTAACGGGCATCGTAGGACCTAATGGCGCAGGAAAGTCCACCTTGCTAAAGGTGATGCTGGAGCTACATCCGAGACTTGCGGGTCATGTGCAGTTTTTTGGAACACAGCTAAGTAAGGTGAAGACTAGAATTGGCTATGTGCCGCAGCGCGGCTCTGTAGATTGGGACTTTCCAACGAATGCGCTCGATGTCGTCATGATGGGTCTGTACGGAAGGATCGGCTGGCTTAAGCTGCCAAAACGCTGTCATAAGGATCAAGCGCTCGCTGCGCTTGATCAGATGGGCATGGCTGATTATGCGAACCGTCAAATTAGCCAGCTTTCAGGCGGTCAGCAGCAACGAGTATTTTTGGCAAGAGCTTTAGTGCAGAACGCTGATCTTTATTTCATGGATGAGCCGCTGGCAGGCGTAGACGCCGCAACTGAAACAGCCATAATGGCAACGTTGAAAGAGCTAAAGGGAGCGGGTAAAACGGTTATGGTCGTCCATCATGACCTGCAGACGGTTGAGGAGTACTTCGATCATGTATTGCTGTTAAATCGAACCGTAGTGGCGCATGGATCAACGGAATCGACCTTTACGAAGGATAATGTTTACCGTGCCTATGGCGGAACACTTCGCTTCTTGAAGGAGGCATAAGGATGAATATGCTTTTATCGCCAAATACGCAGTGGGTGCTGTTAAGCACGCTTATTCTTGGAATGGCAGCCGGCATGATCGGCTGTCTTGCTTATTGGAAACGGCAAAGCCTAATGAGTGATGCTTTGTCCCATGCGGCATTGCCGGGCGTCGTTATCGCATTCGCGCTATACGGCTCCAAAAACCTGCTCGTCATGATTGTCGGTGCAGCGGTAAGCGCATTGCTAGGCGCGTTTTTTATAAGCTGGATACGTTCATCGAGCCGAATTAAAGAGGACACAGCGATGGGGATGATATTGTCGGTGTTTTTCGGTCTTGGTATTATGCTGCTGACGATCGTCAATCGAACGGGCGGCGGCAATCAGAGCGGGCTTGACGGCTTCATATTCGGGCAAGCGGCTTCGATGGTTCGCAAGGATGTATACACGATGCTTATCCTTGGATTAATCGTAATGGTTGTCGTGTGGATCGCCTTCAAGGAGTGGAAGCTGTTTCTATTTGATGCGGACTTCGCTCAAGGGCTTGGTTTATCCAGCAGATGGATGAATGGGATTTATACATTCGTGCTTGTGCTTGTCATCGTAATTGGTATTCAAGCAGTCGGCGTTATCCTCATGTCTGCGCTGCTCATCATTCCATCTGTAAGCGCTCGGTATTGGAGCAGCTCTTTCAAACAGATGATCATTTTATCAGCATTATTCGGGGGAGCTGCCGGCGTAATCGGTACGATGGTCAGCGCTATTGGAAACGGGTGGCCGACGGGGCCGTTTATAGTCGCCGCGTCCTCATGTCTATTTTTTACATCGATGCTGTTCGGCTCGGAAAAAGGCTTGGTCGTAAAAGCGGTGCAGCTGCGAATTCAGCGCAAGGAAGCCGCTAAAGGATGGACGCAGCAGACGACGGCAATGAAGGAGGTACAGCCATGATGAGCTACACCGCGTGGATCTTACTAACCGCATCCTTAGTCGGGGCATGCTGCGGTATTATCGGCACCTTCTTAATATTAAGACGAATGGCAATGATGGCCGATGCAATCAGCCATACTGTGCTGCTGGGCATTGTTGTTGCCTATCTTCTTACAAGAGAGCTAAGCGGCATTCATATGCTCATTGGCGCGATTATCGCCGGATTGCTGACAGCAATGCTTGTTCAATGGTTTCACAATAAAGGCGTGCAGCAGGATGCATCGATTGGCGTTGTATTTACGACCTTGTTCGCGATTGGAGTCATCCTTATCGCCGTTCAGGCCGGGAATGCTCATTTGGATGTCAAACACGCTTTAATGGGTGAAATTACATTTGTACCGTGGAATACGGTCACATTGCCGCTCGTTGGAGACATTCCTCAAGCTGTGCTTATGTTATGCGCTGTACTTGTCATTATCCTTTTCGTTATCATCGCGTTCTATAAGGAATGGAAGCTGACTTCGTTCGATCCTGCGCTTGCGGCGAGCTTGGGTATTCCTGTCGCGGCTATGCACTATGTATTTATGTCGCTCGTATCGGTTACGACAGTCGCTTCCTTTGACGCGGTAGGGGCGATTATGGTAGTCGCTATGTTGATCACCCCTGCAGCAGCGGCTTATTTATGGACGGATCGTCTTTCGGTTATGCTCGGTTTAAGCGTTGGATTTGGCGTTGTTTCCGCTATCATCGGCTATTATATAGCTCTTTGGCTGGATACATCAATATCCGGTTCTATGGCTTTTGCTACGGGGCTAGTTTTTCTAATCAGCTTCTTGTTCTCGCCTAAGCATGGCGTTGTATACAGCCGTTTGTTTCACAATCGCAAGCCTTTATTAGAAAATAATGAAACATAATGGAATAATGCGACGTAATAAGAGAGAGCTTAAGCAGAATACGTTAAATAACCCATTAGATATAAGGAGGAAGCAATTATGCTTATTACAACGACACCGACGATTGAGGGTCGTCCGATTCAGCAGTATACAGGGGTAGTGACAGGTGAGGCTATCATGGGCGCTAACGTTGTTCGCGACTTCTTTGCTTCTATTACGGACATTGTAGGCGGACGATCAGGCGCTTATGAAGGAAAGCTGAAAGAAGCACGTGATGTAGCAATTGATGAAATGAAGCAGCAAGCTTCACGTCTCGGGGCAAATGCAATTGTCGGCATTGATATTGATTACGAGGTTGTGCGTGAAGGCATGCTGATGGTAGCAGTCAGCGGCACAGCGGTTGTTATTTAACATAGAAGACATTCTATTCGTGTACAGACATAATGAGGCACAGCATCTCTCGGCTAGAAAGCGGAGGATGAGGTGTCTCATTTTTGCTTTGAGCAACTTTATAGCTCGTCATATCGTTAACAAATATAGTAAAATAAGAATAATGAATGCAGAGAGAGGGGTTCTATTGTGAAGTTGCCTATGTCAAGCCGCTATAATTATATGATGCTCGTCGCTTTGCTGGCATTAGTAGCCGTATTACTGATGCCTGCGGGACGAACCTATGCAGAACCGCTTTCGGAAGGAATAGAAATAAAATCGGAAGTCGGGTATCAGGGCTATGTGAAACAGGATAAATGGTTTCCGGTCAAGCTGACCCTGACGAATCGCATGGATAAAGATGTGTCGGGTGAGCTTGTATTATCAGCATTGTCCAGCAATTACGGTTCGACCAATGATTATGTCGTTCCAGTAGAGCTGCCTCAAAATACGGAGGTCGTCGTAACACTGGGCGTTCCTGGCGACGTCCTCAAGAAATCGTCAAGCAAGCTCAGCTTCTATAAAGGCTCGTACAACGAGGGGACGAAGCTGCCGATAATAGGTAATGATTATATTGATAATAAAATGACGAACAGCTATACAATCGGTGTACTGTCGCGTGATCCGGATACGCTTAATTTCATGCCTTCCTTGAACCAGAAAGGCTATGACATCGTCATCATCCCGGTTACGGAGGATCAGCTGCCGGAACAATCGCTGCTGCTAGACACATTGGATACGCTGGTCATCAACGATGTAGCTACTTCCTCATTAGAGGAGAAGCAGGTTCAAGCTATAACGGATTGGGTCAAAAGAGGCGGGACACTCGTGCTGTCTGGCGGCGCAGGGTACGCGAAGACAGCTGCATCGTTCGATGAGATCGCTCCCATTAAGGCAACTGGCACATTAGAATTGACAGATTTCTCGGCTGTTGCGATTGCTGGGGAAGCTGAATGGCCGACTGGAAGTAAAATGACCGTTTCGATTGGCGAGCTGCAAAACAGCAGCGCGACTTTGATGCAAGGAGATGTTCCGATAGCGGCAACACGATCTGTCGGTCTCGGCGAGGTTGTATACGCAGCCTTTGATCCATCGCTTGCGCCAGCTGCAACTTGGTCTGGCAGTGCGACGCTTTGGTCTAAGCTGCTGCAAAATAATATGCAAATGCTGGCGAACGGCGTGAATTACTACCCAGGTGCGATGAATCAAAGCTTCAACCGCATTATCGATGAGTTTCCGTCTATTAACCCGCCGAACTTCGGGGTTCTACTGCTTATTTTCGGTATATATCTGTTCATAGTGGCACCGCTGCTTTATTTTATATTAGCAAAGTCTGATCGCAGAGAATGGGCATGGTGGCTTATTCCAGTTCTGTCTATTGCAGCTGGCTTTGCTGTGTTTCTGTTCGGCGCTGACGATAAGCGGGCGATGTCGGCGCATACAATAGAGATCGTCAAGCTGACAGGGGATGGCGAGGGCATTGTGTCAGGAGCGACAGCTGTGTTTGTGCCGAATGGCGGAACGGTTCGCATGAATTTTGGCGAAAAGGTGTATGCGACAAGCTACGCTAATTCCTATAACAATAATATTTCAGGAAACTTCAATCCGAACGGGAATACCCAGCTCGTTATGAACGACAGCTCGACGACAGCGGTATGGCGGGATGTGTCTTATTGGTCCACGCGCAAAGCTTGGCTTGATGAACGTGTGATGGAAGATGAGGCTGGTCAATTTCAAATTAGCTTCAAAAAATCAGGTACAGGCTATGAGGTGTCTGTAACTAATGAGACGATGAGCAGCATGACTGACGTTGCGGTGCTTATGAACGGTCAAGCTTATCGGCTGGGCGATTTAAAAGCTGGTGAGAGCGGATCAGCGGCAGTAGGCATGGGCGGCACTATATACAGCCACATGGATTATGGCTGGATGCTGTTCAATCATTCAGGCAACTACAACGATGATAAGAAGTATAGGGAACGAGAAGTGTTAAACAGCTATATGAACCAAAATAACAGAGGATCGGTCAATGGCGGAGCGCCTGTGGTCGTTGGGTTCAGTCAAACGAAGGAAGCGAAATACAAAGTGAACGGAACAGCGATCAAGGGTGATAACCTGACGATGTGGGTGCAGCAAATTGATGAAATGCTCATTGACGGGAATAAAGTGGCGGTAAGCAGCTCATCGCTAATGCCAAGCATCATAGAAAACACGCTGCAGCATATGAACTTTGAATGGGGCGGAATGATGTATGTCGGTCAAGGGGAGCTTGTCCTGCAATATATACTGCCGCGCAATAATGAGATTCATTATACAGAGCTGTCGGTTCTCAATTCTGGTCAGGGACAGGTTTGGAAAATTTGGCATGAAGCGAGCGGAGCTTGGATTGATTTGGCCAGTGCATCTTCATTCCTAGATGAGTATTTGTTAGACGGAGCTGCCCTGAGACTTAAGCTGGTTGCAAGCAGTGAGTCGAATGCCGCAGTACCCGTGCTGCTGTTGGAAGGAGAGGTGCGTTAGGATGAGTATAGAACAGAAGCTTCCGGAAGAATATGATTCTCAGGCTGGGGATCAGCGTGCTTCCGTGCCCATGATCGAAATAAAAGGCCTTTCACGAACCTTTGGCAGCTTTCAAGCGCTGAAGTCGATCGATCTGACGATTCATAAGGGGACAGTGTTCGGCTTCGTTGGCCCTAACGGCGCAGGAAAATCTACAACGATGTCTATATTGGCCACATTGCTGGCCCCTACAGCCGGATATGCGAAGGTTGATGGGTACGATGTGACGAAGTATCCGCATGAGGTGCGCAAAAGGATCGGCTATATGCCTGATTTTTTCGGCGTGTATGATAATTTTAAAACGATTGAATATTTGCATTTTTACGGCGCTAGCTATGGGATTCCTAAAGCAGAGCGGGAGGCGCTTATTCCTCAGCTGCTGGAGCTCGTCAATCTTAGCGACAAGAAGGATGCTTATGTCGATACACTGTCTCGCGGAATGAAACAGCGGCTTTGCTTAGCTCGCTGCCTGGTTCATGATCCCGAGCTGCTCATTCTGGATGAGCCGGCTTCTGGTCTGGATCCGAGAGCGCGCATTGAAATGCGCGAAATATTGCGAGAGCTGAAAGCGATGGGGAAGACAATTATCATTTCATCGCATATTTTGCCCGAGCTGGCTGAGATGGTTGATGAAATCGGCGTCATTGAGCACGGTACGATGACAGCGCAGGGCAATGTGACAGACATTCAAAATCGTTTGCGAGTGAAGCGGTTCCTGCAAATCCGACTGCTTGATCGCGTTGAAGAAGCGGAGCAATTTCTGCGAGACCGACCGTACGTTAATCGGCTGCTGCGTGATGAGCAAGGTATTCAGATCCATTTCGGCGGACATGACGCGGAGCAATCGGAGCTGCTGCATGCGCTTATGGAAGCGGGCTTCAAGCTGGTATCGTTCAGCGAAGCTCAGACGAATCTAGAGGATGTATTCCTAGAGATTACGAAGGGAGGAGACGATGTACAATGAAAAACACAGCAGCTGAAGGCCGCGGTTTGAGCCAGCTCCGTTCATGGCTGATCAACCCGGTATTGAATAAAGAATTTACGCTTCGCATGCGCACGCCTCGCTCGATGTGGACATTGTTCTTTTATTTGCTGGCGCTTGGCTTTATTATGTTCAGCGCGATCTATTTAACGCAATCACTCGGCGGCAACAGCCGTTCGTTCAATCCGGAGAACAGTAAAGTTTTATTTTACTTTCTCGCATTTGCTCAGCTGGGGCTGATCGCTTTTATGGCTCCGGGACTAACGGCAGGCGTCATTAGCGGAGAGAGAGAAAAGCAGACGTTGAATCTGCTGCTGACGACACAGCAAAGCTCCTCGACGATCATTTTGAGCAAGCTGGTGTCCTCTTTAAGCTTTATGATCGTTATTGTTTTAAGCACAATTCCAATCTATAGCATGGTCTTTCTTTATGGAGGCATTTCGCCAAAGCAGCTGGTGCTCGTCTTTCTATTCTATGTATATATCATGTTCGTTCTGGGGTCGTTCGGCATTATGTTCTCGACTTTGCTGAAGCGGACGATGATCTCGGTTATCGCAACCTACGGAGTCGGTCTGTTTATATTTGTCGGGACAGCAATTCTATTCTATGTCGTGATGGGAGTTATGCAGCAGATGTCTTATAATTCAACCAATTTTTCGTACGGCTGGATTGGACATATTTTGGCGTGGAATCCGATTGCCGCGCTGTACAGCATATTGGAGCCTTCCCTAACAACTGAAATTTATCAAATGGGCTATAGCAGCAGCGGTCAGAAAAAGCCGGCCATCCAGCTGTGGCAGGAATTTATGCTCATATACGCGGTATTGGCGGCACTAGCATTATGGCTAAGCATCCGCAAGCTGCGCCCGCGGTTGAAAAAATAGGATGTAGCTGCTGCAAGAGCGGAAATCGATGTTGGAGTGGGAAAGTGGCAGATAGGGTGAGGTAGAGTTGCTTCTAAGAGCAGAAATCGCTCATGCAGAGTTGGAGTTGGTATGGTGAGCTGCTGTAAGAGCGGTAATCGATGTTGGAGCGGGCTGATGGAATGATTAGTTTGTTGCGCTTAACATTGGTCGATTATTAGATGGGTTAATAGGGTGAATTGCAGCTTGATTTAGTTTATATCATTAAATATTCGTGGTATTAATCGTTGGTGTTGATGTGACTTCGTAAGTACTAAACAGAAGAAGAGGAGTGAGCTTAGATGGAGAAGCATAACCGATCGTTGATCATGCTGCTTCGGCCTGTACAGCTACGTCTGACTGCGTTTGCTGTTTGCCGTTATGCGCTTATCGGTCTGCTAGTCGGTGGAGCTGCCGCGATGCTTGCGCTTGGGGCGGGTCGGTTATGGCCGCTCCTCTATATAAAAGAATTCTCTTTAATTTTAATAGGTGCAGGGTTGGCCGCGGGCTTCGCCGCAGCGATCTGGAAAAGAGCTTCAATTCAAGAAGCAGCGCAAGCGATGGATCTGCATGGTGCTGATGATGCGATTACGACAGCATTAGGGCGCTTATCACAAAAAGCCGAGGAAGCGCAGCCGATTGTACGTTTGCAGCGAGAGGCAGCAATGGATGAGGCGGAGCGATTCGTTGGAGGCCTGCGTGAGCGCTTGCCGTGGCCAGCATGGCGAAGCTGGCGATGGCTCGTATACAGTGCGGCGGCGGTCATTGTTATATCCGCCGCACTGCTTGTATGGCCGAACCCGCTGGATGAGCGGGCAGAGGCGCTTATGCAGGCGAAGGACCGCCTGCAGACAGCAGAGCGCGAGGCTGAGAAGCTGGCCGAGCTGGTAGAAAGCGCAGAGCTGCCAAAGGATATGCAGCAGGAGCTGCTCAAGCCGCTCGAGGAGCTGCGGGATAAGCTTGATTCGCTCGGCGCCGATAATCTAGCGGCGCTGGAAGAGCTTGAAGCAGCGATTCGCGAGCTGGAGCTTGCCGCTGACGCCGCGAAGGAGGCGGCAAAGCGACTGGATGAGCTGGCGAGCGGCATGAGCAGCGAGCCGAGCTTGCGTGAGCTCGGGACGGCTTTGCAGGACCGAGATGCCGCTGGTGTAGAGCAAGCGCTTGATGCGATGCGCTCGGAGATGGCAAGGCTGACGCCAGAGCAGCGCGAAGCGCTGGCGGAAGCGATGGAGCGGCTGGCGGAGCAGCAGCCGCAGGATGGCTCCACCGCCGACAGCGGTCTGGCGGAGGCGCTGGAGCAGGCGGCGCGCGAGGTGCGCGAAGCCGCCGAGGCTGGGAGCGGCGAAGATGCGCTCGCCGCTTTGCAGGATGCGCTTGCCCGCGAATTGTCGCAGGGTGAGCTGGAAGCGCTGGCCAAGCAGCTTGCTGGCCAACTGACGCAAAGCGGGCAGCAGCTTGCCAAAGGTATATCGGAGGCTGGCGGCAACGTGCCGGCTTCATGGGCCAATGCGATTGCAAGCAATAGCGGGTCGGCTGCTGGAGAAGGCTCAGAAGGCTCCGGTTCAGGAACGTCCGGCGAGGGAGCTGAGGGCGGTGAGGGTGCTGGTTCCGGCGAAGGAACTGGCGAAGGCTCTGGCAGTGGTGCTGGAGAAGGGAATGGGAGCGGTTCTGGCTCCGGCAACGGTAACGGAAATGGATCAGGAAGCGGATCAGGAGCAGGCAACGGAACAGGCAGCGGCGCTGGCTCCGGAAGCGGTACAGGAACAGGGAGCGGTGGAAACGGCTCTGGGGCAGGCAGTGGACAAGGGGCGGGCGTTGGTGTTGGCAGCCGAAATCTGGTAACGACGCCGCGCAGCATGGAAGGCTCAGGCAATGTCCAGCAGGATGGCGGACCCGCAACTGGCGGTCAGGTGCAGACAGGAGGCGAATCGCCGATGATCGACGGGATGACTCGCCCGTATGAGGAAGTGTACAACGAGTATGCGACGGAGGCGAAGCAATCGCTGGGACGTTCTCAGCTGCCTGAGAGCATGCAGGAGAAGGTAAAGCAATATTTTGACCAAATACAACCGAATCGTTGAACGAGGTGAAAGTAAAGATATGATCGAAACGAAGGAACAGCTTACAGAAGCGGCTGCGCGAGTGGCTGTACTTAAGCAGGAAGTTGGACGCGTAATTGTGGGACAGCATCAGGTTGTCGAACAGCTGCTATGGTGCTTGCTGGCGGGCGGTCACGCACTGCTGGAAGGGATACCCGGCCTCGGCAAAACGATGCTTGTACGTACGGTTGCGGACGCCGTGTCGCTGCAGTTTTCGAGGATTCAATTCACGCCGGACTTAATGCCCTCAGACATTACAGGCACAACGTTGATCGACTTCGGTGCGCAAGGCGCGTCATCGCATCGTTTCCAGCCGGGACCGATATTTGGCAATCTTGTGCTCGCAGATGAAATTAATCGGGCGACACCGAAAACGCAGTCGGCGCTGCTCGAGGCGATGCAGGAAGGAACGGTAACAGCGGGCGGCGAGACGCATCAGTTGCCAAAGCCGTTCTTCGTCCTTGCTACGCAGAACCCGATCGAGCAAGAGGGTACATACCCTTTGCCTGAAGCGCAGCTGGATCGTTTTTTGCTCAAAATCGGCGTGGAATATCCTACTCGAGAAGAATTAAAAGAGATCGTGCTGCGTACGACAGCGCTCGAGAAGCCGCAGGCTGAAACCGTCATTGACGGAAAAGCTTTGAACGAGCTGCAGCAAATGGCGAAGAGTCTGCTTATCGCTGATGAGATGCTGGATCTCGCTGTTCGAATAGTCATGATGACGCACCCGAATGAGCCGGATGCCCCCGAGGATATAAAGCGTTTTGTCCGCTTTGGTGCCGGACCGCGTGCGCTGCAGGCGCTAGTATCGGTCAGCCGCGTCCGTGCGCTGTGTGCTGGTAAAATGCATGTCTCCTGGAATGATATCCGCGAGGTTGCGTATCCGATTTTGCGGCATCGCATCGTACTTAGCTATGAGGCGCAAGCGATGGGGCTGACGAGCGATCGGATGACTGAATCGATCTTGCAAGCGATTGAGGCGCAGCGATGAAAGTGCCGGAGACAGCGGCAAGCAACGTCAGCCAACAGCTAACTGCTGAAGCGGCACTTAAGCTATTGTTCCCTGATGCGGGTATTTTGTCCCAAGCGGAACGGCTTAGGCTAACGGCTGAAGGACGCATTCGCGGTACTCTTGCGGGCAAGCGACGATCAAGCCAGCTTGGCGGCTCGCAGGAATTCGCAGATTATCGTCCGTATGTGCCTGGTGACGATATAAGGCGCATTGATTGGAATGTTTACGGCCGAACAGGCCGCGCTTATATGCGTCAATATTGGGATGAGCAGGAGCTGCAGCTTCAACTGTACATAGATATGTCCCGTTCGATGCAATTCGGGCAAGGTGAAAGCAATAAGTTAGCGTATGCATTGCGATTGGCGGCGGCAGTCGGCTTTGCAACGCTTTGCGGGGAGGATCGTGTCGCTGTTCATTTGTACAGTACCATGATCGAGCAGCAGTTGCCGTTGCTGAGGGGGAGAGCTTCTTCATCGAAGCTGTTTCAGTTTTTAGCTGAAGCGCTTCTATTACGGAGTGAGCAGGTGGAGAACCCGCCTTACGGGCAGGAATGGCAGTCAAGCCAACAATCATCAGGCCTGCAAACAAGCCAACAATCAAACCAGCAAAGATTACAATCGAGTCAACAATCCAGCCAATCATTAAGCTTTCAGCCAAGCGACAATAACGTTGTTTCAAATATGGCAGCACCCTTTATGCAGCCAGGCGCGCTTCCGCGCCGCTCAGGGGTGACATGGCTGTTAACGGACGCATTGTTTGAGGAAGGCATAGAACAGACGCTGTTGTCTTTCATTGCAGCTCGGCAGAAGGTCGTCCTTATTCATGTGATGTCTCCTGAGGAGCTTGACCCGACGCTTAGCGGCGAGCTGCGGCTGATCGACAGCGAGCTTCGATCAGGCAAGGAAGTTGCTGTTGGTCATAAGCTGTTGTCAGATTATCGTGCAGCGGCAGCGGCTTATCAGACGGAGCTGAAGCAGCTATGCGCTGAACGCGGCGTCGATTACTTATTTGTGAATACAGCTTTGCCGTTGCAGGATACGTTAAGCAGTCTGCAAATGATAGGTGCGCTTAAACATTAAACAGCATCCCAAAGCAGCGTAGAGAGGAGGGGGACGGATGGGCTTTTTAACGCCAGCTGCAGCATGGTTCGCATTGGCTTTACCAGTAATAGCAGCGATGTATATTTTGAAGCGGACCTATAAAAACACCGAAATATCAAGCCATTTATTATGGCGGCGAGTGCTCCAAGAACAAGAAGCGAACCGTCCCTGGCAGCGGCTGCGCAGCCGCTGGCTTCTGCTGCTGCAACTGCTTGTCGCAATGCTGCTAGTACTCGCTTTAATGGGACCCTATATCGATAGTACTGGCCATACCACAGGTCATGCTGTCCTTATGATCGATCGGTCAGCCAGCATGACAACCCAGCCTGCTAAGGACGAAGCGCATACACGGTTGGAGCTTGCGCTTCAATTAGCTGAGCAGTGGATAGATGAGCAATCAGGCAATCGTCCTATTACATTAATAACTGCCGGAGCACTGCCTGAGGTGCTGACTACAAAGCAAAGCAATCAGGCGGAGCTAAAGCGATTACTGAGAACGATTCAGCCTTATTACGGCAAAGCAGATCAGGCAGCGGCTCTGTCCATGTCGGATTCCTTGCTGCACGGCAGCGAGAATGGAAGCCTGATCCTCATTACAGACGGTCAGTGGATTGATGCAGAGGAAGCTAATATGCTGGACGTAAGGATGCCAATTACGCTGATGTTAATCGATGGAGAGTCGTCTATTCGAAACGCAGCGCTTCTCTACTTCGGCATTCAATCCGACCCTAGCGGAGAGGGCAATAACATCGGAACGATTACCGTACGCAACGACAGCGACAAGGAGCAGCGTGTTCATGTGAATGTATATGCTGAGAATGATGCAAGGCTGCAGAAAGCTGCCGAGCTAGTACTTGATGTGGCGGCAGGCGGCTGGGAAAGCGCAGAGGTAAGCGGGCTGCCGGATTCACGCTATTATAAGGCGCATATAAGTGGATTGACTGATGCTGTTCTTGCGGATAACAGCGATTTTGCTTTCCCATCCGTTGAGCGGGTAAGAGAAGTGTTGATAATTACAGAAGGCAATCTGTTTCTTGAGAAAGCGCTGCTGCTGGCGGGCGTGAAGCCAGTCAAAATAAATCCAAGCAGTCCTGCGCCGACAGCTGAGCAAGCGGAGAACATAGATTGGATCATCGTGGACGGCAGCTATGAGCAGCTGCAGAGCAATGATGACTGGTCAGACATGCTTGCCGCACGCCCGATCTGGATTATCGATCACCCACAGGAGAATGATCCGTCAACAGCAGTGCCTAGCAATATGCGCGCCGTGATGGAGGACCACCCCGTAACAGCCTATCTGACGTTCAACGACACCTATATCGGGCGTTTCGCAACACCTGCTCAAAGTGAATTGGATTGGGGAAGCGTTGTGCTTACCTATGGCGGCATTCCAGCCATATACGCGGGTGAATCCGGAGGATTGCCAAGACTTCGGTTTACATTCGATATGCAAAATACTGATCTTCCGCTGCGACCGGAATTTCCAGTACTCATTGTACAAGCCGCACAATGGATGAGCGGCGGTTCACAGTTGGAGCTAGGATCGGCCGAGACTGGGCAGGAGCTGGAGGTGTCGCTTCGCTCAGATACGACTAACGTCGAATGGTTGGCCATTGAGCTGGCGGGAGCTGGCCTGGCACATGAGCAAGCTCTTTCAGGACAAACATCTGAAGCGGCAATTTCTGAAAATGGCCACTTTACGGTGCCAAGCGTACCAGGCTTGTACAAGCTTATTGAACGCAATGATGCAGGTTCTATTATAAATGACAGATTGCTTGCGGTTTCAGCGAATTTAACAGAGCTGAGCCAGTTGTCCGGAGGCTTGGAGCTGTCTTTTGCAGATAACCATAGTAGTGCAGGGGATGTTGAGGCCGAAGCGGCAACAGCTGCGACGGAGCAGCAATCACTGCTAGTGTGGGCTGTACTTTTTATGCTGTTAGTGATGTTGGTGGAATGGGAGGTGTACCGTCGTGGGTATACAAGCTAATGCGCCATGGGCGCTGCTGCTTCTAATTCCATGGGCAATCTACCTTTGGTGGATGCTTCGCATGACCATTCGCTTGCAGGGCGCTCGCAAAATTGCGGCCATTACGATGCGCGCATTCATCGTACTGCTGCTTATATGTGTGGCCGCCGATGTTCAGCCGTACACGCTGCAGAAGCAGCGTAATGTCGTCTTTATAGCTGACCGATCCGCCAGCATGCATGCTGACGATAAGCTTGGCGAATGGATGGCGTCAGTCTGGTCTGAACGAGAGGAAGAAGACCGCAGCGGCATTGTTTCGGTCGGGCGAAACGCGGCAGTCGAACGCATGCTTTCTGCTGAACCTTTCTTCAGCGAGTCGAGCTATACCTTTCGCGCGAATGTTAACGACCGTTATACCGATCTTGCTGGAGCTATGCAGCTAGCGGGAGCGCTGCTCACTAAAGATGGGGGCGGTCGAATCGTATTGTTGTCTGACGGCAGCGAAAATATAGGTGATGCCAGGCGCCTGGCGCGGCTTCTCAAGGATGCGGGCGTTGCTGTTGATGTGCTGCATATGGAGTCGACGCTCACCACAGACGCCGCGATACAGGAGCTTAAAGTGCCGTCATTGCTGCGTCAAGGCGAGACCTTTACCTTTGAGCTTACGATTATGAGTACTGTGCAAGGCGCGGCACAGCTTCGACTATATGGCAATCAGAACGAATTGATCACTACAAATGTACAGCTGGAGCGGGGAGAGAACCATTTTCTGCTGCAAAATATAGCTGTCCAATCTGGCTTTCAAAGCTTTCGTGCGGAGCTGTTCATGGAGGGCGATGAGCAAGAGGCTAATAATGCCGCTCATGCTTTCAGCCGCGTAAGCGGCGCACCTGCTGTATTGATCGTTGAGGGCAAGCAGTCTTCCTCGGCAAATATCGAGGCAGCTTTGGCCGCATCTTTTATTCGTTATGATACGATTATACCGGAGCAGCTGTCCGTTGAGCTTGCCAATTATGCGGCTTATGACAGTATTATTTTGAACAATGTGCCCGCTACCAGAATTGCCGAAAAACCGATGCAGTGGATCGCTAAGGCTGTCTCTGATTACGGTATTGGCTTAGTGATGCTTGGCGGGGACGACAGTTATGGGCTTGGCGGTTATTTTAAGACGCCTGTTGAGCGTGCTCTGCCTGTTTATATGGATCTGCAAGGTAAAAAGCAAATTCCTTCACTTGGCCTTATGCTCGTAATTGACCGATCAGGAAGCATGTCAGACGGTAAGCTAGAGCTGGCTAAGGAAGCGGCGATGAGAACCGTTGAGCTGCTGCGTGAAGAGGATACGGTAGGCGTTATCGCTTTTGATACCGAGCCGTGGCTGGTGCTGGAGCCAACTAAGCTGTCAGATCGAGATTCGGTACTCGCTGATATCCAGGGCATACAAGTCGGCGGCGGTACCGATATTTATCCCGCAGTCAGCGAAGGCTATGAGCATTTGCTGGCAATGGACGCTCAGCGCAAGCATATGATTCTGCTGACGGATGGGCAATCGGCGAATAACAACAATTACAGCACGATCACATCCGGTATGGTTGACAATCACATTACAATGTCTACAGTTGCGGTCGGCGACGGCTCTGACCAACAATTACTGAAGCGATTAGCAGATGAAGCGAAAGGCCGGTATTATTTTACCAATGATCAAAGCACGCTTCCCGCTATTTTCAGTCGAGAGACGATTCTGATGTCGCGTACTTACGTGGTCGAGCAGACATTCACTCCAAGCGTCGGGCAAGGGGGAGATTGGTCGTCGTTATGGCAGGTCGGCATTCCGCTCATTAACGCCTATGTCGCGACAACGCCAAAAGAACTGGCCGAGGTGGCGCTTTGGACGCCAGACGGTGATCCGCTGCTTGCCAGGTGGACCTATGGCTCCGGGCGAACGGTTGCGTGGACAAGTGATATGAGCGGCAAATGGGCTCGTGAATGGGTGGATTGGTCTTCAATGCCAAGCGTGCTTGTCGAGTGGATCAAGTGGACCTTTCCTCAATTCGAGAGCACCCCTTATACATTGTCAACGGTAACGGAGGACGGAGAAGCGAAGCTTCGTGTTCGTACAGGAGCAAGCGGCTCTGATGGCGGCGAGCTTGCTGTAAGTATACAAAGCGGTGATGAGTTAGAGGCCAATCGTATCAAACGATTAATGCCGGTTGGGCCGCGGGATTACGAGGTGGAGTTGGATGTGTCTGAGCCGGGCGTATATTTGGCGCAAATTGGCCAGCGTTCTGAAGGTGCTGATGGGGGAATGATTCCAAAGGGCATAACGGCTGGTTTCGTCATTCCGTATTCACCAGAATATCGGATTTCGAACGTAGACGGACTATCCTTGCTGCAATCCATTGCCGCTATTACGGGCGGGCAGGAGCTTAGTTGGGATAAGCCGGAGCAGGCGCTTCAATTCGAGCCAATTATCGCCAGACAGCCTTTGGAATGGTCAAGAGCCTTGCTCTTAACCGCGTTGCTGCTTTGGTTGATCGACATCGCCATTCGCCGTTTATCGCTTCCTTGGGGATTATGGATGACTAAGCTGAAGAGCAAATGGCTGCCGCAGCGCAGTTTGAGCGGAAGCCTGCCGGGACCGCCGATTCAGAGCGGCTCTTCGTCAGCAGTCAGCCGATTACAGAAACGAACTAGTGAAGCTGGTAAATTTTACGGCTTATCAAGCGGCGCTCCTGTCGATCCTTCAACGATAGATACTGCATCCAACAACATAGCTGACGCAATAGCTACCAAGAAGCCGCAGGCATATGCGAATAATGCAACATTTCAACATGCAGCGCCCAACATGAAAGGAAAGCCTAACAATAGCGCACCGAAGGACAATTCAAAGCAGAGTGATACAAAGCTTGGTGACAGGAATCCTGTCTCAAAGGAGAATCCATCGCCTAATAGGAATAGCCCATCGGAAAGCGATGGCACAATCAATCGATTGCTTGCCGCAAAAAACAAAAATAAGCGTTAGGACGAATACAATCAGGTGAATTTTCGGCAAGTGTACAATAGCTGCTTGAAGCGTTACAATAGACTCTGATAAAAGTACGTTAAGGAGTGAACAGATATGTACGGAGAAATGACAGCAGAAGAGCTGCGCAGCAAGCTTGCTGCAGGCGAAAATGTAAATTTAGTTGATGTGCGCGAGCCTGATGAATGGCAGGACGGACATATTAAAGAAGCTCGAAGCATCCCTCTATCGCAATTTGTAGAGCGAGTGCATGAGCTTCATCGCGAGGATCAAGAGGACCAAGAAATCGTCCTTATATGCCGCAGCGGCAATCGCAGCGGCAAAGCGTGCGATTATCTCGCGACACAAGGGTATACCGTGATCAATGTTCTCGGCGGCATGCTTGCATGGCAGGGTGAAGTAGCTACTGGGGAATAACAGCTTATATAAGCAATATCATCAGAAGGCGACAATCAGTCCTCAAGAATATATTGCAGAACACGAAAACGTCTTCGTTGCTTTTTAAGCAATCGAAGGCGTTTTTTTGAAATATGATACTTAGGAGGCGAGTAAAAAGCATGACTTACAGCGGAGTGATCGTCATCTCGCTAATCATCATTGTGGTCGCGTCTCTCTTATTTAAGAAGCAGCTGGCCAAACGGACATTGATGGAGTTATTGGCATTATCTTTTTTGTTTGTTCTTACTGGAGGCGTATTTATGGTTTACAGCTCGCTGCAGGGTCAGCAGGCGGTTGACTTGCTCGTTGGTTACCTTCTAGTTACTACAGGCTTTCTTATTGGCTTGCTTTCATTTTTGTTTAAAAAAGATTGACTAAGCAGGTGGCATACTTTGGGTTTCGACACATGGATATCCATTCAATCATTAATGTGGCTGTTAAATGTTCAATGGAGGCTGGTATGATGATTTTCATTATGCTATGTTTACTTTTTATCATTATTTCGGTTATTGGATTTATTCGATTTCGGGTCACCAGTCCATATTCAAAAGGCATTTTCTTAGCTGTCGTATTTTCTATCTTGGCTGTAGTATGCCTCGCTCAAAACTATACACAAAGTTTAATCCAAGGAGCCGAAGACGGGATCAGCATATCCAATCAAGTTGCTTATTGGTTAATTGGCGAAGATAATTGGACGGTGGAGAGATTTAAAGAGTGGTTTGAGCTGTCTATTTATTTTACGTTGTTCCTTATTGTGATTTATCCAATTGTAATGATAGCGGAAAAGAGATTGAATAGGAAAAATGTTTGATGCTTGCATTCGACAATATGTATTTCATGGCATATCCGATGTTCTTGAAGGAATCACTATTGACACAACGGTCATTTTTATTGTATAACTACGTTTAACTTATATAAGCAGAGCATTGATGAATGGGACAGTAGTCGAGGACGGATAGTCGCAGCGAGCCGGGTTAGTGGAAGCCGGTACGGATGTCTTGGATGAAGCGGGCCCGGGAAATGATCTCCCGAGTATTAGTGAAGACTAATTGTAGGGTGGTCCGGTCAATCGACCGTTATCAAAAGGAGTGGCCGGCATGCGCATGCCTGGCACATAGAGTGGTACCACGGGAATCAAAGACTCTCGTCTCTTCATTAGGAGACTTGAGTCTTTTTTGTCGTTGCAAACAAAGAAGGGAGAAGAAAAGTATGATTTATGATGTCATTAGCAAGGCTGTCAATGATTTGTCTGTTCAATTGCTGGAGGAAGCCGGCATTGAAGAGGAAGCTGTTAAAGCGGCGGTATTGTCCAAAGTGAAAATAGAGCATCCGGGCAATCCCGAGCATGGAGATTACAGCACGAATGCGGCTATGCAGCTGGTTAAGCTGCTAAAACGTTCGCCGCTAGCTATTGCGGAGCAATTGAAAGCGGATCTGCTGAAACAAAACGCTGCTATGGAACTGTTTTGCCGTATCGAAGTTGCAGCGCCTGGCTATGTCAATTTGTTTATACATTGGAGTGAGTGGGCTAAGCTTGATTATGTTATGCCTAAACTAGCTGTTGCGGAGCATGAGAAGGTGCTAATTGAGCACACGTCCATTAATCCTAACAAATCCGCGCATATCGGACATTTGCGTAATTCCTGTATTGGCGATACATTAGCCCGCATTCTTAAGAAAACAGGACACAGCGTCGAGGTTCATAATTATATTGATGATCTTGGCAATCAGCTCGCGGATACGGTCGTCGGACTTCTTCATACGCCTAATACGGGGAGCTATGAACGCTTTGGCGATTTTTGCTGGGATACGTATGCGGCAGTCAACCGCGCTTATAAGGAGCAACCGCTGCTTGCCGAGAAGCGTACGGAGGTGCTGCACGAGTTGGAGGAAGGAACATCGAATACGGCATGGATAGGCTATTTGACCGCTGAGAAAATTGTGCGCGAGCATCTAGATGAAATGGCTTTGTTCGGCATTCAATATGATGTGCTTGTGTGGGAGAGCAATATCGTCCGCGAGGGCTTTTGGTCGCAGGCGTTCGAGCTTCTGCGCGGTACTGCTGTTTTTCATCTGGAAACGGAAGGAAAACTCGCAGGATGCTGGGTGCTTAAGCAAGGGGACAATTTTTTGGAGGAGCAGTTGCTCCAGCAGCTCGATGAAGTGACTGTGCAGTATCAGGAAGATAAGGTGCTTGTAAGATCGAACGGTATTTTGACTTATACGGCGAAGGACATTGCTTATCATTTGTGGAAGTTTGGCTTATTGAATAAGGATTTCTTGTACAAAAAATTTAACAACCACGCATGGTCTACGCATAAAGCAGGAGAGAGCATGCCATTCGGAAAAGCGACTGCCGTCATTAACGTCATTGATCAGAGGCAGCAATATCCGCAAGAAATGGTGAAGCAAGCGTTGCAAGCGCTTGGATACAGCCATGAAGCTTCTCATTTAAAGCATGTCAGCTATGGAGTCGTATCGCTAAGCCCTGCTACTGCCGCAGGTCTCGGAATTGATGTTAGCGAAGGAAAAAGCGCGTATGCGATGTCGGGCAGACAAGGAATCGGTATTAAAGTGAATGATTTCCTTCAAATGATGGAAGGTATGATTGATGCCAAACGTTCTCGCCAAGGAGGCATATCGAGTAAAGCAATCGCAGCGGCATCCATACGCTATTATTTACTTCGTTTCCAGCTTCAGACTGAGGTAGTGTTCGATTTGGAGCAGGCTGCAGAGGTAACGGGCAATACCGGGGTTTACTTACTGTACGCCTATGCCCGCGCATGCCGTGTGCTTGAGAAGGGCGAGTATGGTCCACTTGAAAGTACGAAAGCTGGGCATCCAGACTTGAACGGGGATAAAGCTGCCGTCAGCTTCGCAGAGCTTGAGGCTGCTGAGCTTGCTCTTTTAAGAAAACTCGCCTATTGGCCGGAAACGGTAGAAGCTGTCGTTAAGGAGCTTGCGCCAAGCGATCTTTGTCTTTATCTATATGAGCTGTCAGCGCTATTTAATCAGCTGTATGCGGCTTGTCCGATTCTGAAAGCAGAAGAGCCGAAGCGTTCGTTAAGATTATGGATAACGGCACGCTATGAACAGACGATGCGCGATGGGCTGGAAATGCTCGGCCTGCCGGCACCACAAAGCATGTAGTTGTAATTGGTTACAGTGCTTTGCAGCGAAAGTTGGATTTGTCCACACTTCTATACATGCTTCCACCTGCATCCACATATATATAACGCGAGAGGTACAGGCATGCTTTAGCGGGATGGAGGGTGGACGTCATTAATAGGAATTCGAATGATGTTGTGACGATAGATTTTTCGGTGCAAGGAATGAGCTGCTCGGCTTGCGCCGCACGTATAGAAAAGGCAATCGGAAAAATGCCGGGCGTACAAGAAGCTGCAGTAAGCTTCCCGCTTCGTACTGCGTGGGTGCAATATGATCCTGGCCAGCTGCAGTCTGAAACGATTGCTGAACGTGTAAGAAGCTTAGGCTTTAAAGCGCTGCAGTCAGAAGCGGCGAAGGACGGTCTTATTAAAGAACGAAATTGGCTCAGACTTCGCTTGATCATTTCTACGCTGCTGACGATTCCGCTGCTTGCCAGCATGGTGCATCATTTTCCGCTGCTTGCCATGTACTCGTATTGGCTGCCTGAGTGGTTGACGTTGCCATGGCTGCAGCTGCTGCTGGCGACAATTGTACAATTTTTCATTGGGCTGCCTTTTTATTTAGGCGCTTATCATGCTCTTCGAGCGCGAAGCGCGAATATGGACGTATTAGTCGCCGTCGGTACTTCCGCTGCCTATTTATTCAGTCACTATACTGTTTTTCGAGACGGGCTGACAGGGGCGGGGATTGCTGCTGCACCTTTATATTTTGAGACATCGGCTGTCGTCATTACAGCGGTGCTGTTAGGGAAGTATATTGAGACTTCTGTCTCGTTGAATGCGCAGCGGGAGTCGATTGGGTATGAAGGACTGCACAGCAAATGGACGAAGGTGGAACGTGCAGGCTCAATTATTGCGCTTCAGACGGAATTCGTAAGAGTTGGGGATATTGCTATTATTGAAGCGGGAGATCATATTCCCATTGACGGTGTCATGTGCGGCGGCATATCAGCCGTGGATGAATCGCTGCTGACTGGCGAAAGCATGCCAATCGTGAAACGTGAGGGAGATGCGGTGTGGGCTGGCACCCGCAATGAAACAGAGCGGATTAGAGTGCGAACGCAGGCAGCTGGACATGATACGATGCTTAGCCGCATTCAAGAGCTTGTTAGAGGTGCCCAGCGCTCCAAATCGCATATCCAGACGAATGTAGATAAAGCAGCTGGGTTGTTCGTTCCGATGATGCTGCTGTTCTCCGCTTTAACCTTTATCTTGTGGGCATTCGTATTGAAGCCAGGCGATTGGAGTAAGGCTTATGTATGCGCGATAGCGGTTATGCTGGCAGCTTGTCCTTGCGCGTTAGGTCTGGCTGCGCCGATCTCGCTTGTTATTGGAGCAGGGAGGCTCGCGAAGAAAGGGATTATAACGAAGGAAGCAGGTGCGTTGGAGCGGCTGTCCCGCATCGATACGATTGTGCTCGACAAAACAGGTACGTTGACTGAAGGAAAGCCTCGTTTGACAGCCGTATTCACAACGCAAATAGGTCGCACCGCCCTAATTCGACTTGCGGCGTCTGCAGAAAGCAGCTCCGCCCATCCCTTTGCCAGAGCCATTCGGAAGGAAGCAGATAAGCTTGGCTTAGTACTGCCTGATGCGGAGCAGCAGCAGGAAGTTATAGGGGGAGTCGAGGCAGTCATTGAAAAAAGCCGCTTTGCTATCGGAAGCAAGCGGCTTGCAGAGCTGAGAGGATGGTTAGTGGACCGTCCATCACAGCAATTCGCTGAGGAAAGAGAAAAGCTTGGCGAATCGGTTGTTTATGCCGCACTAGATGGCAAATGTGTTGGCATAATGGCTTTTCAAGATCAGAACAAGCCTTATGCCAGGCAAGCTGTCTCCATGCTTAAACAATTGGGCATACAGACGCTCGTCGCCACCGGAGATCGTGAAGCTCCTGCTCAAGCAGCAGCGAAAGCGGCCGGCATACGCACCGTGCATGCGGCGATGCTGCCGGAGATGAAGCTTGCGCTGATCGAGCGGTTAAAGCGCAGCGGCAGACGAACAGCAATGGCTGGCGACGGCTGGAATGATGCGCCGGCACTAGCTGCTGCGGATGTCGGCTTCGCGATGGGGGACGGTACGGCTGCCGCTTTGCATGCGGGACATATTACGCTGCTCTACTCAAGGCTTAACGGGATACCAGACGCCATACGCACAAGCCGTCTGACGATTCGCAATATTAGGCAAAATCTGACTTTCGCTTTTATTTATAACATGCTCATTATTCCGTTCGCTGCTGCGGGGCTGCTGCAGCCTTGGATGGCAGGAGCGGCGATGGCGCTGAGCTCGGTATCTGTAGTAGGTAATGCGATGCGGCTAAGAGGACAGCTGAAAACGTTAAGCGATGAGCAGCAAAAGCAGAAGCAGGAGCTGGATCTCGCATGGTAGCCTGGCAGCAGCTTGGCCTAGTCGCGCTTACCGGCTTGCTCAGCGCACCGCATTGCATAGGCATGTGCGGCGGGATTGTATCGGCCGTATCCCTGCAGACGACTGCCTCTGTTCGAAAAGCGATGCTGCTGTATAATGCGGGCCGGATTTTGTCATATACGGTGCTTGGCGGTGTTATGGGAGCTGTCGGCTCCTTCGTCGATGTAGCTGGCAAGCTTGCTGGCATTCAAGGATTAGCTTCGGTAATTGGCGGCTGCTTCGTCTTGTTATGGCTTTGGCGCAAATTTCAACTGCCGTTCTTAGGTGCTGTGTCAGGTCTGCTGCATAAAAAGCTAGTTGCCGGCACAGCTCGGTCAAGCAGGAGAGAAACGGTTCATTTGCTGGCAACCGGTATTGCATTCGGCTTTTTGCCATGCGGGCTTACCTATGCGATGCAAATGAATGCCGCTGCGTCAGGCACACCGCTGAGCGGATCGCTCATTATGGCGGTGTTCGGTCTGTCCACCTTGCCTGCGCTTGCTGCGGCAGCGACAATTGCCGCATTGGCAAGCAAGCGTTGGCGGCGGCTGATGCGAAGAGCAGGTGTTGTAGCGGCGCTCCTTGTTGGTATCCTGTCGATTATGCGCGGACTTGCTGTTAATGGCATCATTCCGACTATATCTCCGTGGCTGTGGTAGTCCATCGATGCTTATTTTTGACTTAATATAATTATTGAGTTGCCGGCTTCCAGGTTTTTACCCCGTCATCTTCTATAATGCCAAGAGTCGCATCTGAAATGTCGGGATCCTGCAGCAGTGTTGTGCGAACTCTAAATTTAATGTCGTCTGCATCTGCGAGAGTAAGACCGGCGGTCAGCTCCATCATGCAATCAACATGGTAATAGCGCCCTTCCTGCAGGATGCGCAGCATGGTGATATCCTTAACCATTGGATCCGACAAAATGAGAGCGGAGATGCGAGCTTCAACATCGTTCGGAGCCGCGACCCCGATTAGTCCTATCATATTGTCGTAGCCGACGCGGAATGCGACTGCGAACATAAGTATGCCGATTAGAATCGTCGCAATGCCATCGAGCAGATTAAAGGTTGTTGTTGCAGCGACAATGACAGCGATCATCGCGAGAAAAGCACCTGAAACCGCTACGAGATCCTCGTAAAAAACTAACCGAGTAGGAGGCGCGGCGCGTCCTACATGTTTAAACGCTGCTGAGAATATGCCAGTCCCTTTAGCCTCAACTCGCGCTTCGTGCAATATTTCTTTCATCGCTTTATATAGAATAGCTCCGTCGATCAGCAGATTGACCAGCAAAACAATAATATTGAGCCAAACTCCGCTGCTTTCGGCAGGGTGATTAATGAGGTGGATTCCCTCATGAATGGTCTCATATGCCATGATCGTAACGACGATGACCGCGATCATGCAGAAAATGTTAATGACACGTCCAAAGCCGGTAGGAAATCGTTTGGTCGGCTTTTTCTCAGATAGTACACTGCCTACAAATACAAATCCTTGATTGATCGCGTCAGCGAGGGAGTGCATGGCCGAGGCGAACATAGCGCCGCTTCCGCTGAACGTCGCTGCGAAGGCTTTGATCGCCGCGAGAATGGCGTTTCCTGTCATAGCTATTGCTGAAGATTTGTTTCCTTTCTTAATGAGATCTCTGAATCGTTCTCGTTCTGGTTCGGTAGACATAACTTCCTCCTATGCTTCATTCGTTTTTAGCTACTTTATTATAATGTATCACTTCCAGTTTTTACAATTATAAAGTTAGTTCGATCTACTGTCGAAAATCGACGCTGCATTATTGCAGCCAAGCTCGGAAGTCCTCGGAAGTCACTCCAAGAGTGAAAAATGCAGTACGAGTGATTTTTGTAGTTAGACAGTGAGTGGATGAGTAAAGAGGTGTCAATGCGTAACTTTTATAATCTCCGATAAAGAGTATGCTTCTTCATTAGTCGTCAAAGTTAAGTATGCCTTCCACATCCCCGCCATAAGCGGAAGTCCTTCGCCCTCGTATACGCCGGGTGCTGTTTCTATCAACTGAAATATGACATCTGCACAGTCCATGCTGATCATATCCAAGCGGATAGAGGCTGCGGCGCCTATTAGTGGTTCCCCATTTAGTTGTTCTATAGTCAAAGTGAAAGTGTTATTTTGCAATGCTTTAGCTGGTGAAGGATTCATAGTCCAATGGATTTGGACTTCATCGAATGATTGTATTGAGGATAAAGGCGTCGCGGCACCCGCAAAGCGGTCCCATATAAATGAAAGGCTAATAAGAACAGCAATAACGAGAGTCAGCAACGCGAATTTTGTTAGTGGCTTCCAAGCGGCCGCTTGTTTTAACATAGAGCAAATTCCTCCTTAGCGTTCCCAGTGTATGCTTTAATTAATGAAAGTCGTAGCGTAATTATTCCTGAAAGAGATTGGACAAATATCTCATTCAGGTGTATAGTACATTCATAATTTAATAGTGATGCGTATAGGTGCTTATATGATTGCCGAAGTTTCTAGTTCGGCTGAGTATTAGCTTAATAGGGAAGCCGGTGTAAATCCGGCGCGGACCCGCCACTGTAAGGAGCGGCATAGCGAAGCGAAAGCTCTCGATCTATGCAGCGCGCCATTCCATAGTCACTGGGCGATTGCCTGGGAAGACGGAGGCTGCGTGCTCTAAGCCAGGAGACCTGCCTGCTGCGTTAACGCTGAAACCTACGTGGAGTTAGGGAGGTGTTAGGAAAGCTGATCGTCTGCTTAAGACGGTTTCTAGTACATTTCTGACACATGGTCAGGAATGTTTTTTTATTTTTTACTTGGAAAAATAGGGTGCGAGAATAGGAGAGATTCAAATGAAGTCACGTAAATACGGAATGTTACAGCCTGTGCTGGCAGCGATGCTTGTAATGATGCTGCTCCTTATTGCCGCATGCGGCTCGAACGGTAATGAAAGCGGTGTGGAACTCGTTGGTACACCTGCCCCATCCGCTCCAACAGAAACTGCTCAAAGCTCAGAGGAGCCAGGCAAAACCCAATATCCCCTAACGGTTACGGATGATACAGGCGTTGCAATAACGCTAGAACAAGCACCTGCTGCTGTTGTCTCACTTGCGCCAAGCGAGACGGAAACCTTGTTCGCTATTGGTGCTGGTGACCAAGTCGTCGGCGTTGACGAATTTAGCAATTATCCTGAAGAAGCTTCAACGAAAGCGAAAGTTGGCGACATGACAACAAATATTGAGGCGGTTATGGCTTTGAATCCAGACCTGGTTATTGCCTCATCGTCGGCGAATTTTGCAGCAGTTGAAGAGCTTCGTAAATTAAACGTACCGGTTTTTGCAGTAGATCCATTAACCTATGATGCGGTGGTTGCCAAAATCGAGACGATTGGTACAATTATGGATAGACAAGCCGCAGCAGCTGAGGTCGCTTCCGAGATGTTAGCGGTTAAAGCCAAGGTTGTGGAAAGTGTAAAGAATGAGACCGCGCGTAAAGTATATTTAGAGTTTTCTGAAGGCTGGACTGTTGGCTCCGGCACTTTCCTTGATGAACTTGTAACGCTTGCTGGAGGCATCAACATTGCCGGCTCACAGCAAGGATGGTATGAGGTAAACGAGGAGCAGGTTATTATTGAAAATCCAGCATTTATTATTTATCCTGATTGGGGGGTAAATCCGCATCCGATCGCAGTGGCAATTGAGAGTCGTCCTGGTTGGGACGTTATCGAGGCTGTGGCGAATGGCAGCTTGCATGCTGTGACTGAAGATCCGCTAGTACGTGTCGGTCCCCGATTGGCTGACGGACTGCTCGAGCTGGCGAAAATCATTCATCCGGATTCTTTCAAATAATGATGAGACATAAATTAGCAGGTTACGGAGGAGCAGCATTGCTCCTTCTTGCTGTTTCTATAATCATAAGTCTATCCATCGGCTCAGCGGGCATTTCCATACTGGATGTATGGGGCATACTGGTGCATCAGCTTCCTTGGTTGTCTTATGATGGAACGGCTTGGGAGGCGAATCAGATTGCGGTTGTGACGCAAGTGCGTCTCTCACGCGTGCTTTTGGCTGTTCTGGTTGGCGCTAGCTTAGCGCTTGCAGGCGCGGGATTCCAAGGTGTGCTGCGCAATCCGCTAGCTGACCCCTACACACTGGGTGTCGCCTCAGGCAGTTCGGCAGGCGCGGCATTTATTATTTTATTCGGATATCAGATCATTCTCGGCACATGGACAATTCCGCTCGTCGCTTTCGTTACCGGTGCAGTTACGTTATTTGGCGTTTTATGGCTGTCGCGAAGCAAAGGCGGCGGGATGAGTGTCGAGACGCTTATTTTATCAGGGGTCATCATGCAAGCCTTTCTTGGGGCATTCGTCTCCTTTATGGTTGCGATGTCGGATGGTGTTGTGAACCAAATCTTATTTTGGCTGATGGGCTCTCTTGCAACGAGAAGCTGGGACAATGTGTACATGCTGGTTCCATTTCTCGCGCTCGGCATTCCGCTATTGCTCTTCTATGCGAAGGCGCTTAATTTATTTGCGCTCGGTGAGCGTCACGCGGCGCATATGGGCGTTTCAGTAGAGCGGACAAAGCTGATCGTGCTGATCGCGTCCACATTATTAACTGCAGCAGCTGTATCAGTGTCAGGCGTTATCGGGTTTGTCGGTCTTGTAGTGCCGCATCTGGTTAGGCTCATTTGCGGTCCGGATTATCGGCTGATCATTCCTCTTTCGGCGATTGGCGGCGGATTGTTCGTGCTTTGGGCGGATACGCTTGCAAGAATGGCACTGAGTCCGCGCGAGATTCCGCTTGGCGTTGTGACGGCATTGATCGGCGCGCCTTTTTTTGCGTATTTGCTGCGACGTCATAAGATTAGAAACCGATAGCGGGAGGGACGCCAACACAATGATTGAAGCTTGCAGCGTGAATTATAGCATTGAGGACAAAGCCATTCTAAAAGGGATTAATTTCACTTTTAACAAAGGCAAAATGTACGGAATTATCGGACCAAACGGTGTGGGCAAGTCTACGTTTCTTCATCTATTATCTGGCGTTGTAGAGCCAACAGCGGGTGAAGTGCTGCTTGATGGTGTCGCTATTTCCGCTTATGCCCGCAAAAAGCTTGCCAGGCGCATGGCGGTTCTGCAGCAAAGCGGCTTGCCGCCACTCGGTTTTACTGTCCGTGAGGTTGTTCAGATGGCGCGTTATCCGTATCAGAATTGGCTCGGCAGCGAGCAGGCGGACGGCGATTCTTTAGTCGATGAAGCCATTACGGCAATGGGGCTGGACGAACTGCGGCATCGAACGATGGAGCAGCTGAGCGGCGGAGAACGGCAAAGGGTCGCTCTAGCCAAGCTGATGGCGCAAGAGCCATCGATTATTTTGCTGGATGAACCGACGACTTATTTGGATATTGGCTATCAGCTTCAGCTGCTGGATACGGTACGGCAGTGGCAGCGCGATAAGAAGCTGACGGTAATTGCGGTTATGCATGATTTGAATTTGGCATCGTTATATTTTGATGAGCTGCTCGTTCTTTTTGAAGGAAAGGCTGCCGCGTCTGGGAGTCCGGCTAAGGTGCTGACTGACGAATTAATTAAAAGGGTGTATGGAGCATCGGTATCGTTAGTCGCACATCCGAAATCAGGCGTTCCGCAAATTATTTTGCAGCCAAACACGTAGTACATGAGATCATTTGCGGTGACATCGAACGATGAGGAGTGGATAGGCATGAGGGATAGCAATGAAGCATATAAGCAATTGGAGCAGGTACTGGCATCGATAGCGCCGTTTAATGAGGAAAAAGCGAAAGCGGCTGATCTTCATTCTGATAGTTTAACGAAGCCCCCGGGAAGCTTGGGTAAGCTGGAGCAAATTGCCAGGCAGTTGGCTGGTATTACTGGTGAGATTTGGCCGGATTTGTCGCGAAAAGCGGTGATCGTAATGGCTGGCGATCATGGCGTGTGCGAGGAAGGCGTCAGCGCATTTCCGCAGGAGGTAACGCCGCAGATGGTGCTGAACTTTTTGCATGGCGGAGCTGCGGTTAATGTGCTGGCCCGGCAAGCAGGCGCTGAGGTTGTTTGCGTAGATATCGGGGTGAAATCAGACCTGGAGCATGAAGGACTTATTAGCCGAAAGCTCATGCGAGGTACATCTAATATGACAAAAGGTCCGGCGATGTCTCGTAAGGATACGATTCAAGCGATCCTAGTCGGCGTTGAAATTGTAAATGAGCTGGCAGCTAAAGGTGTCCGCGTATTCGCTACAGGAGAAATGGGGATCGGCAACACGACGCCGAGCGCAGCTATTACTTCTGTGCTGACAGGGCTTGCGCCTGAGTATTCTGTTGGCCGCGGAACCGGTATAAATGATGCAGGCTGGCTGCATAAGATCGATGTTGTGAGAAGGTCGATTGCAAGCAATCGACCGGATGAGCAGGACCCAATTGACGTACTGGCAAAGGTGGGCGGCGTTGAAATTGCCGGTCTTGTCGGCGTTGTGCTGGGCGCAGCGGCGAACGGCTGTCCAGTCGTAATGGACGGCTATATTTCTTCTGCCGCCGCTCTTATTGCAGCAAGATTATCGCCTCATGCAGGGGCATATATGCTGGCATCGCATTTATCTCAAGAACAGGGGCATACCAAGCTGCTGGAAGCCATTGGTTTATCGGCGATGATCAAGCTGGAGATGCGAGTTGGAGAAGGGACTGGGGCTGTATTGTGCTTCCATTTCATCGATGCTGCACTGCGCTTGATGCAGGAAATGGCGACCTTTGACAGCGCGGGAATTTCGAAGGGATAGGTGATTGAAGATGGCTGTTCTAGTAACAGGCGGAGCTCGAAGCGGCAAGAGCAGCTTCGCTGAAAAATATGCGATGAAATTGAGCAGCCGCGGGGTTTATATCGCAACCTGTCAGCCGTTTGATGATGAGCTGAAGGAGCGAATTGATCGCCACCAATTGGAGCGAGAAGGCTCAGGCTTTGCATGGACAACGGTGGAGGAGCCATATGAGGTTGCAGCTTTGTTGAATCGGTTGTCATCCGAATTCGAGGCGGAGAGCAATGCGCCAGTCGTATTGTTGGATTGCTTAACGCTGTGGCTTACGAATTGGCTGCTGCGCGTTGACAATGAAGAGCTGGGAGATGCGCGGCTGCTCTTCGAAGTGAAGCTTCTTGTCGAAGCCATTCATGCTTATCCGCATCCGCTCGTTGTGGTGACGAATGAGGTTGGCGGGGGCATTGTTCCCGAATATCCTTTGGGTCGAAAATTTCGTGATGAGGCAGGCAGGCTTAATCAGCTTATTGCGTCTAGCTGCAATCAAGTGTTTCTAGTAACTGCAGGCATTCCGATCGATGTAAAAGCATTAGCATTCAGGTGGGAAAGCCTGTGATGCTTTATTCTTTCTCAGAGCTGCTGCTGCTTACAGCAGCGGCTATTATTATCGATTGGACTATTGGCGATCCGAAGTGGCCGACTCATCCTGTTATTTGGATCGGCCGCTTGATCCGATTGATAGAGCGGCTGTTGTCGCCTGAACGCTATCGAGACCGCCCAGCGGTCGTACGTTGTTTTGGCGTTATTTTGACAGCATTGATCTTGTTGGTTAGTTGGACCGTCATGTGGGGAATAGTCTTGCTCTGTCATTGGATACACCCGTGGCTGGGCTATGCGGTCAGCGCTTGGTTCATCTCTACGACGATTGCGGTTAAAGGCTTGAAGGAAGCTGCTATGCTTGTGTATGTTCCATTAATTGCAGGCCATATAGAAGAAGCGCGTAAATACGCTGGTTATATAGTGGGCAGAGATACGTCGCAGCTGGATGAACGTGAAGCATCTCGGGCTGCTATTGAGACGGTCGCAGAAAATATCGTCGACGCTTTCGTGTCGCCTGTATGCTTTGCGCTGCTTGGCGGCGCGCCTCTGGCCATGCTGTACCGAGCAGGCAATACGCTCGATTCGATGGTGGGCTACAAAAATGAAAAATATCGCTATTTTGGCTGGTGCTCTGCTAGAATAGATGATGTGCTCAATTATATCCCCGCACGCCTGAGCGGACTGCTGCTTTATGCTGCCGCCTTACTGCTCCCAGGATTACGAAGCGGACAGGCATTGCGGTCTATGTATAAGTTCGCTCGTCAGCACCCGAGCCCGAACAGCGGCATCCCGGAATCTGCCGCCGCCGGAGCGCTCGGCATTGAGCTTGGCGGCCGCAATGTTTATTTTGGAGCGGTAAGCGAGAGGGCGCGTATGGGATGGCCGAAGCGTCAAATCAAGCCTATTGATATTGTTCGAACTGTACATATGCTTTATGTAGTAAGTATGATTATGTTTGCAGGAGTGATTGGCATATGGTTCGTCATTCAATGAAACTGCATTTACAGGCGGCGATTGCCGCCTTTCAATTTTTAACGAGACTGCCGATCCCTGTTCAGGTGCCTTTTGCAGGGGATGTATTGCGAAGAAGCGTTATTTACTTTCCTCTTGCCGGTGCTCTTATTGGATTATGTATCTCGATGCTTGCCTGGCTGTTAAGTTTCCTGCTGCCCGTGGGACCATCGGCTGTTATCGTGCTTGGGTTATGGATAGCGCTTAGCGGAGGTCTGCATTTGGATGGGTGGATGGACACGGCAGACGGCGTGCTTAGTCATCGTTCGAGAGAACGCATGCTCGAAATAATGAAGGACAGCCGCGTCGGAGCGATGGGGGTTATAGCTGCAGTTCTTCTTTTGATATTGAAGTGGAGCTTGTTGTCAGAGCTGATGGACTTGGAGTCAGAGCATAGAACGGCAGGTCTGCTGCTGCTGGCGATCATCCCGATGTGGAGCAGGGCATGGATGGCTGCCGCGATTGCAGGATGGCCAAATGCAAGGCAAGGCGAAGGGATAGGCGCGATGTTTAATGGCGTTAAGGGAATCGCGGTTCTCGCTGCTTTTTTTATCGCTGCTTTGTGTTCTGCTTTAGTTCTTTCTTTTTATTTCGTATCGACGATTCATATATTAATGGCATTAATTATATTGTTGTTCATAACGATTGCAGTTGGCTCAGGGCTTGCTTCAGCGCTCAATCGAAAGCTTGGCGGTCTGACTGGAGATACTTACGGCGCGATGAATGAAGCGATAGAGGCAGTGCTTTTGGTTGCTGCAGGGATGTGGATTTATGCAGGAGCTTAGGATTGGCGATTGATTAGCATACGGTAATTTTGTTGATTTGCGGATGTGTCGTATTGTCGATTGAGTTGAGCAAGCTTCCAAGTAGACAAGAACTAATTTGATAAATGGGGGTGTCCGATTGTATGCTGGAGAGATACGGACATGGTGGAGACTTGACGACAGCGGAGGAGGCGTTCGGCAAAAAAGCGGAGGATTTCATCGATTTCAGCTCAAATATGAATCCATTAGGTCCGCCGGATGTCGTTCGCACATCCTTGGTGACATATGCCGACCGTATTGCCCAATATCCTGATCCTGCGGTGCGCGGCTTGCGGAGTATACTTGCCAAGAAGCATGGCATAGCCGAGGATGCGATTGTTGTTGGTAATGGCGCGGCAGAATTGATCGATCTCATCGTTCGCGTTATTCAACCGAAAACAACGGCGCTAGCTGTTCCATGCTTTGATGAGTATGGAGATGCGGTTCGAAAAATTGGCGGAGCTATTTATGAGATCGAACTGTCCGGTAATAACGGCTTTGTTCTAGATGCTGAACATTCGCAGCTGGATGAGGCGCGGGAGAGGGCAACCTTGTTCATGCTAGGCTCGCCAAATAACCCGACAGGGCAATTAGTTGATCCTGAATTGCTTGCTGCTTTAGCAGAGAGCGGCGCCTATGTTGTTGTAGATGAGGCTTTTATGGATTTCGTGCCGGAGGAAGCGTCGTTTAGCTTAGTGCAAGCTGCTGCTAAGCATGAGCGGCTGTTTGTCGTTCGGTCCATGACGAAGTTTTATTCGATACCAGGGGTTCGCTTAGGCTATATCGTGGGGTCGCCGCGATTATTAGGGCAGCTTCGCAGATTACAGGTGCCTTGGAGTGTGAATTCGTTGGCGCAGCTAATTGGTGAGGCGGTTGTCGGCGATGAGCCATTTGCCGAGCGTACAATGAATTGGCTTGGCATTGAGCGCGCTTGGTTGAAAGGTCAATTGGAGCTGCTTGGGTTGAAGGTGTTCGATAGTAAGGTGAACTATTTGCTTGTGAAGCTATCTTTAGAGCATCGGCTTAGTGCCAGCATGCTGCAGCTGGAGATGGGCAAGCAGGGGGTTCTCATTAGAGACGCCTCGAGGTTCGCCGGTCTGGACCATACCTATATTCGTGTCGCTGTGAAGCTGCGTGAGCATAATGAGCGTTTAGTAGACGCACTGGCCATATGCTTGAAGGGATTGGAGGCCAGAGGGTGATGAGTCAACCTTTTCGAAGCGGAAATGTGAGAGAATATAGGCCCTCTATGTTGGATGGGGTAAGTCTATTGTATCACCCAGATCGGATCGAGGTTCGCAGCAACTCGATGCTGCACACGCTGAGCAGCGCTGTACATATGGGCGGTTACCAGCATGCGAATGCGCTTGTTAATTGGAAGGTGCCGCTTGATTATGAGTGTTCAGACCCAGTTGGCGATATTGCTCGTATGTGCCAGATTTGGGGGCTTGTGGCTCCGCGAACGATCGGCTTTATGACTGCGGCTAAGCTAACCCATGCGTCAATGTTCGAGAGCAGCGGTGACCGGTTTAATCTGCTATGCTGTACGACGCTTGGAACGCGAAATGCAGCTAGAGCAGGACTTTCGAGAGAAGTATTTGCGGCCTATTCTGCAGGTACTATTAATACGATGCTGTTGATCGATGGTGCGATGACGGAGTCTGCCATGGTAAATGCTATTATTACTGCTACGGAGGCTAAGGCAGCTGCTCTCCAAGAGCTTGGTATAGTTGAGCGTGCAAACGGCGAGCTTGCAACGGGTACAACAACTGATGCGATTGCTATAGCCGTAACGCAGAGTGCAATATGGGAAGCCGTACATGCTTATGCTGGAACAGCTACCTCGATTGGCAGCTTGATCGGCGAAGCAGTGTATGCCACTGTTCTTGAAGCAGGCCGAACACAGCATGAGGAGTAGCGTTGGAATTGAACGATTGCTGTTCCAAGAGCGGGATTCGCTCTTAGAGCATAGTGAATTGGTGGTCATGGTGCTGTAAGAACGATTACCGACGGTAGAGGCGGGGCATGGTGCATCAGACAGGTTAAGTAATATAGAGGTAGCAGAGTTAGAAAAATGTAGAGTTAGCAAGAGTATTAAAATGCAGCAAATGCTGCACTGAATTCATGCAATAATGGAGGGGGCGATGGCATGAAGCAACTGCCTATTGATGCTGTCATTCCAGAGCTTCTGGCTGCTCTGGCGAAATCGCGTAATGCGGTCCTTATAGCTGAGCCGGGAGCAGGCAAAACGACGCGGGTGCCGCTTGCGCTTCTTGGAGAGGAATGGCTTAACGGTCAGCGCATCATCATGCTGGAGCCGCGGCGGCTTGCCGCGCGTTCTGCTGCGCAGTATATGGCGGAATTGCTGGGTGAAGAACCAGGCGAGACGGTTGGCTTCCGTGTAAGGCAGCATACTCGCGTTGGTCCTCGCACTAAGATTGAAGTCGTTACCGAAGGTGTGCTGACAAGAATGCTGCAGACGGATCCAGCCTTGGAGGGCGTTGGCGCTATTTTGTTCGATGAATTCCATGAAAGACATTTGCAAAGCGATCTTGGACTTGCTCTCAGCTTGCAATCGCAAGCGCTTCTGCGTGATGATTTGAGGTTGCTCGTTATGTCAGCGACGCTTGATGCTGAGCCGATAGCGGCATTATTAGGTGATGTACCGATTATCAGAAGCGCTGGTCGCGTCTTTCCGGTGGAAACCCATTATTTATATAAAAGAAACACACTGCAGATCGAGCAGGCAACAGTCACAATCATCAAGCAAGCGCTAGCAGAGAACGAGGGAGATGTGTTGGTCTTTCTGCCAGGTACGGGCGAAATAAGGAGAACCGCGGCGCTGCTTCAACACTCTCGCTTGCAGGACTCGATTCATATCGTTCAGCTGCACGGGAATTTGCCGCTAGAGAAGCAGCGTACTGCGATTAAAAGATGCCAATCGGGCGAGCGAAAAATAGTGCTAGCCACTTCAATTGCCGAGTCAAGCGTCACGGTTGACGGAGTCACCGTCGTCGTGGACAGCGGGCTAATGCGCGTGCCATCCTATTCGCCGCGCACTGGAATGACGACATTGGAGACGATTCCGGTCTCCCAAGCTTCGGCGAATCAGCGTCGCGGCAGAGCAGGCAGGCTTGCCCCAGGCGTATGCTATCGTTTATGGACGGAGCAGGAACAGCCTTACTTACCGAAGCAAGGAACGCCTGAAATCGCTGAAGCGGAATTATCGCCGCTGGCGCTGGAGCTCGCCGTCTGGGGCGTGAAGGATCCTACGGAGCTTCAATGGTTAACGCCGCCGCCGTCTCATCTCTATGTCGCCGCATTGGAGCTGCTGCATGATCTAAATGCTATAGACGCAAGAGGCAAGCCAACGTCTGACGGGCATACAATGGCTGAGCTTGGTATTCATCCAAGATTGGGCGCGATGCTGTTGAAGGCTGCAGACAAAGGGTGGCTGCACACAGCTTGTCAGCTCGCAGCATTGTTAAGCGAAAAAGATCTCCTTCCGCAGGAGCGGAGTGTTGATATCTCACTTAGACTGCAGTATCTAAATAGCGGCAGAATGATTGTTCAAGAACAAAATGAGGCAGCTGTCAAAAGAGCAGCCGTTCAAGCAGCTGCTTGGGAGAAAGCGATTATTCAAAAGCTAGATCTTCCTATTGATCAGATAAGCGAACAAGAGGATGCTGTGAAAGGGGCGAAGGAAGGCGTATTAATTGCGTATGCCTATCCCGATCGTATTGCACAGCGCCGTCAAGACGGTCGTTACCTGTTAGCTAATGGCAGAGGAGCGTTCATTAACGAAAAACAGCAGCTGTCTTATTCCAATTATTTGGCTGTATGCGAGCTGGACGGCAGCGGTGCGGACAGTCGAATAAGGCTTGCAGCTGAGCTGAGTATAGAAGACATCGAACGACATTTACCATTTCATTGGAGCGATGAAATCGTGCTGGAGTGGGATCAAGCCGCACAAGCCGCAAGAGCACGCAGCAAGAGAAGACTGGGCGCGATTATTATTAAAGAGCAGCCTGCGCAAGCTTCAAGCATTGATCAAGAGCAGCTGGCGGATCTGCTGTTGGAGGCTGTTCAAACAGAAGGGTTTGGCATGCTTCCGATGAATAAGCAGGCCCATCAGCTGCTGGCAAGAATGCAGGTGATGTCGCTTAGCGGCTCTGACTGGCCAGTGAGCTCCAAGGAAGCGCTGCTTAGTTCTCTCGACAGCTGGCTAAGACCTCATATTTACGGGCTGCGAAGCAGGGCAGAGCTGCAAAAGCTTAATATGGTGCAGCTACTGGAAGGCATGCTGAGCTGGTCCCAGAAGCAGGAGCTGGATCAGCAAGTCCCAACGCATATAACGGTGCCAAGCGGCTCGCGCATCCCTGTCGATTACAGTGATCCGCAAATGCCCGTCTTAGCTGTACGACTGCAGGAGCTCTTCGGCCTTAAAGAAACCCCTCGCTTAGCTAGAGGAATATTGCCGGTGATGCTTCATCTGCTGTCGCCAGCTCATCGGCCAGTACAGGTGACACAGGATTTGCAAAGCTTTTGGGAGAACACCTACTTTGAAATAAAAAAAGATTTGAAGGGGCGGTATCCAAAGCATTATTGGCCTGACGACCCACTTATCGCTGAACCTACGAATCGTGCTAAACCAAGAAAGTAATGACCTAATTGACGATGAACTGCACTTATACATCACATTTGGTGCGAGGCGTTCGGTAAGAGCGCAATGAACTGTACTTATACATCACATTTGGTGCGAGGCGTTCGGTAAGAGCGCAATGAACTGTACTTATACATCACATTTGGTGCGAGGCGGACGATATGAGCGCAAAGAACTGCACTTATACATCACATTTGGTACGAGGCGGTCGGTAAGAGCGCAATGAACTGTACTTATACATCACATTTGGTGCGAGGCGGTCGGTATGAGCGCAATGAACTGTACTTATACATCACATTTGGTGCGAGGCGGTCGGTATGAGCGCAATGAACTGCACTTATACATCACATTTGGTGCGAGGCGGTCGGTATGAGCGCAATGAACTGCACTTATACATCACATTGGGTGCGAGGCGGACGATATGAGCGCAATGAACTGCACTTATACATCACATTTGGTACGAGGCGGTCGGTATGAGCGCAATGAACTGTACTTATACATCACATTGGGTGCGAGGCGGTCGGTAAGAGTGCAATGAATTGCACTTATACATCACATTTGGTGCGAGGCGGACGATATGAGCGCAATGAACTGTACTTATACATCACATTTGGTGCGAGGCGGACGATATGAGCGCAATGAACTGCACTTATACATCATATTTGGTGCGAGGCGGACGATATGAGAACGGTCGAATCTCAACCCCCGATTTTCGGAAGCTGACCGTGACCCCCATCAGAACTCCAACTAGAGTTGAGATTCGCCAAGCAATCGATTATTCTATTAATCTGCCGCAAAATTTAATTTGGCGAGAACTCCAGATTAGTGATAGCTCTAGATTAGCGATAATTCTAATTAGCGATAACTCAGAATAGCGATAACTCGGATTAGCGTTAGATTGGCTACAGCCACAATAGATTGGCCGCCAGCACCACGTAGATAATCGATTCTGCTATTGCTAAATTGCGGTTCCATTTGCTGGAGCGTCTTGTCAGACTCGAGCCGGCTAGGCTCGCGAGAACGGCAACCGCGCAGAAAATGACGACGGATTGGAGCATGAACAGCAGACCGAGCTGGAGCATTTGCCATGCAACGGAGCCGGTATCCGGTCTAACAAATTGCGGGAGCAGCGCAAGGAAGAATAGCAGAACCTTCGGGTTCGATATGTTCATTAGAATGCCGCGGCGATATAGAGCGGCCAATGATTCTGCAGGGAGAGCGTCATCGCTCCGAGGTCCATTAACGCTGCTTTCTCGATTGCGGCTGTTCCATGCTTTCCATGCGATATAGAGTAAGTAAGCGGCGCCAAGCGCTCGAATGATTTGGTAAGCTGCCTGCGAAGCTGCAATCGCCGCTGATACGCCTAGCGCCGCTGCCGCCGTATGTGCGATTAAGCCGGTGCATAAGCCGAGCGCGACAGCGATTCCGCTGCGTCTGCTGCGGGTCATGCTTTGCGCCGTCACGAATATAATGTCGGGACCTGGCATGAGCGTCAGGACAACTGCAGCAGCTAGAAAGGCAATGATTTGATTGAGATCCAACAAGATGTTGTAGCCTCCCGTAGTAAAGGATGGTAGAATAATGACTCTTTATATTTTACTAGGTTATTTAATTGTAATAAATAGTTATGCTTATATTTTAATGGGCATAGATAAAAGCTATGCGAGAAAGCAGAAGCGACGAGTGCCTGAGAAACAGCTGTTTCTTGTCAGCGCGATTGGCGGGGCAGCAGGCAGTTGGCTTGGTATGAGAAGCTTTCGGCATAAAACAAAGCATCACAGCTTTACGATTGGCATTCCGATGCTATTATTGACCAACATTATTGTTATTGTTGCGATTGCCATATTAATTGGAGGAAAGTAGAGGATGGAACAAGATAGCATGCAGGCTGAAGCTAGACGTCTCGCTCAATGTTTGCAAGAGATTGACGAGCAGCTAAGTGGAATTGGACCTCGTTACACAGGTAATGATTTTACCGAGCAAATGCTGGATCTGGAGCGGCAAGAGCAGAGAGAGCTGCTCGAGAAAGCAAGCCGTGAGCCTTATTTCGGCCGTATTGACTTTGAGGAGCTGTCCCATGGTGAACCAAAGCCGCTGTACATCGGCAAAGCAGGCGTATCCAAGAAGGGCTCGACAGAGCTGCTCGTTATTGATTGGCGCGCCCCTGTGGCGAGTCTATTCTATTCTTTTACAGGCGGCGATGCGCCAGCTGTCTATGAATCTCCGGACGGCGACATTACCGGACATGTTCATTTGAAAAGAAACTTCGTTATTCGTCAGAGAGAATTGGTTCGTCTTGTCGACAGCTATGTGCGCGGACAGGAGGAGGAATCAGTAACTGACGAATTTCTTCTTTATCGGCTTGGCGAGAACAAGGACAACAAGCTTCGCGATATTGTATCAACCATTCAGGGAGAGCAGGACAAAATTATTCGGGCGGAACGGAATAAAGCGTTGTTCATCCAAGGGGTTGCAGGAAGCGGCAAAACGACAGTAGCACTGCATCGATTAGCTTTTTTGCTCTATCAATATTCGGAGCGAATGCGGGCTGATCGAATGATTATTTTTGCGCCAAACCGGATGTTTCTCGATTACATATCTGGCGTGCTTCCGGAGCTGGGTGTGGGCAATATTGGGCAGACAACGTTTAATGACTGGGCGCTGGAGCAGCTCGAGCATGAAGTAATGCTGGAGGATGCTTCTGTTGCATTGGGCTATTGGTTCGAGCAGCCTCATACAGAGGATGAGCTTGCTCATTCCTCTGGCCGTTATAAAGGAAGCCTGACGTTCAAATCACTTATTGACGAGCAAATGCAGCAGCTTGAACAGCGTATTGTTCCAACTGACAGCTTTATTCCGCTGGATAAGCTTGAGCTGAAGCCAGAGCAATTGAGTGAATGGTACAATACGGACTATGGCGAGGAGTCACTCATGCGCAAGCGCGAGCGGCTGGTCAGCCGGATTAGGCGCTGGCTCGAATCCGAGATCAAGCTTCGTCATGTAAACGATAAAAAGCTGAGAGCGAAGGCGCTGGCCAAGTTGAACAGCTATGTCAAGAAGATTCCGAGCTATACTGCGCTGAAGCTGTATGCCTCTCTTTTCCAAAGCAAAAAAACAGCGGTGCCGAAATCGATAGCTGCTTCGACTTTAGAGCGCTTGAAAAATAATATTGCTGCGTCGGAGGATATGGCGGCGCTAGTCTATATTCAACATAAGCTGTATGGATTAAAAACGCCACCATTCGATCATATCGTAATCGATGAAGCGCAAGATTATTCTCCCTTCCAGTTGGAGGTGCTGCGTGAATGTCAGTTGACTGTATCGATGACGGTGCTCGGTGATTTGCAGCAGGGGATACATGCTTATACAGGCATTCAGCATTGGTCGGAGTTATCCAGTCTGTTCAAGGAGGAGCAGCAGGGCTATTTCGAGTTGAATCGCAGCTACCGCTCCACGATGGAAATTATTGAATACGCCAATAAACTGCTGAGGGGAATATCTGATGGTGTAAAGGCAGCGGTTCCTGTGTTCAGAAGCGGCGATCCGGTAGAGGAAATTGCAGTTCCAGCGAATGAGTGGTTAGAGCGGCTCACAGAGAGTATTCGGGAGTGGCAAGCTGAAGGCAGTCTCGATACGATAGCGGTAATCGGCAGAAATGCAAAGCAATGTCGGGAGATACACGATTATTTTGTGCTTAACGGAATGACTGCCTCGCTTGTTGAAAGCAAGCAGCCATCGTATGGCGGCGGGTTGTCTGTCGTGCCTGTCTATTTGTCCAAAGGCTTGGAATTCGATGCGGTGCTGATCGCGGATGCCGGTGAGTCGTCTTACGGACCGCTTGACGCGAAGCTGCTATATGTGGGTTGTACGAGAGCGCTGCACAAGCTTCGTCTGTTCTACTGCGGAGAGCTAAGCGTGCTTCTGAGAGAGCATTAGGAGATGCAATACTAGGGCTCGCCAAGTATAAGCGAATGAGTCGAACAGTAAGAGCATGGGGAGGATACGTGATAATGGAATTTCAAATGCAGTATTTATCGTTTTTTGTTATTCAGACTGACGGAGAAGAATCGGCTTCATCTTCAGGCAGACGTTTTAAGCATTTTCAGACATTGGATGCGGATTCGTATGAGGACAGTGCGATTAAAGCTTTTATCGATGAGGAATTTACCCGCATTGTGAAAAGAAAAGTCGAACGACATCCGAATACCGCCAACGCGCCGACGAAGATAGGCCGCTTCGCAGTAGAGCCGGGCTATGAGCTTGGCAGCAATCAAAACTATAATCTGTTTCAAAGGCTGCGAGACGCTGATTCGAAGGATCGCTTCCTAGGCATTGCTGATGAGCTGATAAGAATCTATATGGATACGAGCGCTGTGCGCGGCGGAGCCTTTATAGTTGCGCTCTCCAAGCTGAACACTTTTTTTGACGAGCCGTTTTTGTTCTTGCTGAAATGCGACTTTGAGCCCAAAATCGCCCGTATCTCTGACGAACGAAGCTTAATCTCTCAAGTAGAAATGGCGATAAGCGCCCGCAGCATCAAGTCGATTCAATATCCGCATATGCCAGAGGACGGCATGCTGGAGCATTGGGAGCTGAAAATTCATCAGGCTTCGCATGCCCGGTATTTTGAGGACTTCTTAAAGTATGTGACGTATGATAAGCCGCTGCCTGAGGTAATGGGTGAGCAAGTGATCGATATGGTGCAGCAGTATATGAATGATAAATGGCAGGACGAGGAGAGCAACGAACGCCGCGAGGAAGAAAATGCAATTGAGGTATGGGCCGCCAGCGAGAAGCGAGATATACAGCAGTGGTGGACGCAGGAGCAAGTAGTAGAGGCGTCGACCACGCTCGTTGAGCAGAAGCCGGATTTGCCGTTTTCCTTTAAGCTTGACAAAATAAGCATTAAAGCGCTGCTTGCGGACTTCGGCGACAGCATCCATATTGCACAGCATAACGGGCGCTATGTTGTAGTCATTGAAGGGGACGCCTTCCAATTCGACAAAGGAATGTCGCCGGTTGAACTGCTTCAGCCTCCTCCGTTAGAGGAGCTGCTTTCGATTATTGGCACGGGTAAGCGCGAGGCATCAGAGGAAGTGTTTGCAGCGGCAGACCAAGCGGCCAGCGGGGCAGCATCTGATGATGACGTTCCGTGGTAATCATGAAGGCTATGGATGAATTAAAAGGATGTATGAATAAAGCTGCAGACGGAGAGGCTTATTAAGTGAAGAAACTATTTCCTTAAGGAGAGCCGCATGCTGCTGAATATTTCGCTGTTCATCTTATTGCTCATTTTTACTGCCTTCTTTGTGATGACTGAATTTGCCATTATACGTATAAGACCTAGCCGCGTTAATCAAATGATAGCCGAAGGTCTAAAAAACGCGAACGCCGTCAAACAGGTTACATCGAAGCTTGACGGCTATTTGTCTGCTTGCCAGCTAGGCATTACGATAACAGCGCTTGGACTGGGCTGGCTCGGGGAGCCGACGATCGAGAAGCTGCTGCATCCTTTGTTCGACAGGCTTGCGGTAGAACCCTATATCGGCAGCGTATTATCCTTCATTATCTCGTTCATGATCGTTACTTATTTGCATGTCGTGCTTGGGGAGCTTGCTCCCAAATCGATAGCGATCATTGAGCCTGAGAAGATCAGCCAGTTCACCTCTCCAATTATAATCATCTTCTATAAAATCATGTATCCTTTCATATGGCTGCTCAATGGCTCAGCTAATCAATTGGTTAAGCTTATGGGCGTAAAGATGGTGAATGAGCATGAGGCTCACTCAGAGGAAGAGATTCGGATCATTTTGTCAGAAAGCTATGAAAGCGGAAAAATTAATAAAAGCGAATTCGGCTATGTAAATCGAATATTTGAATTCGATCAGCGGCTTGCTCGTGAAATTATGGTGCCTCGCACCGATATGGCCTGCATTAATGCAGATAAGTCATTAGAGCATAATTTGGCTTTTATTAAGCGGGAGCAGTACACCAGATTTCCTGTAGCGAGAGGGAGCAAGGACAATATTATTGGGATATTGAATACGAAGCAATTTTTCCTTCGTTATGACAGCGATCGGGAGCTCAAGCTGGAAGAGCTGCTGCAGCCTGTCATGTCAGTGCCCGAGGTCATACCGATTAATAAGCTTCTGCGGAGCATGCAGCAGGAGCGCGTTCACATTGCTATTTTGTTAGATGAATATGGCGGCACGTCCGGTCTTATTACGATAGAAGATATTATTGAGGAAATTGTTGGGGAAATAAGAGATGAATTTGACGCGGATGAGGTAATAGAGATCGAAATGCTGGAACCCCTTCGCTATATGCTGGAGGGAAATGCATCCATAGTCGATGTGAATGAAGCGCTGGGTATTGATCTATCCCATGAGGAAGTAGATTCCATCGGAGGTTGGTTGTTCAATCAGCAGCCTGCTTTACCTATCGGAAAAGAATGGAAGCATGACAATCTTACCTTTATTGTCCGAGAACGCGAGCATAATCGAATACGCAAAATCGAGCTTCACTTAGAACCGTCTGATTTAGATATAGAAAATCTTGGACATGCATAGACTTGTAATGTACAATGTACAAGTCTTTTTTCATTTTTTGGGAGGAATTAATCGATGCAGGACTTTATTCATGCGATTATTATGGGCATCATCGAAGGGTTAACAGAGTTTCTTCCGGTATCCTCAACCGGACACTTGATTCTAACAGGAGAGCTGCTTGGCTTTACTGGTGATCGGGCTAAAACTTTCGAGGTTGTTATTCAATTCGGGGCAGTGCTGGCTGTTCTAGTGCTTTATCGAAAGCGGTTCGCCAGTCTTCTTAATTTCAAAATGAGCAAGGACAGCGGTCTGAACGCGATTCATGTCGTACTTGCTATGGCTCCGGCCGGACTAACCGCTGTGCTTCTTCACAGTGTTATAAAACAGTATTTGTTCGGCTATCAAACCGTTCTGATTGGGCTCGTTGCCGGTGGGCTGCTTATGATTGCCGCTGATCGAGCGAAAGTGAAACAAACGGCAGAGGGACTTGACGATATTACGTATAAGCAAGCCTTTCTAATTGGCTGCTTTCAAGTGCTGGCGCTGTGGCCAGGCTTCTCACGTTCAGGCTCAACGATTTCGGGCGGTATGCTCGTTGGCACAAGTCAGAAGGCGGCAGCCGAATTTACGTTCATCGTGTCAGTTCCTATTATGGCCGCAGCGAGCGGTCTCGATCTTATAAAAAGCAGAGAATTTCTGACGATGGCTGATCTGCCGCTGTTTCTAATCGGTTTGTTAGCCGCCTACATTGTCGGTACGATTGCAGTTGTCACCTTTATCAATATGATGAAAAAGCTCAAGCTTTCATGGTTTGCCTACTATCGCTTTGCCTTAGCAGCCGTGTTTCTGTTCATTATGATTTAACTAGGTGAAGATTTCATTCGGCGTGTGGCGCGATCCCGTTTATAAACAATTTAATCAGCTTCTCTGCTGCTTGCTCTACTGTATGCTGCTCATGGATGACTTCTTTACGATTTCGGACGGTAAGCAGTCCTGTAAAAGCATACGCGAGCAGCAGAGGATCATGGCTCCCAATAGTGCCTTTATCCATTTCTTGCTGAAACATTTCACTAAGAAGAATATGGATAGCAGCTTCACTATCACGAATTTTTTTAGTTTGCTCCTCAGAAAGAGCGGAGGAGGCTTCACGCATCATCGTTTCGAATTCAACATGCGCATTGCTCATATGGCTAACCGCCAATGACAGCAAACGCGATGGAAGAGGCTCGTCAGCATTAATTATAATCGCGCTTTGCTTATAGGCGGATTGCAGTATAAATATGAGAGCAGCCGTAAATAAATCAGATTTATTGGAAAAGTAATAATAGACGCTCGCTTTCGTTACGCCGCATGTCTTGGCGACATCGGCCAAAGACACTTTTTCAAATCCGTGCTCCATAAATTGAAAGGCTGCCGTTCGCAAAATCGTATTCATAGTCTCGGTTGATTCAATCGCCTTCGGACGTCCAGGCTTTCGTTTGACAGGTTGAGTTGGCATTGCAAGGTCCTCCGCATATTGTTCATATTTGAGTGATTGATTAATTAACCTTCGGGTATATATAATAATATTGTTGATCTATTTTATATTACCAATAATTTTAAGGTTGCGAAATGGAGAGTGGAGCTTTTGCTTGAAAAATTAGCCCGCCTATTTACTGGGCCTAAAGCGCGCTGGATAACATTAGCGGCATGGATTGTGCTCACGCTAGTACTTACATTAACATTGCCGGCAGTCGGAGACAAGGTGCAGAACAATGCACAAAATTTGTTGGATGACAGCCCTTCAGTAGTAGCGGAAAAACTGGTTGCTGAGAAATTCCCCAGCTCCTCCGGTGTTCCGGCTTTAATCGTATGGCATAGAGAGGGAGGTTTGTCCGCTGAGGATTATGCATTAATTCAACAGCTTTCACAGACATTGACGGGGCAGCCGCTGCAAGCCCAGCTTCCGCTCATCCCGCTCCATGAAATGCCGCCGCAAGCGCTGCAGCAATTTACATCGGAGGATGGAACGACGCTTGTGCAGCCTATCCCTTTTGAAGATCAGACGGAGACGGAAATCCTTAAGGAAAATCTAGGCGAAATGATGACGATTGTAAAGGATGCATCCGGCACGGATCCCTTTGCGGCCGCAATAGATGATTCAGCCGAGCTTAGTGTAAGAATAACGGGACCCATCGGCATTTCTGTTGACGCGACCGATTTATTTCTAGACGCCGATGTTACGCTGTTAATTGCAACGGTGCTTCTCGTGTTAATTTTGCTGCTGCTCATCTATCGTTCGCCGATTATGGCTTTTATACCGTTAGTTGGCGTAGGGTTCGCCTATTTAGTAACGAGCCCGCTGCTTGGATGGATGGCTGGTGAGAATTGGATTACGGTTGACAGCCAGGCTGTATCTATTATGACCGTGCTGCTGTTCGGAGCGGGAACGGATTATTGCTTGTTCCTTATCTCTCATTATAGACAAGAACTTAGCAAAGAAGCAGATAAATGGAGCGCTTTAAAAAGAGCCTTTAAAGATGCGTCTGGCGCTGTAGCGATGAGCGGTTTTACCGTTGTACTGGCTTTGTTCGCCTTGCTCGCTGCGAAGTATGGCGCGTTTCATCGTTTTGCCGTGCCGTTCAGCTTATCCATCTTCATCATGGGTATAGCAAGTCTGACGTTAGTTCCCGCGCTGCTCGCCATTATCGGACGCGCTTCCTTCTTTCCATTTGTGCCTCGTACAGAGGAGATGGAGAAGGAACGCGCGGCTAAGAAAGGGAGGACATACAATCGTCCCGACCCAGAAAGGAAATGGGGAGCTAAAATTGGCCGTTTAATCATTCGCAAGCCTTGGAAGGTCGTCATCGTCTGTGTCGTCGTACTTGGGGGAATGGCGGCATTCGCACCGCAAATTAAATACACGTATGATTTAATGTCCTCCTTCCCAGAGGATATGCCGTCCAGAGAAGGCTTTACCGTTATTGCGGAAGCATTTACACCAGGCGATCTAGCTCCAGTGACGATTGTGGCTCAGACCGATGGAATGGAAGCGGGGCTGAAAGAGAAACTCGCGTCTATACCGAATGTAGACCATGTCGGAGAACCGCAGGCAAGTAAAGATGATCCAGGTCTGCAATCCTATTCGGTTACGCTTGGAATAAATCCTTACTCGAATGAAGCAATGGCAATGATTCCAGAGCTGCGGAAGGCGGCAGAGCGCGCTTTGAATGACGCTAATGTGCAAAATGCGTCTGATAAAGTATGGATTGCGGGACAAACCGCTGAGCAATTCGATAATGAGAAGCTGACTAACAGAGATAACAGCGTCATTATGCCGCTTGTTACGGTGCTCATTATTATTTTGTTAATTGCATATTTGAGGTCCTTTGTAGCGTCCATTTATTTGATCGGCACTGTACTGCTCTCCTATACGGCTGCACTCGGCATAGGCTGGGTCATTCTGCATTATGGTATGGGCTTTGACGCGATTCAGGGGGCAATCCCGCTTTATTCCTTCGTTTTTCTAATCGCCCTGGGCGAGGATTACAACATATTTATGATTTCAAGCATTTGGAAGAAACGTAAGCAGATGCCGCTAAAACAAGCGATAAAAGAAGGGGTAGCCGAGACAGGAGGAGTCATTACTTCCGCTGGCCTTATATTAGCTGCAACCTTTGCGGTGCTGGCTACGCTGCCGATTCAAGTGCTCGTCCAATTCGGTCTTATTACAGCGGTGGGAGTGCTGATGGACACATTTATCGTCCGGCCGTTCCTCGTACCGGCTATTACAGCTTTGTTAGGGAAATGGGCTTTCTGGCCGGTTAAACATAAAGAGGTTGCAGAAAAGGCGACTGTAAAACAACAGTAACGGACGATAGTAATGATGGAGGCTCTCTTATTAGGTCATTGACCTTTTAGGAGAGCCTTCTTTTGTTCGTATTATGGTTTAGATAAGAAAGATAGCGACAAAGGTTGTAATAACGAGCCCGATTAGGACGGGCTTAAGATTGCGGCGTGCAAGCTCGAAAGGATCGACGCCGCATATCGCCGCTGCTGGAATTAACGCCCACGGGACAAGTGTTCCGCCTCCGACCCAAATAGCAGCTACTTGGCCAAGCGCTGTTAAGGTTGCAAGCCCGGACCCGATTGCATGGCTGAATAACTGAGCGACAGAGCCGACCAGCGATATCCCGGAGAATCCAGAGCCGTAAGTCCGGTTATCGCTCCGACAACGGTAAGCGTAACCGCGCCGACCGCTCCGTTGACGGGAACCTCATGTGCAAGCGCTACGCCGAGGTCGTTCACAATACCTGTCGACGCTTCAGGCAGCTGATCGCCGAACAGCTCGAAAAATCCAGCATCGCCAAGGTAGAAAAAAGCGGCTATCGGTATGACGGGTCCGAATACTTTGAAGCCGAACAGAAAACCGTCGATGAGATAACTAGTCGTTTTCTCCAGCCCTTTGCCGCGATGCGTCAGCATCGTAACTACGAGCATAATGAGAATGGCTGTTCCGCCGATTAACGCAGTTGCATCGCCTCCCTGGAGATCAAGGATAAACATGGCGGCTACATCCAGTGCAAATAAAAGCGGAATGAGAACAGCGAAAATTCGTTTAGTGCGGAGTGACAAGGCATTACGATCAAAGCCGCTTGTCTCTTCCACTTGGCCAACATTCGCGTTATGTCCTGTGACGAGCCCGTTCTTCCAGCGGCCAAGCTTCATATCTCTGCGCATGTACCAAAAAGCCGCTATAGTAGTTGCCAGCCCCATGATAAGCACAAGCGGAATGCTTGCGGTCATCACTTCCTTAGCTGTGATGCCTGCAGCTGATGAAGTAATGCTTGGCGCGCCTTGAATAATATAATCACCGGAGAGCGCTATGCCGTGACCGAATAGATTCATCGCGACGGCGGCGCCGAGTGCCGGCAAACCAACCCGGATTGCTACTGGAAGCAATACAGCTCCAATAAGAGCGACAGCAGGGGACGGCCAGAAAAAGAAGGACGTCACCATCATGATAATGCCGATGCCCCAGAAGGCAAGCGCAGGGGTTTTGAGGAAATAGGTAAACGGGGAAACCATTATTTCATTTATTCCTGTACGAATAAGAATACGGCTCATTGCGACTATAATCGATATGATGAGAATCGTGCCAATCAGTTCTTTAATGGCATAAATGAAGCTGTTGAAAATGCCGCTGACGGAGCCTGAAACGCTTACAGTTGCCAATATGCCAACAGCAAGGATGCCAAGTATACAGATAAGGGATGTATCGCGCCTCTTCAGCATAAACGTTATGATTGCAACGATGAAGGCTAAGTAGACCCAGTGCAGTGCAGTTAGTTGAATAATCATGCCTATCATCCTCTCTTGAATGCAGCAAGAGTGCCGAAGTTATGCATGCGGCAGTTCTCGTATTGGCAATATATGCATGGAAGGACATAGGCGTTCTTACAGCTAAGTGAACAGTTGCGGCGGGGAAGAGGCTATGCTATTCTACTTGAACAGGAGTTGTTCATAAGCTCCATCTACTTGCGGTATTTGGGAGAAAGGAAGCGTTAACGATGGAAGGAATCGCAATATTACAAGCAGAGATGACCTATTCGAAGGAAGACGGCTACGTTGGAAAGGTTCACTTCGAAGTAGACAGTCATAGCAATAAATATGAAATTGCGCTCCAAAGCAAGCGGGGTAATGATTGGGGTTACGGCTTGTTCTTTCTTCATGATTCAGGTAAAGAAGAGCAGCTGCTGGAGCTGGAGGAAAGGCTTGAAGAAGATGACGAGCTGTTCGAATTTTTAATTGCAGCTGCCAAAGAGAAGCTGGATAACTAATTTCGGCAGCGACGGCGCATCGGATACATAGTTTATAGCAGAACAAACTTGCGATACTGCAAAAATGTCAAAAAAGCTCATGATGTTCACAGCTGTGTTCATTCATGAGCTTTTTAATATTGTGAACACTATTAGAGCGAGCGGTCGATCTCGCTTTTCTTGTTTTTCGTGTTGCTCCATTTAACGATAAAATAAACGATCGCTATGGCAGCCAGCAGGCAGACAATCCAAGTGCCATAAGTCGTTATGAGATTGGAGATATGCTGTATATTGTCGCCAAACAGCGATCCTAGATAAAAATATAGCATCGTCCATACCATAGCCGACGGGTATGCGAAGGCTGCAAATCTCGTGAATTTGAGACGATTAACGCCGAGCACGTAAGGCGTCGCGTGGCGGAGAAACGGCAAGCACATGCTTATACTAATGGCGTAGCCTCCGTATTTATGGATCAAATACTCAGATTTGTTCATAAATTTTTGAATATTGTTTTTGGATTCGAACCATTTGGCCATTCTGCTCCCTGTTAACCTTCCGATGCTATAATTAAAAGACATAGCTGAACAGATGCCAAGCCAAGTCATGATATATGCAGGAACAGGCTCCAGTAATTCTGCCGCGGCTAATGCTCCGCCTGTCATTACAACTGCTTCATTAGGAATCGGCAGACCGATCAATCCAAGGCAAAGCACAAGAAACAACGCATAATAGCCGAATTGCTCAATGATAGATAATAATAGATCATAGGCCAAAGGGTTACACATCCTTACTCATTATACTGCTGGCATCAGCAGATTGTCATGACTGACAGGCAGAGTCTTTGCGGTACTTGGAAATTGGCAAAGCTTGCGCTAAATAATCTCTATGAAGAAAAGGTGGATTATGAATATTGACAGGAAAAGAAAAAAATCGGCCATTGCGTTGATTGTAGCAACTTTTCTAGCTGCGATTGAAGGGACGATCGTTGGTACAGCTATGCCTAGCATTACGAAAGAGCTTCATGGCATGCAAGCGTACAGCTGGGTAATTACGATATACTTGCTGGCAACTGTCATTACGACACCAATCTATGGCAAGCTGTCAGATTTATATGGCCGCAAGAAGCTGTTTATTATCGGCGCGCTTATATTTCTCACAGGCTCCACGCTGTCGGGCGCTGCACAATCGATGACTGAACTAATCGGGTTCAGAGCGCTGCAGGGAATCGGAGCAGGAGCGCTAACGACAATTCCATCTATTATTATAGGCGATTTGTATCCATTTGAGCAACGCGCGCGAATGCAAGGCTGGTTAGCTAGTGTGTGGGGCATATCCGGAATAACCGGTCCGCTCCTTGGAGGCATATTGGTAGACTTTATTTCTTGGCGCGCTATCTTTTATATGAATATTCCTATTGGCGTCATTGTGGTATGGATGTTGATCACATCGCTGCATGAAACCTTCGAGAGCAAGAAAGCGCATATCGACTACGCGGGAATTGGAACCTTTTCGATCGGGATGATCAGCTTCTTATATGCGCTAACCTTGCTCAAAGATTTATCGGCGCCAGAAGCACCTTGGACGTTATTTATTTCTCTAACCGCGATTGCTGCTCTGTGCATGTCTTTATTCGTGTGGATTGAATTGCGGTCTCCTGAACCGTTCATCCCATTCAAGCTGTTCAAAAATTATACGATAACGATGGCCAACACAGTTTGCTTTCTTATATGCGTCGCAAACGTCGTCGTTATTTTTTACTTGCCGCTATGGATTCAAGGGGTCATGGGATGGAGTGCGACCTATTCCGGTCTGGCGATGATTCCGCTCTCCATTGGCTGGCCGCTCGGCTCAATTATCGCGGGTAATATGATGGGGAAATTAGGCTCCAAAATGATATGTGTCATCGCAGGCATTTTACTGCTAATCAGCAGTGTCGGTTACGCGGCCATGGACGCGAATACAGCTTTGTTCTTATTTCTCCTGTATATGCTGCTTGCGGGCTTTTCCTTCGGCTTAACATTAACTGTGCTGACGGTTGCTGTAACCTCTGCCGTCGGCTGGGAGCTTCGAGGAACTGCAGTGGCCAGCAATAACTTCATTCGCACGCTGGGGCAGACAGTCGGAATTGCGGTGTTCGGCATTCTGCTGCACACAGGTGACGCAGAGACGGCTAGCAGGGGACTGCTGGAGGCAAGTCTGCATGAAATATTCGTGTGGGCGGCTGTTCTTTCTGTTCTTGTGCTTACTGCTGCCTTTGCGCTGCCTACCAAAAGAGCAGAAGAGCAAGGGCGAAGTGCGTAAAATATCGGGTACATCCACTTGAGCGAAAATGTTTTCATAGCGCCATATCCTTGGTATACTTATGGGAAGTAGTGGAGGCGCTAGAAAAAAATAACGAGCACTGCCGATTGGGCGTGTGAGAGGAAGTCAACATGCTGCGAAAACTGATAAACTTAGTGCCACAACATATATTGGTCACCTTGTATAAGCATACTCCTTTTACTAAGCTGAAAAATTGGATCGTCTACCGTGCTCAGCATCGTTTTCTCGCTTCGGTGCTTGGCATTATTACTGATGAGAGCGGAAACATTATGCTGCTGAAGCACGTCTATCGTTCTGAGCCATGGGGAATGCCGGGCGGATGGATGGAGCTGGAGCAGCCGGAGCTCGCCTTAAAGCGTGAGATTAAGGAAGAGACAGGGCTGGACGTAGAAATAACGTCAATTGCTAAAGCGCTCTTTGGCCGAAAACCAACTCGAGTTGATCTTATTTTGCATGGCAGATTGATTGGCGGAACGTTTAGAAGCTCCGTAGAAATATCCGACATTTGCTTTTGTCAGCCTGGGGAATGGCCGGAAGGCATGCCGAAATCACAGCAAATACTAATTGCATCGATATTGAATAAGGATGAAAAGTAATGAATTCGTCTTGCTGGGAGCAGATGTACGGTGAGGAGGCATTATTGTGAAAAAGCTTGGGCTCGTCTTACTAGCTGCTTTTCTGCTAGCGGTTAGTCTTGCGATGAAACCGAGCAGTGTGTATGCTTGCAGCTGCGTCTTTCCAGATAGCGCAGCTGCAGCTGCGGCGTCAAGCGCGGCCGTGTTTAGCGGCAAAGTAACAGCTATTAAGAAAGAAAAGCTAGACGGCGAAACCTATAACGCTGTGCTGATCGAGGTGGATACAGCTTGGAAAGGAATGCCGTATTCGCAGGCGATTGTTTATACACCTTGGTCGAGCTGCCAGTTCGATTTTGAAATTGGCCAATCCTATCTGCTGTATACTTACGAGAAACAAGGAACTTTGCATGTGATCAGCTGCAGCCGCTCTGGTCTGTTGCAGCATGTCTCAGCTGATGTCAATGAGCTGGTAGCGGGCGAGGCACCGAGTCAAGTCTTGAATTTGTCTGGTGAATTCAGCATGTGGAGAACCTTACAGCCATTAGCTGTTACTGGTGCAGTTGTTATGATTGGCGCTGTGCTTCTCGTTATTATATATAGGCGTTCATCAGCGCGTTAAACCATTCGCCGTAAGGGCGTGAGGAGGAGAGTTGTATGGTCGAATGTCCATGGTGCGGCAATGAGTTTGAAGTTGTGGAGAATATTTGTCCTTACTGCAAGCATGAGGTGCTTCCTGAGCATGTATCCGTCATTGACGAGGCTGCCAATGATGGCTTGGGAGACGATGAAGTTAAGCTGGGTATTGTTGATCAGTTAATTGGAATGGACGACGCAGGTTGGCCGCATGAATTCGTTGATCCGAAGGACATTGTCGCAAGCAGGTTCAAATGTTCGCAATGCGGACATGAACAGTGTGAAACAAATGAAGCCGCAATGAATGGCACAGGGATAAGCAAACTGCTCGATATTGAATATATCCATTATATTTTCGCATCATGCTTGAGCTGCGGCTTCGTTGAAGTGTATAACCCCGACATCATTCGCAGGCAGGCAGCGGCTCAGCGGGATCGGGGCTAATCCAAATTGTCAGTATGAATAAAAGCCGTTGCTGCGCTGCAGATGCGGCTTTTTTTGTAAAATGGAACCAAATGAACAGCTGCCAGCGTATAGATTACTATGGTGCTAGAAGAAAGAGGAGTCGAAAATGATTACTAAGCAGCACAGCAAGTATCCAACCTTATCCAATGAAATAGGTTGGGGACCGGTAACTTCCCGTTTTCAGACATATGCCATTCCTGATGAATCCTATATAAGCAATATTAGTATCGTTCCAATGGTTGGCGATCAATATGTGATGATGCAGATTGAATCCGGCGCTTGGGAACTAATCGGGGGCACGCTCGAACCGAATGAGCCATATATGGACGGCTTGAAGCGCGAGATTGCGGAGGAGCTTGGCGCGGAGCTTTTAAGCTTTCATTTGTTCGGTCACTTTAGCTGTCATTCAACAGCAGATAAGCCGTATCGGCCGCATATTCCCCATCCTGACTTTATTCGATTGCTTGGCTACGGCGAAGTACAGATTAGCGGAAAGCCGCTCAATCCCGAGGATGGCGAAACTGTCATTGCGGTAGAAGTGGTGTCCATTGGGGAGGCAATCAGCCGATTTCTTCAGCAGGGCAGATCCGATCTAGCTGAGCTGTACCAGTTCGTTGATGATCTTAGGAAGGGAGTGGATTTAGCATGATACGAACTTATAATGCAAGTGATTGGGACGCTTGCTTGAAGCTGTTCTGCGAAGTGTTCAATGATGAGCCGTGGTTTGACGAGTGGACTATGGAGTCGGCAAGCCTTTATTTGAGTGATATTATCGGAACGCCTGGATTTATAGGTATTGTCGGACTGAGCAATCATGAGTTAGACGGCTTTATGCTCGGTCATACAAAGCACTGGTGGCAGGGGAAGGAATATTTCGTCCATGAAATGTGTGTAAGGAGAGTATCGCAGGGCTACGGCATGGGAACAGCAATGATGAGTTTTGCCAAAACGGAGCTAAAAACCGCAGGCGTCGAAACGATTACGCTGCTTACGAGCAAGGGCATGCCTGCCGAACATTTTTATCTCAAGAACGGCTTTAATGAGCTGAAGCATCTTCGCATGTATACAGCAAAGCTATAACGAGAGGGTGGGGGCGGAAACCATTTTGAAGTCTGGTAATATCAAGTGGATGATAACATTGGCCATTCTATTGATTATTTCGACTTTGCTAACGATGTATTGGAGTCCTAAGCATATCGTAAAACATTTTAATAGTGTTAATATATCAGATGAAAGTGGAGATCATGCCGCTATATCGATTGATTTTACAGTAAAGAAAAAGCTGCTCAAACGTGATCACGTGAGTGGAACAATTACCGTGAACGGTGTATCGTATGAGGTTTCTAACTATGAGGTATTCAATCAGTACGGCGAGCGGCATCCGTTAACAGATGGAAATTCACTTTGGGAGCGTGTGATGCAAAAGGTACGGGGGGATAACTACCATCTAATGCATTATGCTTCCTTCTTTCATAATGGTTCCCTTTCGAGTGATTTATCCATTACCGTAAATGTATCAAGAGATTATAAAGTAGTGTCTGCTTCGCTGTTTGAGGATGCGGGAGAGGGAAGTAAGAGTGGCACAGTCTACGTTGGACCAGCGGGCAATAAAGAGGAAGCGATGAAGCTAGACCAATCTTCCCGATAGTATAAGCAATCGGCAGCGCCAGAGGGTGTTGCAGAAAGAGGAGGTGAGCAGCTTGTTCAAAAGGATTGAAGAAATGACGTTGAACAGCTGGCCGGCCCTTCATACCTCTGTATATGAGGGGTGGCTGCTCCGTTTTGCAAACGGATACACAAAGCGGGCGAACAGCGTAAGTCCGTTATACGGGGACGAGGACGACGATATTTGTATGAAAGTCTCTTACTGTGAGGATGTATATAAGGAAGCGGGACAGGCTGTTATTTTCAAAATAACTCCTTACGGCGGTGCTGGTGCGCTAGATGATTATTTGGAGCAATGTGGATATGAGCGGGTGGAGCCTTCTTGCGTACAAGTCAGGTCGCTTGCCGGATTGGAGAGGCCAACGCTTCAGGCGATCAGTGTAAACGATGTATGCAGTGAGGAGTGGCTTGGTCTCTATGCATCATTATCAGGGATGTCAGAGAGGAACATACGGACTGCCCAGCAGTTGTTGCAAGCGGGTCGATGCAAGAAGGGGTTCTTCACATTAAATGTTGCTGGCCGTCCGATAGCGGTTGGAATAGGAATCATTGAAAGCGGATATGTCGGCTTGTACGACATCATTGTGGAGAAAGCTTCACGCAATCGCGGATATGCGGAACAGTTGATCTTGCATATTTTGCAGTGGGCGGTGGAGAACGGTGCAGAGCATAGCTTCTTGCAGGTTGTTCAAAGCAATGAGCCTGCGTTAAAGCTTTATTCTAAGCTAGGCTATAAGATGATCTATCCTTATTGGTATAGAGTTAAAAAGTTACATGGGGATTAATGTGTTCTTAAAATAGCGATGAAAAAGGAGTTCGATCCTATGGGTTATATCGAAAATATTAGAAGTCTTATTGGAAACTCACCGCTAATATTAGTTCGCCCAAGTGTTCTGATCCTAAACAAGCAAGGTGAGCTCTTATTAGTACGTCATAACGATGATACTTGGGGCGTACCAGGCGGCCTAATGGAATTAGGTGAATCCGTTGAGGAAGCCGCAGCAAGAGAAGTCAAAGAAGAGATTGGTATAACAGTTAAAAGCCTTAAATTGTTTGGCGTTTTCTCAGGAAAAGAACTACATACGAAATTACGAAATGGACATGAATATTACAACGTCGTCATTGGATACATTTGCACAGATTTTGAAGGCGAGATACAGCCGGACGGAACAGAAGTGTTAGAAGCGGCATTCTTCAGCGTTAATAGTCTCCCTGAACGAACGAATCCTTTTATAAAAGCAAAAATAAAGGACTATGCTGATCAAATTAGCGAGTTGTTGAGGGTTCGATGATGTTGGTGATATCATCTACAATATGATTCATGTTTTTAGGTGCAGGTTGTAATATATGATGGATCAGCTTTCCAAAAGAATTGGAGAGGCAGTCGCTTATGCGGCTGCCTCTTTTTATGTACTATTTTGTAAATATAGGAGGGAAATGAAATGATGGAGTCGAATGATAATGTAATTAAATTAAGGAAAGGATTGGATAGGACACTGACGGTTGGCATGCCCTTTGTTGACGATTGGATTAACAGGGTGCGGAAAGTGTCCGGGAGGAAATGGGATAGTGATAAGAGACATTGGTACATTCCGATGGAAAATGAGTCAATAGCGGGCTTTTGTCATCATTTTGATGGAATTTCCGTTGAAATTGTTGATCGTGAATTACTGGTGGAGTTTCCTGAGTTAATGAGGTTGAGGAGCCCATACGAGCTGAATTCACTTCGCAGGCTTGAAGAGCAAATGAAGCAAAAAGGCTACAGCCTTAACACCAGAAAAGCATATCTCGGTCATGCAAATCGCTTCTTGAATACATTGAAGGCTAGATTCGAGGATATTACATCTGCGGATATTAGAAGTTATATCGTTCAGCTTGTTGAAGAAGACCGCTCTCATACTTTTATCAATCAAGGCATAAGCGCCTTGCGCTTCTGGGTATGTGAAGTGGAGAGAAGAGCGGGATTTCGAAACATATGGGCTAGACCGAAGCGGCAAAAGAAGCTGCCAACCGTATTGTCCCAAGCAGAGGTGCTGCGTATTATCGGGGTTGTGGACAATTTGAAGCATCGTACGATGCTGACACTGATTTACTCAGCCGGACTTCGTGTCGGGGAAGTTGTAAAGCTCAAAAAAAGTGATATAGACCCGGATCGGCGTGTCATTCATATTCGTCAAAGCAAAGGGAGAAAAGATCGCCTCACGGTTCTATCCGATGCAGCCAATCAGCTGCTTGAGAAATACTTGAAGGCGGAATATGTCGAAAGTTATATTTTCCCAAGCGGTAAGGAGCTTCACAAGCCGATTCATGTCCGTTCCGTCCAGCACATGTTCGACCGAGCTCGCCGTAAAGCAGGCATCCAAAAACCAGCCACCGTCCACACCTTACGTCATTCTTTCGCAACCCATTTGCTGGAGCAGGGGACAGATCTGCGCTACATCCAAGAGCTGCTCGGCCACGCCAGCTCCAAAACAACAGAAATCTACACCCACGTCAGCATCCGAGACATCCGACGCATCAAGAGCCCCCTCGACCAGCTGCTGGAGGACTAGCAGGTTCGCATTAAGGAGTCATTGGGGACAAAAAGAGAATATGAAGATCGTTGTAAGCATAAGTAAATGCGTAGATTAGGAGTTAAGTGCAATTCTTGGGGGGAGAAAACTTGAAAGACCAGATACATCATATGAAATAGCCGAAATAGGAAGGTTCCTATGCGGAACCAAGAGAATATAGGTATGCGGATTGACTGAATAATGGAAGTTTCCTATGCGGAAACCGTGATTGGACAACAAAGAAGAATGACTGCAAGAAGGAAGGTTTCCTCTGGAAACACACTTAATAATAATTCAAGCCTAATCGAAGATACATTGGAAGGTTTCCTCCCGGAAACACATATAATTTAATCGCCAGAACTGCCAGTGAAGAAGGAAGGTTTCCTTCCGGAAACACTCTGATCATTATTGAAGAAAGTATATCGAAGAAGTCCCCCCAAGAACAACACATAACACCACATTCACGCATCGGGCTGCCGCCCTCGGTCGCCAGGGGCAAATTCGAAGAAGAGTATTCAGGCGACAATCCGCATCGACTAAGATAGGAGCTATCTAAGTCGATGGGATTCG
>Ga0182739_1000403_pt1 | contig 60460 bp, 59 predicted proteins | sample eDN5th30CBELigBY_FD_128873 | JGI IMG/M metagenome (GOLD analysis project Ga0182739, IMG submission 128873) | Enriched backyard soil microbial communities from Emeryville, California, USA - eDNA 5th pass 30_C BE-Lig BY (version 2) (version 2) | ecosystem: Environmental > Terrestrial > Soil >... | reverse complement strand
TCGGGGTTGTTTTCTGTGAGGTCGTAGTAGGTTACGCCATAGATGATGTCTTTGCCATCGGGCGATACCGCTTCTGCGGAAACCCGGCCCAGTTGCCAGAGCATTTCGGGCGTAAGTGGTTGCTGGGCCTGGCTGGCGCCCACAGTGGCCAACGCTGCTGCGATCATAAGTGCATTTTGCTTCATGGTTGTTGTATTCGTGTGTAACGGGCGCAAGTTAATGAAGTCTGGCTATATACAGAAATGACGTTAAAGCGCCTTTGGGCCTTTTGCATGAACATTTCGTACCTTTGGGTGATGAACAAAGATTTGATTTTGCGCGAACGGCTGGCCCTCCAGCGAACCATATTGGCTAACCAGTCCACATTTTTGTCTTTCCTGCGGACGTCCATGTACTTCGCTGTGGCCGGTGTTTCGATAGACCGGCTGCTCGACATTCCCGGCGGACGTATCTACGAGTACGTTCTTTTCGTGATTTCTGCTATTGTGCTGGTCGTGGGCATATTCAACTTTGCCATCCATCGGAAGAAGATAGCCGGCAGTGAGAAACACATTGGCGACTATAAATTTGAATACGGTGAGGGAACTGACTGAGTGAAATTATTTGGAGAGAAAGTAATGGAGGAAGCCGAACATCACGCCAGCTTGGCTGATCCAGAATATGAACATCCATTTAATCATGTCCGCACGTGATTTCTGGACTTCCAGCTTGACTTCGGATATTTCCCGGATCAAATCCTCCTTTGTAGCGAAAGTATCAGTCTTGCTGTTAACAACCTTGCGTACCTCTTCCTCGACCTCGTTCTGGAATAGCTTAACAAGCTCCAATGCTTCCTTGTCGGATTTGGTAATCCGCTTGAAGATGTTGAATGCCTGATCGAGTGTCTGCGTGCTCATCTTTGTTTGATTAAATCAAAGCAAATATAACGAAAGTTGGCATTTCAAACAAACTAAAAAGGCGAACCTAAACCAGATTCGCCTTTTTTGTGCCCAGGGAGAGACTCGAACTCTCAAGGGACTGCTCCCAACGGCTTCTGAGACCGCAACGTTTACCAATTTCGCCACCTGGGCGGCACACTCCCGTTCGGGAGTGCAAATATATTAATAATTGTTAATTGTCAATCGTCAATTATCAATTAAAATCTACTCTTCTTCGTCGTCATCCGTATGCAGCATATCCATGTGTTCTTCGGGCTTGTACGCTGCTTTGAGTTCTGCCAGTTTCTTTTTGCCGTAGGCCACTTTACTGATTAACACAAACAATACAGGTACAATGAATATGGCAAACAACGTTGCGATGAGCATGCCGCCAAATACCGTCCAACCGATGGTTTGCCGGGATACGGCACCTGCTCCGGTTGAGTACATCAATGGTACGATACCCAGAATAAACGCAAACGATGTCATGATGATCGGGCGTAGGCGCAATTTCACCGCTTCGAGGGTCGCCTTCAGTAAGCCCATGCCAATATCTACCCGCTCTTTGGCAAACTCTACAATCAGAATCGCGTTTTTTGCTGCGAGGCCAATAATGGCTACCAAACCGATCTGTGCATAGATGTTATTATCGAGCCGGGGTAAAAAAGTGAGCGCAAGGATAGCCCCGAATATACCAAGGGGCACGGAAAGCAGAATTGAAAAGGGAACCGACCAGCTTTCATACAGCGCTGCCAGGAGTAAGAATACGAAGAGGATACAGAGGGCAAAAATTATGATGGTCATATTTCCGGCCTCCTTCTCCTGTAAACTCAGTCCCGAGAACTCGTACGTGAAACCGGCACCCAATGTCTGCGCCGCAGTTTCTTCCAACGCCTGCAGGGCGTCACCGCTACTGTATCCCGGTGCAGCCCCACCCATCAGATCGATGGATCTGAAGATATTGAAGTGGTTGATGATGGACGGGCTTTCGATGATTTCGTGCGATACCAACGCGCTTAGCGGCACCGGATTCCCCTGCGTGTTTTTTACATACAGTTTGTTGATGTCATTAATATCCATGCGGAAGGCGGTATCTGCCTGCGAAACGACGCGGAAATTCCGGCCATACCGGGTAAAGTCATTCACATAACTACTACCAAGGAACGACGATACGGTACTATAAACGCTGGAAACAGAAACCCCCATGCGTTTTGCCTGCTCGCGGTCTACCTTCACCAGGTAATTGGGGGTGTTTGAATTAAACAAGGTATAGGCCATGCCAATTTCCGGGCGCTGGTTGGCGGCGGCAAGGAATTTACCTACCTGCGCTTCAAAATCCTTGATGTCGCCATTGCGTTGGTCGATGAGCTGCATGCTGAATCCACCGCTTACCCCTAAACCGGGAATAGCTGGCGGCATAACCGGTAGGATGGACGCTTGCTGGAAACCTGTGTACTGTTGCTGCAGGCTGGCTACGATTTCGCCGGCGGTACGGGTGCGTTCATCCCAAGGCGTAAGCTGCACGAAGAATGTCCCTCCGTTGGGTTTGAACGACCTGTTCAGTAGGTTAATTCCCGAAATGGACATCACATTTCTTATTTCGGGATTTTGCCTCCGGAGTGAATCAGACACGGCATCCAGCAACGCGGCCGTACGTTCGGAAGACGCGCCTTCGGGCAGCGTGACCCCCATCATGAACACCCCGGCATCTTCCGTGGGGATAAATCCGGTAGGTTTCGTGCTAAACAGCCCAACGGTGCCCACGTAGATACAAATCAGGATAATGATGGCCAGTGGCGCCCGTTTGATGGTTGCCCTGACGGCATGGGAGTAACGTTTCGTAACCCGTTCAAACCAAACGTTAAATTTATAGAACAGCCGATTGATACCGGTGGACTTCTCGTTGAACTGAGAGGGCCGCAGTAACAGTGCGCACAAAGCGGGGGTCAGCGACAGGGCTACAAACGCGGAAAGCAACACCGATACAGCGATTGTAATGGCAAATTGTTGATAGAGCTGGCCTACCATGCCGGGAATAAAGCCCACCGGTACAAACACTGCTGCCAGAATCAGCGCGATGGCGATGACCGGCGCTGTAATCTCTTTCATGGCCCGTCTTGTCGCTTCCTTTGCCGACAGCCTATCGTGGTCGATATAATGTTGCACAGCTTCCACCACTACGATGGCGTCGTCTACCACGATCCCGATGGCCAGTACAAATGCCAGCATCGTCAGGTTGTTGATGGAAAAGCCAAACAGGTTGAAAAAGATGAACGTACCGATAATGGAAACCGGAATGGCCAAAATCGGAATCAACGTAGCGCGCCAGCTTTGGAGGAAGATGAATACCACCAGCGTTACCAAAATGAGTGCTTCTACCAGTGTGTGGAGTACGTTGCTGATCGATTCCTGGATCACCGTTACGGTTTCATAGTTGATCACGTAGTCCATGTCATTCGGAAAATCCGCTTTCAGTTGTTCAAGCGCCGCATAGATTCCCTCTGCCGTTTCCACGGCATTTCCACCAGGCATTTGGTTTACCATCATGCCCGATGCGGTCAGGCCATTCAATTTGTTGGTAATGTTATAGGCAAACTCGCCGAGTTCTACCCGCGCCACATCCTTCAGGTATACCAGCGATCCGTCCGCGTTGGTTTTGACGATGATTTGTTCAAATTGTTCCTCTTCGTTCAAATCTCCGTCTAAAATAACCGGATACTCAAATACCTGGGTATTCAATTGGGGCCGCGCTCCTACGCTGCCACCCGGCATCCGGATGTTTTGTTCCTGAATGGCTGCATTCACTTCGGCCGGCGTAAGCCCAAGGTTGGAAAGTTTGGTTGCATCCAGCCACACGCGCATACCGAAAGGCTGGCCGAATGCCATGACATCGCCTACCCCGTTCACACGCATCAGTGCGTCTTTTACATATAAGTTGGCATAGTTGGCCAGGAATTTCTGATCGCGTGTGCCGTTCGGCGAAATCAACGAGACCATCATCAATACATCTGTATTGGCCTTACGCGTAATGACCCCCAGGCGCCGCACCGCTTCGGGCAGCGCCGGTTCGGCAATACCCACCCGGTTTTGTACGTCGAGCGTTGCAATATCGATGTCTGTACCCACGTCAAAGGTCACGGTGATTGACGATCGTCCGTCCGATGTGCTATTGGACGTCATATAGGTCATACCGGGCGTACCATTGATTTGGCTTTCGATAAGTGTGGTAACGGTTTGCTCCACCGTTTGCGCATCAGCTCCTGTATATGTAGCTTGTACCTGTACGGTAGGCGGCGAAATATTGGGATACTGGCTGACGGGCAGCGAGGTAATCGAGATTATCCCGATAATTGTAATCAGAATGGAGATTACAATGGAGGTGACGGGTCTTCTTATGAATACTTCTGAGATCATGCTGTTTCTGTCCTAAAATACGTGTTGGTCGTCTTCCCCCTTATTTTTTTTCCCCAGGCTGGGTTACCTGTACCTTTACTCCCGGTCGCAGGTTGATGATGCCATCTGTTACCACCTGCTCTCCAACGGAAAGACCTGTGTTAACCACAGCGCGGTCGGCCATCTTCAACCCCAGCTGTATGCCACGCTGTTCTACCGTGCCGCTGTCTGTCAGTACATATACCGAGGTTTGCCCCAATTGCTCGGTAACGGCGCGGTAAGGGATGACCAGTTGTTTGGTTTCGGACGTAGTCCGGATACGCACATTGGTATTCATTCCGGCCCGTAATAAGCCGTCTGGATTAGCGAACGTAGCGCGCACGGTAATGGTGCCCGTATTGGCATCTACTGCGCGGTCAATGACTGTAATCCTACCGGGGTGGGGGTATACAAGCCCGCCGCCGAAAGTCAGGGTAATTACGGAGTCCTTTTCGATATCGCCTTGTTTTTGTAAGGTTACGAACTGTTGGATATCCCGCTGGTTGACGGCGAAATCGACGGCAATAGGGGTCGTAGATGAGATCGTATTGAGCAATGTGGTGCCGGCGCTTACCAATGCTCCGGTGCGTACCTGCGAAATACCGATAGTACCATTGAAAGGCGCTACGATGGTAGACCGGTTGAGATTTGTTGTGGCGGTAACCAATGCCGCTTTGGCTGATACCACCTGTGCTTCGGCGTTGTCGAGGTCGGTCTCGGCATAATCGAGCGTTTGCCGGGCAATGGCATCTTGTTCGGCCAACTTGCGGTACCGATCCACATCGCGCGTAATACGATCCAGATTCGCTTCAGCAATGGCGAGACTGGCTTCCGCCTGCTGTGCTGCCGCTTCGTACCGTGTGCGGTCGATTTCGTATAGCTTCTGGCCTTTGCTCACGGACGCGCCATCGGCAACGAAGATGCCAGTAATGTAGCCGCTTACTTCCGCGCGGAGGTCAGTTTCGTTGAGCGGAACGACGCTCCCCGGGTAGGCGTTCATACCTGCCACGATTTCTTCTGTTACTACATCCGTAGTTACCGGAATGGCCTGTGGTCCGGCAGCTTGCTGTTGTTGCTTATTGCCGCAAGCGCCCGCAAGGCCGGCAGCAATGAGTACGATGGGGGCTATTTTGTAGTTGTTCATATATTAAAAGTCAATGGTCGTATCTGTTTTCTAATGTCTAATATCAGTTCTCATCCAATACGGAGCCCAATGCCCGTTGGACCTCCAGCTTGCCTGAAAGTACGGCAAACAGCGCATTGAGGTAATTAATCTGGGCGGTACGCAGATCGGTCTCGGCCGTCATCAGGTCGAGGTAGGTCTTTATGCCTTCATCGTATTGCAATTTGAGCGTGTTGTACACTTCTTCGGCCAGCCCCATATTATACTGGGCCGTTGTCCAATCATTAAGGTTTGCCTTGTACGTAGCCATGGCCATTTCATAATGTGTATTGATTTGGTTCTTCAGGTTAACGATATCCCAATCGATTCGTGCTTCCTGCAGTTCGGATTTCCGTATTTCCTGGATGCGTTTGGTGCCTTGGAAGATGGGCAGATTAAGGGTAAGCCCGAATACTGATCGCGGAAAAGCCGGGTTATACAGATCCGAGAACCGGTTGTCGCGAAAATCCCAAGCGTAATTATAAAATGCTGATAAATTGGGCAGGAATGTCCATTTGTTGTACTGGGTGTTTACGTACTGGAGCTGCTTGAGTGTTTGAAGCTGACGGAATTCGACACGGTTCTCCAGATTGACGGCCTGTGTGGTGTCCAGCAGGATTTCCCGCTCCATGGCCGTATCTTCAAATGATAAGGAGAGGGGTTGCCCCGCTTCGAGCCCGATGAGTTCTTTTAGGTAGGCGTACTTGTAGTTGAGCATTTCGCCCACGCGCTTCTGTTCGGCTTTGGTATTGGCGAGTGTGATTTCCGCCCGCTTGTAGTCTATTTTATCTACGATGCCCGTTTCATAGCGCACCTTTGCGTCGGCCAGTTGCCGCTCAATGCGGGCCAGGTTTTCCTGAATGATATTCAGCTGCTCCTCGCTTGTCAGAATGTCGTAATAGCCTTTGCTCACTTCCACCACCGTATTGATGGTGCTGTTTTCCGTATTCAGGGCATTTTGTTGCCGGATGTATTTGGCGGCTTTCGCGGCCTGCATCAGTCCCGGATTAAGCAGTTGCTGATCGGCCTGGAGCACCGCGGCGCTGGCGTGTTTTTGTCCCATCACGATAACCTGGTCGCCAATCACCGTGGTGGGAATTTTGACGTTGTAGTTGTAGGTGCCGGTCGCGTTAATCTGGGGATACCACCCCGAAAGTGCCGATGCGATCTCGCGTTCACCGATCTCCTCGTCCAGCAGCGCCTGCTGTACCGTAGCCCTGTTGTCGAGTGCAAAATCGATCAGGTCCTGCAATCGGGCATCCTGAGGCAAATTCTTGGCATTATCCTGTGCCAGTGATGACGAATAAAAGCTTCCGCCGATAACTATTAAGGTGCTGTAGACCAGTTTTTTTAAATACATATTTGCCGTTGTCGTCATATTGTTTTTCAATTCCTGATTCCATCCCAAATGATGGCGACCATCTTTTTAAGGTCTTCTTCTTTTAACGCAAACCGGCCGTTGATGTTGCGCTTGGCCGTTGCAGATACGGTACCGATGTAAGCCGCGCTGATGATGTTGATATCCAGTGGTTTGATGTAGCCTTCCTGCACACCCTGTTTTAGGAATACCGATACCTCATCCTGGAAGCATACGCGGTCTTCCGGATATACGTCTTTTACAAAAGGGGAGGAAAAAAACTGTTCGAGGAAACTCAATACCTGTGGGTGTTGTACATAGTATTTCACGAGATTCATCCACACGGTAGCGAACTGCTCCGGGTAAGGCCGGTCGTGGTCGTTGCCCTCGAATATCACCTGTTGCATACGCTCCCTCACGTAATGGTAAAGTTCGACAATCAGGTCATCTTTCGAAGCAAAATAATGATAAATTGTTCCCGTAGCTACACCTGCTTCCTGTGCGATCTGGCTCATCGGCGTGCCGTGAAAACCAAACTCCCGGATAAGGCGCAGGGTACTTTCGTAGATTGCCTGTTTCTTCGCCGTTGTTGCCGTGCTTAATTGAACGTTCATTCGGGTGGCAAAGGAAAACATTATTTGCGATAAAACAGTGGCATTGCCGATTATTAACGGAAATTTGACAATTGCCGTCAAAAGGTCAATGCTATCCGACGGTCGGTGCTCGCCCCGTCCTAGGAAACGAGCGTAAAGTCGATCTGCCTTTTGGCAAGGTCGACTTTCTTTACACGTATCTGCACTTCGTCGCCCAACTGATATCGTTTTTTCCGCCGCTGGCCAATGATGGCGTAATTCTTTTCATCCAGCGCGTAGAAATCGTCGGTGATGTCGCGCAGGCGTACCATGCCTTCGCATTTGTTTTCCTCAATTTCCACATACATGCCCCATTCGGTTACGCCGGAGATGATGCCTGTAAAGATTTCGCCCACCTGATCCTGCAGGAATTCGGCCTGTTTATATTTTACCGATGCCCGTTCGGCGTCAGCTGCTCTTTTCTCCATCTGCGAGGCGTGTTCGCACTGTTTTTCATACGCTTCTGCGTTGACCGATTTGCCGCCGGTAAGATAGTGTTGAAGCAACCGGTGTACCATCACATCGGGGTAGCGGCGGATGGGCGAAGTGAAGTGGGTGTAGAAGTCGAACGCCAGTCCGTAATGGCTGGTCTTTTTGGTGGTATAGATGGCTTTGGCCATGGATCGGATGGCGAGGGTAGTCAGCACGTTCTGCTCTTTGGTGCCTTCAATGCGTTCCATCACATTATTGAGCGAACGGGCGGTTTCACGGTCGGATTTGGTGTTGATTTTATAACCGAAGCGGGCCGCAAATTGGGCGAAAGCCGTGATGCTTTCTTCTTTGGGTACGTCGTGCACACGGTACACGAATGTTTTTTTGTTATTACCCTTGCCCTGTTTGCCGATGAACTCAGCCACCCGCCGGTTGGCCAGTAGCATGAAATCTTCAATGAGCTTGTGGGCATCCTTGCGTTCCTTTACGTATACGCCCAAAGGCTTGCCTGCGGCATCGAGGTGGAACTTCACTTCCGTGGTTTCGAAGCTGATGGCCCCGTGCTTGAACTTGCGGTCACGCAAGATATAGGCCAGCTTGTTGAGGGTTTGCAGTTCAGTGCTATACTCGCCCGCTTGTTGCTCGATGATTTCCTGTGCTTCTTCGTAGCTGAACCGCCTGTTGGAGTGAATGACACCTTTCCCGAACCAGTCTTTAATGACATTAGCATTGCTATCCATTTCGAATACAGCCGAGAATACAAGGCGGTCTTCGTTCGGCCGGAGGGAACACAGGTCGTTCGATAAGCGCTCGGGCAGCATGGGGATGACGCGGTCTACCAGGTAAACGGAGGTGCCCCGTTCGTAAGCCTCCTTATCAAGCGGCGAGTCGGGCTGTACGAAGTGGCTCACGTCGGCAATGTGCACACCGATTTCGTAGTTGCCGTTGGGCAGCTGTTCGAAGGAGATGGCATCGTCGAAGTCTTTGGCATCTTCGGGGTCGATGGTGAATGTGGTTACATGGCGGAAATCGCGGCGTTTAGCGATTTCTTCGGCCGAGATCCCGCCATTGAACGTCTCCGCTTGCTTTTCCACTGCTTTGGGAAATTCGAGCGGAAAGCCGAAGTCGGCGAGGATGGCGTTCATCTCGGTGTCGTTCTCGCCCTTTTTACCCAATACGAAGGTCACCTTCCCAACGGGGTTCTTGCTGTCGCGCGGCCACTCGGTGATGGCGACTACCACCTTTTCGCCGTCTTTGGCACCGTTGAGGTCGGCGAGCGGCACAAAGATGTCGTGAAGCATTTTTCGGTCATCGGCGTTGAGGAATGCAAAGCGGGGGGATATGGCGATGGTACCGGTAAATTCGGTCCGTGCGCGCTCCAGTATTTCCACTACTTCGCCTTCTTTGCGCTTGCCGCGCCGTTTTTCGTACGTATGCACCTTCACCCGGTCGCCATGCAGCGCCTGGCGAAGCTTGCGCGGTGCGATGTAAATATCGTCCTCAAGCTCGTCTTCCGGCACGATGAATGCGGATCCGTCGGCCGTCATATCGACTTTGCCGATAACGAATGCTTTAAGTTCCTTGAGGGCGTATTTTCCTTTTTCCACTTCTTTGAAAAGCCCACCGGTCTGTGCCTCCTCCTGCAAGATGTTGCGGATGGCCTCGCGCGACTCGGCGTCGGCGAGGTTGAGCTTGGCTGCCAATTGCTTATAGTTGATCGGTTTGTTGCCCGATTTCTCGATGAGATCGAAAATAAGTTGGGTAAGTACGTGTTTGAATGCGTTGTTTTTTTTATTTGCCATTTTTTTGGTTTCTGCTTTTTGCTGTTTGCTTTTCTGCTGTTTGCTTTTTGCTTTTCTGCTGTTTGCTTTTTGCTCTTTGTGTGTCACTCAGCAACACTAACGGCCTCATGCGCGATTGGCGGTTCGTTGCGCAAACGCCGCAAGATTTGTGCCGTGGTGATGACATCTTTTTCACAATACACACGGATGCGTTCCAAATCGTTCTCTTCGTAGTATACCCGGTATACATCCGCGCCGCTGATATCATCCTTGGGCGAGGGGATACCCAAGACCGCCGCCATGAGGTTGAGTGAAACGTAGCTGCGGAAATCGCCGAAACGCCAGAGTTCCATGGTATCCAGGTGATTGATTTCCCAGGGTTTCTTGCCCGATATATCCAATTGGACCGGCAGCGGGAGTCCATTGATTATCATTCGCTTGCACAGGTAAGGAAAATCAAAGGCCTTGCCATTATGGCCGCAAAGCATCAGGTTGGCCGGTTGTGCCTCCAACAGGTTGGAAAAATCGATCAGCAATTCCCGTTCATCGGTACGGGCGAATGATTTCAACCGGAAGCCCATCTGGCCTTGCCGCTGGTGGAACACGCCCACGGATATACAGATGATTTTGCCGAACTCGGCGTATAGCCCGGCATTGGGATATACATCGGCAGCCGTCTGGTCGGCTTCGAGCGTGTTGCGTACCTTATGGCTCCATAGTTCCCTGAAATGGTCGGGCAATTCATGGAACGTGGCCCGTTGGCTTACCGTTTCGATGTCGAGTACCATGATTTGTTGCAGGTCGACCGTTTCGAGCATTTTATTTCGCTAAGATTTCAAATCGTTGACTGAGACGCGTCCCCTCATCGTCTACCAGTGTAATTCGGTGTTCTCCCGGCGGAATTTCGAGCGCCAGTTGGTGGAACGTTTCTGTTTCGCCGACAAACGTATTGTCGAGGTGCCAGAATATCTTGCTGCCCCGTTTGCGGTGGGCAGCATTGAAAATAACCTGTCCACGTTTGCCATCAATTTCTAAAGGTATATAAATTCTTGCATTATTTTTCGGATAAATCATTTCCATAACCAGTCCCTGCGAACCATCAATACATCCCGGCGCATAAGGCGGTAGCTCTCGGTAATTGCTGTGGCGCGATTTGTAATAGTATTCCATGGCCGGAGGCAGGATGAACCACTTGGCCGCCACAATATCGCCCGGTGCAGCGCAATCGGCCGTTATGCGGAGGCTACCCTCACGGTTGGTATGGATGGTCTGGTGGTAGGGGCACACCGTAGAGCGGTGGCCCGGCACGGGAATGTACAGGGTGTCGGGATTGGGGCAATCCGGCCCTGCCAGGTGACCGCTTTGGGTGCATACAGCCGTTTGCACCATACGGTCGAGGGGTGATGTAAACCATCCCGGTGATGGGAGCAGGTCAAAAATATCGAACAGTATCGGTGCGGCTGTGTTGATGCCCGTCAGGCCGGGCCGGCCCTCGCCATCGGCATTGCCCACCCACACGCACACCACGTGCGAAGGGGTGAGGCCCACGGCCCACCCATCGCGGAAACCGAAGCTGGTGCCCGTTTTCCAGGCAATTTTCTTCGACGAGGCGAACTGCTCCCAGAGCGCCTCCTCGCCGGGGCGCATCACCTCATTCATGGCCTGGAACGTAAAATAGAGCGAAGCATGGTCAATGATCGACGCCCGCTCGTTGGGTTCCCCGGCCGACTCGTCCCTGTTTTCGACGTAAAATGGAGCGTGGTAATCAGCGCTGTTATAATTGGCGTTATACCGTTCGTAATGGTTCAGCGTACGGGCCATGCTGGCATAGGTGCCAGCCAGTTGCCAGGGTGTTACCTCGCAGCCGCCAAGGATCATCGATAATCCGTAGAAATCCGCGGGTTGGTTGAGGGTTTGGATGCCAACCGATTTAAGGAACGGGTGGAAGCGTTGGTATTTGTATTGCTGCAACATTTTCACCGCGGGGATGTTGAGCGACCGGCTCAGTGCGCGCGAAGCAGGTATTGCGCCGTCGTATCCCAGGTCGTAATTCTGCGGGGCATAACCGCCGATCTGGGTGGGCACATCGGCAATGAGCGTGTTTGGCAGGATGAGTCCGTCGGTAAGCATCGCGGCATAGAGTATGGGCTTGAGTGTGCTCCCCGGGCTCCGCAACGACGTAATCATATCCACCTGGCTCTCAGCGCCGCTGTTTTGCGGGGTATGTACATTGCCGATGTAAGCGAGGGTTTTGCCCGTTTCAACCTCCAATACCAGTGCGGCAGCGTTCTGGATGCCGTTGGCGCTGAGGTTACGATGGTAGCGATCGATGATACCGGCGACCTGTTGTTGCAGGGCGCTGTTGATGGTGGTAATTACGCGGGTGGAATGCAGGTCGAGTGTCGGATATTCCTGTTTGAAGCGTTCGAGCAGGTGCGGGGCGAACCGCGGCAGGGGGTGCGGCTTATCGGGCAGCGGTTCCAGCTTGGCCAGATCGGCCGTTTCTTGGGTTATCGTGCCAGTAACTGCTAGTTTATCCAGTAAGGCATTGCGTTTGGTAAGGAGTTGCTGACGGTTGCGGCCAGGGTGTATAAGTGCCGGTGCATTGGGTAGTACGGCTAGTACGGCGGTTTCGGCCCACGACAGTTGATCAGGGGCGCGGCCGAAATACCGCCATGCCGCTGCGTCCAGTCCGACCACGTTGCTGCCGAACGGCGCATTTGCCGCATATAGTTTCAGGATGTCCGCCTTGCTGTACCCGACTTCCAGCCGTATGGCCAGGAAAGCTTCAATGAATTTTTGCCATAGCGTACGGTGTTCGTTACGGCTCATGCGGATGACCTGCATGCTGAGGGTGCTTCCGCCACTAATGATACGCCGGCCCGCAATATTCTGTCTTATCGCCCGTGCAAGTGCAATAGGATCAATACCGGGGTGGTAGTAGAATCGCTTGTCCTCAAATGTGGTGATGCACTCGGCAAATTTTTCCGGCACTTCGTCCGTGGCCGGGAAGCGCCACTGGCCATCGGCGGCGATGGATGCGGCAAGCAGGTTGCCCGATGCATCTTCGATGACGAAGGAGGTAGGGGAGTGGAACAGCGGTTTGGGAAGCGACACGTAGAACAGCACCAGTAATGTTGCAGCAACGAGAAGAATGGTGACGCCTCTTCTGGTTTGGCAGAAGCTGACGAGTCGTTGTCCTTGTCTCGATACCCAGGTGATCACTCCGCTAAATTACGAAAATATTCATGCGCCTGCAGGTTGCGGTGAGCGTGTAAAATCGTGCTAAAATCATATATATAATTTTTTGTTTATGTAACTTGTATATACTAATGTTTTATAGATTTTTATATTTAAAAATATTTAATTTTAGCACACTTTAGTTTTTTAAATTTAGCAAAAAATAGTGGTTTACAGTGAGTTGGGGCAGGTTATAGAACCAACGGATGAAGGGAGTCAGTCTTTGCTAAATATAGAAGTATAAGTATTGAGCTATATAGTATTTATAATACTATTGTTTATCAACGTTATATAAAATCTAAATGTAACTATTTAGCATCTTAATTATGTTTGTTTTAGCTTGGCTTTTAGGCGATGAATGCCGATCGGTGGCGGTTTTCTTTTAGCTATATGTTCATTAATAATCCCAGTGCGATTTTGCGTATGTACTTGTAAAAAGTTCCTATTTTTACCGGATACTCTTATACAGCAAATCGATGTCAAATAATCCTATATCATTTCCATCAGGCACGCCTTTTTCAGAAAGATTGCTTTACGGTATCTGGAAGGCATTGCGGAAACTGGCCGAGGAACGGCGGCAAGGAGGGAGATAATGTTTTATTTCTCTAAGGCCCTACACTGCGCACAAAGCCCTACGGCATTGATGCCTATAGACTGAAGTTGGTAGCCTTCTGGCAGGTTAATCTTCGGCATTTTGAAATCTTCCAGGCAATAGATGCTGTTGCAGGCTGAGCAGATAAAGTGCACGTGTTCGTCTTGGTGTTGGTGTTCGTCGCAGTCGGTCGAGCAGAAAGCGTAAGTTGCTGTGCCGTGCAGGTCGAATATTTTGTGGAGGATGCCTTTCTCCTCAAAAGTGGCGAGCACCCGATAAAGCGTTACCCGGTCCACGGATTCGCCGAGGAGCTTCTCCAGATCAGGTTGAGAAATGGCGGTTTCTTTTTCGGAGACAATTTGCAACACCCGGAGGCGGGGCTGCGTTACCTTGAGCTTGTTGCGGCGCAATAGGGGTGCGAACCGCTCATTGGCGTCCTCTTTCCGTGTATGTGCTATTGCGGTCAACATGATGTATTGGATTGATAAGGAGGGTGTCTCAGAAAATACTTGGGGTTAGCAATGAATTTCGAGACACACCCCTCAGAAAAATAGTTTATTTACCAGCGGCCTTGGCGTGGTCGGCCAAAAACTGTGCAAGTCCGTTGTCGGTAAGTGGGTGTTTGAGCAATCCCAAAATGGCCGATAGCGGGCCGGTCATCACATCGGCACCGATTTTGGCACACTCTACGATGTGCATCACGTGGCGGATGGAAGCCGCTAAAATCTGCGTTTCGTAGCCGTAATTGTCATAAATCAACCGGATGTCTTCGATCAGTGCCAATCCGTCGGTTGAGATGTCGTCCAAGCGGCCAAGGAAAGGCGATACATAAGTAGCTCCGGCCTTTGCAGCCAATAGTGCCTGCCCCGAAGAAAATACCAGCGTACAGTTGGTTCTGATTCCTTTGTCGCTGAAGTATTTGATGGCTTTAACGCCTTCCTTTATCATGGGTACCTTTACCACGATACGGTCGTGGAGCTTGGCCAATGCCTCGCCTTCTTTGATGATGTTATCGAAATCGGTGGATATAACCTCCGCACTCACATCGCCGTCAACGATTTCGCAGATGGCTTTGTAGTGGTTGATGATATTCTGTTCGCCGGTGATGCCCTCTTTGGCCATCAAACTTGGATTGGTGGTTACGCCATCCAATACGCCCAGGTCCTGGGCCTCTTTAATTTGTTGCAGATTAGCGGTGTCAATAAAAAACTTCATGTTTTTGAATGATATAAAATGATGTATGTGTTAACTAGCTGTAAACGTTGCAATACAGCCCGTAAAATTAACGATAATAACCCGAATAGCGAAAAAATAATAGGTATGACTTTTGCACCAACAGTGGGGTGAACATCTTCCGGGCACTATCGCATCGCAACTACCGGCTTCATTTTACCGGCCAAGCCATTTCCCTGATGGGTACATGGATGCAGCGCATTGCCGTGAGCTGGCTCGTCTATCGGCTTACGGAATCGGCGCTGGTGCTCGGTGTGATTTCATTTGTGTCGCTTATCCCCTCGTTGATCCTATCGCCCTTTATTGGGAGTTTTGTAGACCGGCACCAGAAATACCGCATTGTGCTGATTACCCAGATCGGTTTGATGCTGCAGGCTGGGGCACTCGCTGTAATGGTATTCTTCGGTTATTACAATGTGTGGTGGATAGGTGTACTCAGCCTTGCGCAAGGCGTTATCAATACGTTCGATGTCACCGCGCGGCAGTCGCTCATGGTAGAGCTGGTCGATAACAAGGCCGATTTGCCCAACGCCATTGCGCTCAACTCGTCGGCGTTCAATGCCGCACGCATGGTGGGCCCGGCCCTGGGCGGCATATTGCTCAGCACCTATGGCGAATCGGTGTGTTTCGGCATCAATTTCATTAGTTTTTTTGCCGTTATCGGGTCGCTGCTACTCATGAGACTCAAACCACAGCAAGCGGTTGCCCGGAAGGAAAGTACCTGGCAGGGGCTCAAGGAAGGCTTCAGTTACCTGCGGCATTCGCCACACCTGTCGTCGTTGATTTTACTGCTTACCGCATCCAGCCTGCTGGTGATTCCCTACACCACGTTGCTTCCGGTCATTGCGCGCGAAATGTTTAATGGTGATGCCACTACCTTCAGCTGGTTTGAAAGTGCCGCGGGGCTCGGCGCGATGGCGGGAGCTATTTACATGGCCAGAACACGGATAGGTACCAACCTCCGCTTCCGGGTAATGAAAGCATCGGGCTTATTGGCCGCGGGTATTCTCGCCCTTTCATTTGCGTCTTGGCTACCCCTTGCCTTGATTAGCACCTTACTTGCTGCCATGGGCATGATGGTGCAGAATTCGAGCATCAATACCTACATCCAGACCCACGCCATGCCGGCATACCGTGCTCGTGCCATTAGCTATTACATCATGGCATTCCAGGGTATATTCCCACTCGGGAGTCTTCTGGTGGGCGCCATGGCCAGCGCGTGGGGTATCCACTACACGCTGCTCATCCAGGGGGTGGCCGGTGCACTCGTGGCCATCGGCTTCATGGTGTATATCTGGCAGCATATCAACCGCAAATACGTGCCGGTATAATTAATTCGCCTTCTTATAGCTAGTCTCAATGGTTTGCACGACTTCGTCTTCGCCGCGATTGTAAATTTCGGCTTTCACAGGATAGCCGGAATCGTTGTATGTGTATTTGTATACCTTATCCTCGGTTACGCCCTCCGGACCGGTTGATTTTAACGATCGGTGGTTGTGTCTGGAAGGGACTTTCCAGGCAAAGGGATTTCCGAGGATGCTGGGCGAGTTTTTATCGTCATAGTCGCCATATTCGGTTGTGCCGGCCCAAATGCCACCCAAATTGGTTTCGACCGACAATATATCTCCGTTGTCTGTGTACGTATATACTGTTACAAATTCGGGAGCGGGAGCCGGCTGGATGATGGTTTCGGTCAGTTGGTTATCCGAATAGCTGTAGGTCATGTCCCATTGCACCACTTCGCCCACGTGCGAGGTGGTTATTGCCGATACGGGTTTGTCGTCATTGTCGGCATAGGCGTGTTCTACCGTGCTGATCAAGCTCCCGTCTGCCAGCATATTAGTGACTACCAAAAGGCGGCCGCGGCCATCGTAGGTGTATTCCGCCGTGGAGGAGTGCTGGCCATTAAGATAGGCATGGCCCGCAATCAACTGGTTTTGGGCGTTATATTCATATCGGGCGAGTGTCTCGCCGTCGAGTTTGGCCTCAGTGACCAGCAATGACGTGCCGGGGGTGTCTCCGCCGTTATCGATTCCGGGGTTTTCGTTTTTGGCGCAGGAGGTCAAGGTTGCGGCCGCCAAAAGCAGCCATGCCGTTTTCTGAATGGTGTTTTTTCTTCCCATCGCTTTTGTTTTTATGATTATAATTTACTTTTTCCTCATAGCTAGTGGGTACAAAGGTAGGGCGGGGGGCTTATCCTGCTTACCCCCGAAAGGGGGTGTTTAGTGATAATTGTTTGTGGCTGCTGTAGCATTTCGGTGCTGACACTCGTTACCAAACGGGTTAATGGAAAGATTAGCCTGGGTTGCCAATTATTTGCCGATACCTCCGTGTTTTTAGCCACTATGCACAAATAATTTGAAAATCAAAATGAATTGAATAATGGATGATTTAATGAAGAGAAATGTATACCTGCAATTAGTGGTCATTGGATTGATTTTTTTGCTGTCGTCGGTTAGTGGGTGTCAGAAAAATGAAACAGTAAGTGATGAACTAAAATGTCCTATCCAGGGAATAGATGGGCTCAAAGATAATATAGTAGGAAAATGGAAAGTGCAACACCGATTCCCGGAACTCACTGGCGCTATCGCTCGATGTGGAACAACCCTTGAATTTACTAATGGCTCGCGGGCAGGGTGAGGGGGACTCCAATAGCTATTTAGAGAGCACAAGGAAAATGAGGATGGCCAGTGGGATGGAACTTTCCATGCTTGACATGTTCTTCCTGCGCACCGGGGTATCCTATACCCCTGCACGATGGACGAACCAGCGGTTCTTCTCCGCTGGATTTGGACTCCTTTTTAATGGATTAGGTGTTGACTTTGCCTACCTGCTTCCCTATGAACCATACAGTCCCATTGCCAACACCGTGAGGATCGGCGTGTCGATAACGAAATGAATTATCCGGCTAAGGTTATTTTTTTAATATTTGTAAGGTGGATAGAAAAGAATTTATAACATCAGCATCGCTGCTGGCGGGCGGGGCAATGATTACGCCTGCACTTGGCAACGCCGGCTCATTGGCGGGGCATCAGGCCGCCAATCCGCTGAACCTGAAAAAAGGCGTTAGCTTTTACATGATTGAGGAGGAGCTCTCGCTCGTCGATAAGTGCAAGTTGGCTAAGGACCTGGGTTTTGATGGGGTCGAGTTCAACAGCCCGGTCGACTTCAGCGTGGATGAACTGCTCAACGCCCGGGAGAAATCGGGCATCGAGATACCCAGCGTGGTTAATAAAGACCATTGGAGCAAGCCATTGTCCGATCCTGATCCGTCCGTGCGGCAATTTATCATCGGTTCGGTGGCGAAGTCATTGGAGGAGGTAAAGGCCCTGGGTGGCGACACCGTATTGGTGGTGCCGGGGGTGGTCAACGAAAAGGTCTCCTATGCGGTGGCCTACCGGAATGCGCTGGATTCCGTGCGGAAGCTGATTCCCCATGTGGAAAAAACAGGGATGAAGATTGGCCTGGAGAACGTGTGGAATAATTTTATATTAAGCCCTGTCGAAGCAGCGCGATTCGTCGATGAGGTTGACCATCCGTTGATTGGCTGGTATTTTGATATCGGCAATATTCTGCGGTACGGCTGGCCGGAGCATTGGATTGAGGTACTCAATAAGCGTATCGTCAAGCTCCACGCGAAGGAATTCAGCCGGGAAAAGATGAACAATGAAGGGCTGCGGGCCGGATTTGACGTAGACCTGCTGGCTGGCGACAATAACTGGCCGGTGGTGATGCAGGCGCTCCGCGATATCGATTACAAAGGTGGCTGGCTCACCGTTGAACTAGGTGCCGGCGATCGTGACTTCCTGCGGAAGGTATCCAGGCAGGTGGATGCGATCTTGAGCCTTTAAGAAAGCCCGGGCATATTAATCCACGCCAGTTACCTGCCAGCTCAGCACTTCGTAATGCGTGCGATGTTGGTGCTCATTGCCACCATAGACCAGTATCTTTTTGATTGGTTGAGCCAGGGCCGAGCTGGTTTCAAACTTGTCGAGCTGCTTAAAAAGCTCATTGGTAATGGTTTTGGTGGCTTTGATTTCCACGGCGTGGAACGTTCCGCCTACATGCCAAAGCAAATCGATCTCATTGCCATTGCTGTCTTGCCAGAAGTAAAATTCCTGATGTTGGTATAAATGCTGGACTTTCTTTTGGTATTCCGCGATAATCATATTTTCGAAAAGATTACCTTTCAATCGATCGGATTCCACCTCTTCCGCACTTGTAATGCCTATTAAGTGGCAAAGCAAGCCGGTGTCGTAAAAATAGAGTTTAGGTGTTTTGACGAGTCGTTTATTGCGGTTTTGATGATAGGGCTGTAGGAGGAAAATGAGATAGCTGCTCTCTAGAATGGACAACCAGGTCTTAGCGGTATTAAACGTAATATCACATTCATTAGCTAGCGCGCTGATGTTCAGTAATTGTCCGGCCCTTCCGGCGCAAAGGCCGAGAAATTGACGAAATTGTCTCGTGTCACGGACATGCAGCAACTCGTTGACGTCTTTTTCCACATAGGTTTGGATATAGTTGCGATAGAATACGGATGGCTTAATATCTCGGTCGAAAATAGCGGGATAAGCTCCTTTGACCATAGTTTCCGTATAGTCCATGGCTAATAGTTTTGAGTTGGCTAACTCGGCAAAGTCTAGGGGCAAGAGTTTGAAGAGTGCCACACGGCCGGCCAAAGATTGTGTGATGCTATTGAGTAAGTGGAAATTCTGTGAGCCGGAGAGGATGTATTGGCTCATCAGCCTGCTTTCATCCACGCGCTCCTGGATATAAGAAAAAAGGTGGGGTACGCGTTGCACTTCATCAAATATGACATGACGGTCGTAACGGTCCAGAAATGCAACGGGGTCACTTTCTGCAAATTGTCGGTTATTAGGATTCTCTAATGTGACGTATTGATAGTCGGCGAATAGATGGCGCAACAATGTCGTTTTCCCTGACTGCCGAGGCCCGGTAATGGCCAACACAGGAAACTTTTCCTTTTGGTCGATAATTTGTTGTTTTATACGTCTTTCAATAAACATCTCATGTCAATTATTCGTAAACAAAGATACTATTATTGATGAAATTGCATAGCATGTATTGATGAAATTACATAGTATGTATTGATGAAATTGCATAATTGTCATTGTATTCCCATCGGCAATTGTACAGCTGTATATAACTCTTGTTTTCGATCAACTGGCTCACCGTTGAACTTGGTGCCGGCGACCGTGACTTCCTGCAAAAGGTATCCGGGCATAGGGAACACTGTTCTCGTATCGGGAAATCTGCACAAAATGATTTAGTTAAATAAACGGGGGAAATAAAAACTAATTATTTAGTTTTGTGACATGAAAAGCCAACTTGGAGTGCTCGCCGTAGCGTTATTGAGTGTCATCCTCTTTTTTAGTGCCTGCCAATCTACGCGAATCAGCCAGCGCTATGCACACAACCGCTACCTGTCGGTAGGCGAAAATATCGCATACAACCAAGACCTGCCGCTATACGTTCCGACCTATGGCGACGTGGTTTTTGAGCGGGATGCCGGTGCGATACGCCGTCGATTGCGGAATGTCGTATTACCCGCCGACGACAGCGTATTGCTTTACGGATATACATCCGCATCACCCGCTTATACTTTTATATTGACCACAAGAGGCAGATGTGCCAGCGTAAATCGTAACGAGAAGGCGTTCGTATTCAAGCGCGATACCTGCATCGGCGAACGGCACTACTCGCTGCTCGCTATGGGTGAGGCCACGGAAGGCCCAAGCATCCATAAGGATGCAACGCACATTTGGGAACGTATCGCTTTTGATTCGCTCCGTTCCGAACAGTTCGGCTCGATATTTTCCGTTACCGGGCAGAAGACCAATAAGATATACCAAGTATTGGATTATATTGAGCAATTTCCTGCTTGGACCGATCAGGAACAATGGAATAAAACCCAACTATTGCTTACCTATGCGTCTTTTTTGGGCGATCATAAAACGTATCGTGATGAACTTGCGGCATTGGAGTCCAGGATGATGCCTGATTCGGCCATTCGTGCCGCATTAGCAAACACGGAGCCTGTGCGCGGGGGCGAGGTACTGGATGCCATTGCCTCCGAAGCCCGCAACCGACAGGTGGTGATGATTAATGAAAACCACTTTTATCCAAACCACCGGACACTGGTTTATGATTTGCTGGATACGTTGAGGGCAGTGGGGTTCGGGTACTTGGCGCTGGAAGCTTTGGCGCCTGAGCAGGAGGAAAAGGTGAACCAGACCAGGACGATCGACTTACAGACGGGGTTTTACACACAAGAACAGCAATATGCCCGTGTTTTACGCAAAGCATTGGCACTGGGATATACGTTGGTGGCTTACGAGAACGCCGATACGGCGGTGGAGCGGGAGGCAGGGCAAGCCCGCAACCTGTATGAAAAAACACTGGGCCAAGATCCGCAAGCCAGGGTGTTGGTGCTGGCCGGTATGGATCACATCCTTGAGGAACCAACGGCCCAGGGTAAAAAATGGATGGCGGCACTTTTTAAGGAAACGTATGGCGTCGATCCGCTCACCATCGATCAGAATAACTTAAAACACCTACGCCATCTCGCCCCGACAGGCTACTTGCTCGCGAAGTCAAACGCATTCACGGAAGGCAGGCTCACAGCTACCGATTACCAGCTCATCAACAACCAGCCTGTGGCAATCCGCGACCAGCCGCGGATGCGCACGTACCGGAATCGGCAACGCGACACGGTACAGGTGTTACTGTTTGCCACCGACCGGCCGGTACATGCGGCGATGGTGCAGGAGGTGCCGTACTATACCACGCTGGTAGCACCGAAATCGGCAGTAAAACTGCCGGTTTCCACGAATGAGGCGATACTGCTGGTTGTTTGTGATCGCTATGGTAATCGGGTGGAAAGTCGGGTTTGGTAATTGCAACTACGCTCAATTTATCCTACCTTTAACCGTCAGAAAACTAGCTACATCTGCCAGTGATAAACCCAGCATTCTTCCGCTTTGCCGGAAACCGACATGTTACCCAAGGTCGGCCGTTCAACGGCCTGCTTGATTTTATTCCGCAACCAGAGGGGCGGTTGCCAACCGATACCCCGCGGCATGCTACCTTCGAAAGTACCGATCTGCAATGGCTCGAAATCAAAGAAAACATTGCTACCGATGGTGTGCGCGTGGAGCTATTGACCAATGCGCCACGGTACTGGCTGCTGTTTCAACTGGGCGGCACCACCGATGTGTACCTGCCTCACGCCATCCGCGTGGCCGAAGGGGTGTGTTTGGGTTTCGGGAGCAGACGGGAAAAAATACCCATAACCCTAGCCAAAGGCAGTGTATGGATACTTCTCGTGGGCTGCAAACAGGAAATGCTGCCGTTGCTGGCCGAGGAGTTTGGGCCGCTGGCCGGTCTACGGGAATTATGCAACGATGATGGTCCGCTGGATGTGATGGTGCCTGAGCAAGCGATCGACTATGCGCAGCGACGCAGATTTGAGGCGCTGGAAAAGATGGAGTACAAACCTTTTGGCACGCCAACACTTCTATCCGAATGGCTTTACCGCAGCGTGTTTCATCTATACAAACCTGAAAGGGTATCCGGCCATACGCAAATATCCCTATACCACGAAGCATTGCAATACATCAAAAAGCACTATCAATCAGATATCACGAAAGCGTCTATAGCTGAAGCGCTGAATGTAAGCTCCCGAAAATTAAACCGGGCATTTGAAAACCGGCCGCTGAAAATTAACGACTTTATTCTCAAACTCAAACTTAATAAGGCCATGGAATTGCTTTACCGTACGGATGCAGGTGTGGAGGAAGTCTCGCGGGAGCTGAATTTCTCATGCCCCAAGCACTTTTCAAAACTTTATCGGCAACATTTCTTTGAAAGCCCAACGGAATTCCGGCTTAAGTATAGGCCACTGGGGCCGGATGAGGAATAAAAAGGGAAAGATGTCGTTTTGATTTGGGGTTGCATTGATTTGAATTGAGGTTGGGAAGGTTTTCTCAGAGGTAAATCCGATTTGATTTAAGGTAGCGTTGATTTGAATTGAGGTAGGGAACGCTTTCCGGGAGGCAAATCCGGTTTGATTTGAGGCAGCATTGATTTGAATTGAGGTAAGGAAGATTTTCCCAGAGGCAAATCCGGTTTGATTTGAGGCAGCATTGATTTGAATTACGGCAGGGAAGGTTTTCCCAGAGGCAAATCCGATTTGATTTGAGGTAAATCAAACGATAAATCAAATGTTTTTGATGTAAGGGTGTTGGTAATCAGGTTTTTGAATGTTTGTTGCTGTTGTGAAAACGTAACGAGGTGTCAAATCGTGCCAAAATTAGCACAGGCCTGTGTGAATTTTGGCACGATTCTCCACCATCACGGCAGCGAATTGCAAGACCTTTGTAAATGTGTTAATGGTTTATTTGTTTACTTAAAATTTTTATTATGAAAAAACCAACATTACAATCAGGAGAGAAGAGCGCCGCAAAGCTCTTGCAGTATGCCGACAACATCTTGCTGAAGATGACGGAAAATGCAGACCTGTTTCCTGAGCCGGAACCCACATTGGCCGAATTGGATACGGCCATCGGGGGGTTCCGCGACGCACTATCGGAAGCATCTTACCGCGACATGCGAAAGGTGGAGTTGAAAAACCAACTGCAGACCGTGCTCAGGCAGGTCATCTATGGGCTGTCCCTCTATGTAGATAGGGTGGCCCAGGGCAACGCCGCAACCATCCTGGCCGCAGGATTCCTGCCGAGCAAGGATACCACAAGACCCGGTATCGCCCCCAAACCGACGGATTTCAGGGTTGCGCTGCCGCGCATCAACTCGCAAACCGCGGAGTTGCGCGTAAAGGCATGGGCGCCGGCACGGGTGTACCAGTTTGAGTACCGCAAAGTAGCTGGCGGTGACAACTGGGAGCGGGTGCTCTCCAGTAAATCGACCTGCGTATTGGAAGGACTGGAGAAACTGCAGGAGTACGAGTTCCGTGTGGCGTACATCGGCACCGATCCTACGGTGACCTACAGCGACGCGGTACGTAGTTACGTACTGTAAAACCACAAGGCAGGGGCTTCCCAAGGGGAGGCGCCCTGCCTTTTTTACCATCCTATCTGTACAATTTAATTACCTTTACACGACTTAAAGTCATGATACACGTTACCAAACAACATCCGCTGAAGCCGATAAGCCTGTCCTTCCGGGAAGGTAAGCAACCTCCTGCATTTGAAGTGGACGCCCTGAAACGTTACAAAAAAGCGCACGACGAGACGTGGAAGCGTAAGCTGTGGTATGAAACACAAAAAGGGCACCTGATGCTGCTCCGTAGTGACATCGGCGAACTTTCTTACGAGATTTTCATGCTAGGCGAGAAGCTGGAGGTTTTTGAAGAAGCGCTGGGCATCCGCGATCCGGCCGATGCACCGGCTTTGGAACTTGGTTCAGAGGTTGATTTGAACGCTTTTTTCGATAGGACCCTTCAGCATAACCAAGCGGTGCAACAACTCCATAAACAAGCGGTGGAAGCATCGACCCGCTACAATGAGGCCGTTGCCAGCCTTTATGAAGATGATTACCTGATTGATCCGATGTATTTCGATATCCTGCATGAGCTATACCAACGCTATGAAGAGGTGGAAGTGGATATCGTATCGTTGGATAAGGATCACCAGGATTTTCTAGGAGCTTATGGCGAGGTGAACAAGCTGCGTGAAGAATACATGCAACAGGGGCAGCATGTCTTTGAGGCGTATGCACAACTGCTTGACGATTCGGAAGACGTGTACCGTAGGGCAGACGTTGTGCAAGATGAACTGGATGAGCTGATGGATGGGAAGAACCCCGACTGAAATTGAAAACGTAACGAATGATTAAATGAATAGGATGTTAACATTATGTATTGCTGTGCTGGCCTTAGCGGCAGTAGTCATTCAATTTGTGCTGATGCTGGCGAACAGTACGAATACCGTTGGGGAAAGCATCATCCGGTTTTTCAGCTACTTTACTATTCTGACCAACACACTCGTTTCCGTATATTTCTTTTATTGTGCCTATCGATCCTACGGATACGGGAAGTTCACCTACCGCTTTGGCACGTTAACAGCGGTTACCGTTTACATCACGATTGTTGGCCTGGTTTATCAACTCCTCTTGCGCCATACCTGGAGTCCGACAGGGCTGCAACGGGTTGTTGACGAAATGCTCCATTCGGTGAACCCGTTATTGGTTATAGGCTATTGGTTCCTCAATAAAAAAGGTGAAACACTAGCGTATCGCCAGCTCGCACGTTGGTTGATTTATCCGTTGATATACCTGATTTATGTACTCATCCGCGGGTTTTTTTCCAACTTCTATCCGTATCCATTTTTAGACGTAACGAATTTGGGTTTTCAACAAGTAATCGTAAACAGTTTTGGCATCACATTGCTTTTTGTCGTTATTTCTATGTTTTTTATAGGAGTTGCGAAATTGACTGCCAAAAAATGAAGCTTGCAGTGATTATCAAGCACGATTATTGTCTGAGTTTGGGCCTATTGGTTTTTGTGCAAAACACATAACAACAATTTAAAAATGGAAAAAGTAATTTTACTATCGCTGGGTCTATTGGCCATGACCGCTTGCAACAATCCGAAAAATTCGTCGGAAAACACGGAAGCGCAAACCACCACGGAAAACGCTGCGATTGGCGGTGAAAAAGATGAACACGGTTGCCTTGTTGGCGCTGGTGAAACCTGGAGCGAATTGAAGCAAAGCTGCGTGCAGATTTTTGACGTCGGACAGCGCTTGAATCCGGTAGAAGTGGCCGACGGCGACGCGGTGATCAGCGCTTTTGTGTTATTGAGTGATGATCAGTCGAAAGCCGAGCTGTTTTTGCCTGAGGACGAAGGAACCATCATCCTAGATAATAGTGGGGATAAAACGTACCAAAAGGATACCCTCAAATTTGATGCAGCCGAATCGGCTTTATATATCAATGGTGAAATAACCTACAAAGCGGAGTGACAAACCGCCGCGTGTTTAATTAGTTGAGAAATGCATATCATTATCAGAAAAGAAGAAGTAAGTGACCACGAAGCTGTTTTTAACCTTGTTGAAAAAGCTTTCGAAAACGAAATATACAGTGATCATCAAGAGCAATTTTTGGTCGAGCGGTTAAGGAAATCGACGGCGTTTGTGCCGGAATTGGCGATGGTAGCCGAGCTGGATGGTGAGGTTGTGGGGTATACCATGCTCACAAAGATTCAAATTGTAAATGCGCATACGAGCGCAACGTCACTGGCTTTGGCGCCCGTTGCGGTTTTACCAGCCCACCAGGGGAAGGGGATAGGTGGTCGATTAATCAGCGCCGCTCATGAAAAAGCAACCGAATTGGGCTTCGGGTCGGTGGTTTTGTTGGGGCACGAAAATTATTATCCACGGTTTGGCTACGAACTGGCCGGAAAATTTGGGATCAAACTGCCATTTGACGTTCCTGCTGAAAATTGCATGGCCATTGAACTTGTTGAAGGCGCGCTGGACAATGTAAGCGGAGTGGTGGAATACCCACGTGAGTTTAATTGACCTACCTGGAAATCATTAACCGTTTACGGACTTTTACGACACGATAAAACCGTCAAAAAATGGATGCGGAATCGAACTACATAGCAATAAACCGCCAATCCTGGAACAGCAGGACTGATGCACACCTGAAATCGGCATTTTATGACGTGGCTGGTTTCATTAAAGGTAAAACTTCTTTAAATGATATTGAACTCGCATTACTTGGAGATGTCAACGGTAAAACAATCTTACATTTGCAATGCCATTTTGGACAGGATACAATCTCGTTAAATAGGTTGGGGGCGGAAGTGACAGGCGTGGACTTGTCAGATAAAGCCATCGAAAGCGCCAAGCAACTTGCAATTGAAACAAACTCGACGGCAAATTTCATCTGCTGTGATATCTACGATTTGCCAAATTACCTAACCGGGCAATTTGATATTGTTTATACGAGCTACGGGACCATTGGTTGGCTGCCCGACTTGGAAAAGTGGGCGAAGGTCGTTTCAACATACCTAAAACCGGGCGGTCGGTTTGTGTTTGTGGAGTTTCATCCCGTTGTTTGGATGTTTGACGATAACTTTGAAAAAATCGGGTATAGCTATTTTAATTCAGGAGCCATCATCGAGTCAGAAAGTGGGACGTATGCCGACAAAAATGCGGATATAATGCTCGAAAATGTGTCGTGGAATCATAGTTTGAGCGAAGTGATGAATAGTTTAATAAATAATGGACTCGAAATCACTTCGTTTAATGAGCTCGATTATTCGCCTTACAATTGTTTTAACAATGCGATCGAGTATGAACCCAAAAAATATAGAATAACCCATTTGGACAACAAAATCCCGATGGTTTACTCCGTCGTTGCAAAAAAGAGGGGTAACAGTTAATGAATTGGGGAAAAACAAAATAACAAAGCATATGGAAAAATCGACGATAGAAGAGATTAAAGCGCGGTTTGATAATGACGTGGAACGGTTTTCTAACCTGGACACGGGCCAACTTTCAACAATAGATGCAAAAATTTCCCTTGAACTTATCACGGAAGCCGCTAAACGGATTGTTCCGGGGGCTGAAAATTTACTGGATATTGGTTGCGGGGCGGGCAACTATTCGTTGACCATGCTTTCAAAGGTCCCCGACTTGAATTGTACGTTGGTTGATTTAAGTAAGCCAATGCTTGAGAAGGCCTTTGAACGGGTATCGCCGCAGACAATTGGGAAAGTAACTGTTCTGCAAGGTGACATAAGGGAAGTGGAATTGGCTGGAAATCATTTCGATATCATTCTGGCGGGTGCTGTTTTGCATCATTTAAGAGACGATAACGACTGGGAAATGACTTTTCAAAAGCTTTTTAAGTTATTACGGCCAGGCGGATGCCTGATGATTGCCGACCTGATTACACAAAGTACCGACGTGTTGAACACTTATACGTGGGCGCGGTACGGCGATTACCTGGAAGGTCTGGGAGGAAAGGAATATCGGCAAAACGTGTTGGACTACGTGGCAAAAGAAGATTCACCACGATCGATGAACTACCAACTGGACCTCATGAAGCAAGTTGGCTTTAGCGAAGTAGAGATACTGCACAAAAACATGTGTTTTGGGGCTTTTGGAGGGATAAAATAAAATTCCAACGGAACAGTTAGATGCAAGAAACATACATACAGGACCAGACGTTTGACCGGAATGCATCGCTGCAGAGCGGTGAGTACGACAATTGCATTTTCAATGGCTGCGACTTTGGCGAGCACGACCTTTCGGGGTTTAAATTTGCGGAATGCACATTCAATGGGTCCAATCTCAGTTTGGCAAAACTCAACGGAACGGCATTCCGTGATGTTCAATTCAAGGACTGCAAAATGCTGGGGCTCCGGTTTGATAGCTGTAACCCGTTCGGTCTTTCGTTTTCCTTTGAAGGTTGCCAGCTGAACCATTCATCATTTTATAAAGCGAAAATCAAAAAGACCGTTTTCAACGATTCACAATTGCAGGAAACCGACTTCGCAGAAGCAGACCTGACCAATGCCGTGTTTCAAAACTGCAACCTGATGAGCGCCGTTTTTGACCGTACCATACTTGAAAAGGCAGATTTCCGTACGTCATATAACTATACCATCGATCCGGAAGTCAATCGGATTAAAAAGGCGCGGTTTTCCGTGTCGGGTATAGCGGGGCTGCTCGGTAAATATGATATTGACATTGAAAAATGACGCCAAGATCGGATTTCGGTATAAGTGCGTTACTTTTGTTCGTAACTGATGATAAGCGCCACAAACACAATGAACAACGATATTCTGAAATATAACCAGTCGCAAGCGGATGGAGATGTCGAAATCTGTAACACGTTGGCCGTGCTGATCGATGAAAACCTGGCCGGCGCAGAAAGCAAGATATGGCATGCACACCCCGTTTGGTTCCTCCAAGGCAACCCCATTGTAGGATATGTCAAACTAAAAGCCGGTATCCGCCTGATGTTTTGGAGCGGGATGGGGTTTGATGAAGAAAAGCTGAAGCCAGGCACCGGTAAATTTAAGGATGCATCCGTGCTTTATACGGCTGTGGAGAAAATTGATGCAAACGACGTGAGGCGCTGGCTGGATAAAGCAGCGGCCATCCAATGGGACTACAAGAACCTGGTGAAACGGAAAGGGAAATTGGAACGATTGAAATAACGCAGCCAAATCCAAAAAACACATATTAAATCAACCGGAAAGTGAATTAAAATTTGGATTTGTGTATTCGTTTTATTTATCTTTGTGACTAAGATATTAAGCGAATGAGCGAAAATAATAACGACGATTTGATACTCCAGTTCCGGAACGCGAGCCGACAATATTCAGATGCTTCCATTTTTATGCATGAGGCCATTGCCCGTAGGGCGGGGCTTTCGGGGGCTGACCACAAATATTTAGGCCTTATGCTGAAATATGAAAAGTTGACGGCAGGCGATCTTTCTAAACTTACCGGATTGACGACTGGGGCCGTAACAGGACTGATTGATCGCCTCGAAAAAAAGAAATTGCTCAAACGGCAGTTCACCAAAAACGATAGGAGAAAGGTGATCATCGTTCCGAATATTGAGAATAGTATGAAACTGCTGGAGCCCCTTTTTGCAGAACTACAAAGGAAAACAACGGCGTTGCTCGCCGACTTTTCAACCGAAGAACTGCAGACGATTAAACGCTATCTTACGGAAGCGACAGCCATCATGCAAACAACGGCCGAAACGCTGAATGCCGAGTAAATACGATGAAGATGGAAAACATAACAGCAGGCTATTTAACAAGGGCCGAGGTATGGTTAGGCATCACCACGCTGATCTACTTTTTAATGAACGGAGCACAGATTTTCGAAACCCTGGTCCTTGTTCCCAAGTGGACACTTTCTCCGCCAGACAATTTTAATATCTTATTGGATGGGAAGGGAACCAGTTTGAAAATCTTTTGGATTACCTTTCATTCGTTGCACGAAATTACGTTTATTTTAGCCATCATTTTCTGTTGGAAAATTGATGAGGTAAGGAGCTGGCTGCTCGTCCTACTCGCTGTCCATTTTGCGGTGAGAACCTGGACAGTGATGTATTTCGCGCCTCAGATTATCGATTTCCAGAAAATTGCGGAAACACCTTCGCTGGCGAAAAACCTGGTAAACAGGACTTCGCTATGGCAAACACTCAATTATGTGCGTGTTGCCATTTTTATAGCGGTATCTATCGGGCTTATCCCATTACTTACTAAGGTAATTGGCTTACGGCATTAGTGTAAACAGTGTTTTTCCAAGAAACGGCGAAATGAAATGAATTGTTTATTTTTGAAGTTTATGGGACAAATACATACCACCAATTACTTTGATACGTTTATCGAAGTTGCCGAAGATACGAAAGTAACGGCAGGGACAAAGCCGCCAAGTAAGGCGAGGAAAACCGTTGCCGAAATGCAATATGAGCTCATAGCGAACCATCCGTACGAATACTCGTCTGACGATGTTTTGTTCCGGATATATGCCGATCGGAACGATGTAATGCAATCGGAAAACGAGCAGGCACGGGTGCAGTTTTTTTCAAAAGGGCAAGCCTGCCTCCGCGCATCGCCACTCACCAAAACCTATGGATTTGGCATCCACAGCAATGGTGAGGGAAAAGTGGCACTCTATGGCATGGAAACGGCAGCATATCAAAGATTATCGGCCGATCCGACAGTCAAAAAAGTAAAAGCCATGCGATCCAGCCGATGATGTTGTAATACGGAATTTTCAGCCTACTTTTGCGGTAATGAATACACATGCGAAAGGCGTGGTCATGGCGCTGTTGGCCGCTATGCTATGGGGAGTTTCCGGTACATCCGGCCAGTTTCTGTTCCAGCAACGTGCGGTGAGTGTGGAGTGGCTCATGTCCGTTCGGATGCTCGGTGCAGGTACGATGCTGCTTCTTTTGGGAATCCTGCGAAAAGACGGCAATGTGTGGGCCGTCTGGCGTGAACGGGGCGATCGCCTGCGGTTGCTTGTATTCGGTGTTGCCGGGATGATGACCGTGCAATACACCTATTTTGCAGCCATCAAACATTCCAATGCCGCTACGGCCACCATCCTGCAATTTTCGGCACCGGTGATGATCGCGGTCTATATGGCGATACGGTATGGCAAGCGACTTAACTTTTTTGGCTACCTCGCTATTGTGTTGGCAATAACGGGCGCGTTCCTGCTTGTTACCCACGGACGTTTGGATTCGCTTACCATATCGCCGCTGGCGCTAGCACTCGGCATTGCCTCTGCCGTGAGTCTGGCATTGTATACGCTCATGCCGGGAAAATTGCTTAGCAAATACAGCGCGGTGAGTATCATCGGCTGGGGCTTGTTTATTGGCGGTGTGTCCATTTCATTTTTTCACCCACCCTGGCACCCGGATGGCGTGTGGGATGTTTATACCCTTGCAAACGTATTGTTCGTCGTCGTGTTCGGTACGCTTATTCCTTTTTACATGTATCTCCGGGCCGTACAGATCATCGGTGGACAGCAAGCAAGCCTGATGACATCGGCAGAACCACTGTCGGCTACACTGATTGCGGTGCTGTGGCTCGGTACCCCGTTTCAGACGTTAGACTGGATCGGCGCTTTGCTCATTGTGGCAACGGTGTTTCTGCTGGCGCTCGATAGAAAACCCGGGGTTTGACGATTTTTTCTTTTCAAAACTTCACCTGCAGCGCTACCTTGCGCTTACCACTTGCTCCGGTTAGCCAACGTGGCCCATCCCGGACAACAAGGATGGCAAACGTGTTGAGATCCTTGTTGGTGGTTTGGGTAACCTCAATGTCGATGGGACGGCCATCATCATCAATAGCGAAGATTAAATCGACCGTGCCCTTTTGACCCTGCGCTGGTTTTACGGCATCTTTGAGGTATTTCCTGTAGGCATCCCAGCCATCCGTGGGCATCGGTCCGCCCTGTTTTTCGGAGATCGCTTTGTCCGGTATAGCTGCTTGGGCGGCGGCTGGCCGGTTATTGATGCCGTCTTTACGGCTAGCAAGTGCCTGTTCGTTAACGACAACAACAGGGCTGTCTATCGCTGCAGCCGCTAGGCGGGCCGCGGCGGCGTTAAGGGTTGATTTCTCCGCACCGGTATCGGCCTTGGGGGTAGCCATCGCCAACCGTTCTTCTTTCTTTTCGACGTACTCCATTACCTCTGCTTCGGCAGATGCGATACGTGCGGTGGCTTGGGGAGTGGTGTCAACTTCCCGCTCCTTGGCGGCAGGAGCTTCCGGCTCGGGCGACGGTTCAGCGGGTGCTTCCGGCGCTTTTGACACCCGCTTCGAGGTAGTGGCCACCGTGGCTTCATGCTGTTCTACGGTGTCTTCCCGCACGAACCACCACGTGCCAACCGTAAGTACAGCCAGTAGCGATGCCGCTATCGCCCAGCGTTGTGCTGGGGCAAGACGGCGGATGACCGTCTGTCGCTGACCGGCCCGCCCGGCGATGCGCTTGCGGATATCAGCGAGGTTATCGCCGTGCACGTCCAGTGTTTCCTGTTCCATGCCGACGATGATATCCATCAGCATGGGGTCGGCCTGTGCCTGCCGTTCCAATGCATACATTTCACGCGGAGTGAGCTCCCCACGGATGTACCGCCTGATCAGTTCCATATCCACATTACCCTTTTCCATGGTTGCCCTCCATGCACAGTTTTAAATTCCGCTTGCCATTTTGGATGTAGCTCTTCACCTCTTTTAAACTATATCCGGTCAATTCGGTAATTTCCTTATAACATTTCTCATTGAGGAAAAACAAATCCACGCTGCGTTTTTGTTTCTCGGGCAGCCGCTCCATGCAGCGTTCGAGTGCCGTGAGCTGCTGTTCCTTTTCGCTTGCCTCGTCATCCGGATGCACGGAGAGGGGAAATTCCACAAATTCATCGATGGAAACATGGTGCCGGTTTTTCCCGGCGCGCAGCTGCATGAGGCAATGGTTACGGCTCAGTACATATAACCAGCTGCCAAAGCGCTGGATCTCCTGTTTATTCACCTTATGGATAAGTTCTTCGAAAATCTGCATCACGGCGTCCTTGCTGTTTTCACTATCCTTCAGGTAACGCATGCATACGTAATACACCATCTCGGCGTGGGCTTCGTAGAGTTTGCCCAATACGGCCAAGTCGCCGGTGTCGCGATAGCGCCGAAGGAGGGCGTCGTCATCGATGTCTTTTCTAGGTTTGCCCAATCCGCTCATGAATGGGTGAAAATAATCTTTTTTTCTTGTTTGTGGAAATTCGTCCATGCCCGCATCCTTCGGCAAAAATTCAGACATTATGAAAACAATATGCTTAGCAATGGTGCTGTCGTTATCCCTGGTGGGGTACCGCACGGAGACACCGCTCAACATCAGCGGAACGGTTTATGATCAACAAACGGGAGCAGCACTGGCTGGAGTCGCGGTTACACTCGAAGGCACACAGGTAGCTACCCAAACGGATGCTCACGGAACATACTCCATTGAGGCCGGCAAAGGAAAGTATTTGGTTTTTCAGTACATCGGGTACGAAAACGTGCGGGTGAGAGTCAGTAAGGACAGCGTGATGGATGTGCGTCTCGCTCCTGTAAATCAACCGGCGGTTGAGCCGGCTGTGGTTGACCGGGAATCGCGCGTGGCGGCAGAGATGGCAGGGCATGTTGCAGACCTCCGGGCCGGCGGCGTACGGCGGATGACGTATGCTCCGCAGGTGTATATGCCGCAACCGGTCAATACGGAGTCGTACGCAGGGTTTACCGAAAATAAGTTCCACAACCCGTTGGAGGAGGCACTTTCTACCTTCGCCATCGATGTGGATGCGGCCTCATACAGTAATTTCCGCCGTTTTATTAACAACGGGCAACTTCCGCCGGTGGATGCGGTGCGGATTGAGGAAATGATCAATTATTTCGCGTACGATTTGCATGGGCCGTCAAATGGCGAACCCGTGGCCATCCATACCGAGCTGGCAACGGCACCCTGGAACCCACAACATCACCTGTTGCGAATCGGATTGAAGGCCAAGTCGGTACCGACCGATAAACTACCCGCATCCAACCTCGTGTTCCTGATTGATGTCTCGGGCTCGATGATGGGTGCAAACCGATTGCCATTAGCCCAGGCATCGATGAAGCTATTGGTAGACCAGCTGCGCGATAATGACCGTGTGGCCATTGTGACCTACGCGGGGTCGGCCGGTGTGGCGCTTGAAAGTACTCCCGGTGACCAGAAAACAAAAATAAAAGATGCAATTGATGCACTGAGTGCAAGTGGATCGACCGCCGGCGGCGCTGGCCTTCAGTTGGCTTACCGAACGGCACGGCAGCACTTCATCAAAGGTGGCAACAACCGTATCATCCTGGCTTCGGATGGCGACTTCAACGTGGGAGCTTCCACCGATGGGGATATGGAGCAACTCATTACCACGGAGCGGCAAAGCGGCGTGAGCTTATCTGTATTGGGCTTTGGTATGGGCAATCTTAAAGACAGTAAGATGGAACTGCTGGCGAACAAAGGGCATGGCAATTACGCCTATATCGATAACATCACGGAAGCCCGAAAAGCGATGGTGACCGAGTTTGGAGGCACGCTGTTTACCGTAGCCACGGACGTGAAAGTACAGGTGGAGTTCAATCCTGCCAAGGTTCAGGCATACAGGTTGTTGGGCTATGAGAATCGCCTGCTGGAAAAGGAAGACTTCAATAACGATGAGAAGCTGGGCGGCGACATGGGCGTGGGCCATACCGTGACGGCACTTTATGAAATTGTACCGGTAGGCGTGAAGGGTTCTTATCCCGGTGATGTGGATCCACTGAAATACCAGCCGGTGAAAGAACGGCCAATGGCGGGTAATAGCAAGGAGGTGGCCACGATCAAATTCCGTTATAAGGACCCGGATGGAGATAAAAGCCGCTTGCAACAGGTAGTGGTGAATGACCGACCGCTGGAGCTGACCAAGGCCAGTGTTGATTTCCGGTTTGCCAGTGCGGTTGCCGAGCTCGGTATGCTGCTGCGCAATTCAGATTACAAGCAACAGGCGAGTTACGACCAGCTGATTGCCCGGGCGAAAGGTGCCAAAGGCACGGACGATGAAGGCTACCGTGCGGAATTTATCCGACTGGCCGAGAGTGTGAAATTACTGGCGAAAAGCAATGATCTGGCAGCGGGGAACGAATAACCCCCGCTGCTGCTATGCCGATGTCATGCGGTCGAAAACGGCACGTTGTTCCCGCATGGATTGTACCTTATCGGCAGGATCGGTGTGACACTCTAGCAATATCCATCCATCATATCCCATGCGGGTGAGGTTCTCCAGCAACGCCGGGTAGGGGTAGTCCGTCCGGTCAAGTTCGCGCACGTGCACGGTATCGCCAAAGCGGTCTTTCACCAGGTCGAAGTTATATTGGAAACCTTGTCCGTCCAGGTCCTGCGGGTTGCAGTTCCAGCAGATGGTGGCATTCGGGTGGTCGGCATGGTCCATGATGGTTTTGATGTTGGGCAGATCCTGGGTTTCATTGCCATGCACCTCCAAACGAAGTTGCTGCCCGAAATCGGCGGCATAAGCGGCGAGATCATTCAGTGCTGCACCAATCTGTGCCATGGTTTTTTCCCGCGGCACACCCTCGTGAAAGGCGTTGGGCTTGACTTTTACGCCTGTGCCACCGATATCGGCACTCAGCTGGATGAATTCCCTGGTGCGCGCAATGGATGCCTGGAGCCGTTGCTGGTCGGGGAAATCATATTGTTCATTGGTACCCATGCCGATGCATTGCACCGCACTGTCATTGAATTGGTCTTTTACCAACTGGCGTTCCTGTTTGCTCAGTTCGGGAGAAACACCATGCGCGTGGTCTACTCGGAGTTCCACACCCGCTATGCCGGTGGCCGTGCAGTTGGCAATAAGGGTGGGAACATCCCAGTCTTTGCCCCATAGGTACGTAACCAGTCCCAGCTTCATGCCGGTCGCGGGTTTATTGCCGATAGTTGCCCAGGCAGACGCCGGCAATAGCGACGAGGTGGCCAGCACCGACATTGCCTGGAGGAATTGCTTTCTGTCAATAGGATCTTTCATAAGTCAACATTGGTTTTTGTCTATAATAAATTTATCACATTAGCTAAAATCGCATCCGCTGGATACGGATGGCATTGCCAATGGCCAGTAAGGCCACACCCACATCGGCAAAGACGGCCTCCCACATGTTGGCGAGTCCGCCTGCGCCGAGAATAAGCACGATGGCTTTCACGGTGAAGGCCATGGTAATGTTGTGCCAGACAATGCGCCGTGTAGCACGGCCGATGCGGATGGCCACCGGAATCTTGCCCGGCCGGTCGTCCTGGATCACCACGTCGGCGGTTTCAATGGTGGCATCGCTGCCCAGCCCGCCCATGGCCATCCCCACGTCGCTCAACGCAACAACCGGAGCATCATTTACCCCGTCGCCCACGAAGGCAACGCGCTGGCCCGTTGCTTTCATTTCCGTCAACTTGCTTGCCTTATCGGCCGGAAGCAAATCGCCGTATGCATCGGCAATACCCAGTTTCGCAGCTACGGCCTGCACGACCGCCGTCCGGTCGCCGCTGAGCATGGTAGGGGTGATGCCTAACGATTTCAGCTGATGAACAGCATCACTGGCATCGGCCTTGATTTCATCAGCGATGACAAGATACCCGGCAAACTTCCCGTTGTAACCAATGGCTACAACGGTGTCGGTTACTTCGGCCGTATCTACGCTGTAGGGGATTCCGAAACGGTCAAGCAGCTTGAAATTGCCCACAACAAGCTGTTTGCCGGCTACGGATGCGCGCAAGCCGTGGCCCGCGATTTCTTCGATGTCATCCAACTGCAGGGTCTCATCCACGGGTCCGACATACGCGTGTACGGCAGTGGCTACCGGGTGTGTGCTGTGGCTCTCCAGCGCGTTGGCCCATTGCAATACGGTATCGCGGTCGAAGCCTGCCGAAATATGCACAGCTTGTATCTGGAAGACGCCCTCGGTGAGTGTGCCGGTCTTGTCCATAACCACATGGCGGATATGGGCCAGCGCATCGAGGAAATTGCTGCCCTTAAACAGGATGCCGTGCCGGCTGGCGGCACCGATACCGCCAAAATAGCCGAGCGGAATGGAAATGACTAATGCGCAGGGACAGGAAATGACCAAAAACACCAATGCCCGGTACAGCCAATCACTAAATACGTAGTCGGCCACAACTAACGCTGGCAGCAGCGTGATGAGCACGGCCAACAGCACAACAATTGGGGTATATACCTTGGCAAACTTGCGGATAAATAGCTCGGTGGGTGCTTTCTGGGTCGTGGCATCCTGTACGAGGGCAATGATCTTGCTCAGCTTACTATCCGTATACGCCGCGGTAACACGCACCTGCGCTACCGTATTGAGGTTGATCATACCCGCCCACACCGGGTCGCCTTTTACCTTGCTATCGGGTTTGCTCTCGCCCGTCAATGCGGCAGTATTGAAGGACGCCCGGTCCGAAATCAATTCACCGTCCAGTGCAACCTTTTCTCCGGGTTTAAGCTGCATGATACGCCCTATGGCAACCTGTTCGGCCCTGATGGTACGTAGGCCATCCGTTTCGCGGATAGTGACCTCATCGGGCCGTTGGTCCAACAGGGCTTTGATGTTCCCTTTGGCGCGTCGTACCGCCAGCCCCTGTAGGTTTTCGCCCACTGAATAAAAGAGCATCACGGCAACACCTTCGGGATACTCGCCGATAAAAAAGGCGCCGAGCGTGGCAATGGTCATCAGCGTGAATTCCGAAAAGAGGTCGCTTTTTGCAAAGGCTTGAAACATTTGCAGGATGACCGGGCCACCTACCGGAAGATACGCAAGGCTATACCACAGTAAACGGACCCAGCCCTGAAAGAATGCCGGACGCGGCAGCCAACCCTGGTCAAAGGCGAGTCCCAACAGCAACAGGAGAAAGCTTACGATAGCAGGCAGAAAAAGATTCAATCCAGACCGGCCGGTACCCGTGTTGTGACCACCGCCATGCGAATGAGGTGCGTCGGCGTCGCAGCAAGAGACCGCAGCCCCATCAACCATGATACATTGTCATAAAGCCATCCATACCCAAAGATACATAAATTATAAATTTTTTTGAAATGTTTGGGGAGCTCGTTCGTCTATATGAGTAGTTGACAGACGAAATGACTAATTGGATGGAAACATGACCGATGAAAAGCAGCGTAAAATTACGGCTGCTATAACGGCTTACGGCAAAGGGTTGCTGGGGTTTATCCGGAGGCGGGTGAACAGCGACGCTGATGCAGAAGATATCCTGCAGGATGTGTGGTATCGGTTAAGTGCGGTGGTCAATTCCCGTCCGGTAGAACAGGTGGGCGGCTGGCTCTACCGCGTAGCGACAAACCGGATTGTAGATAAGCGACGGAAAAAGCGGGAGGCGTTCTGGAAAGATGGCATACCCGAAGAGGCGGAAAAAGCCGGACTTGTAACTATGCCTGTGACGGCCGATGACAATCCGGAAGCTAAATACCACGAACGCGTGGTTTGGGAGCGGTTATACCGGGCACTGGAAGAATTACCGGCGGCGCAACGCGATGTATTCGTATGGCATGAGCTGGAACAGATTTCCTTTGCAGAAATATCGGCACTTACCGGTGAACCGGTAGGCAAGCTGGTCTCGCGTAAACATTACGCTGTATTGCACTTGAGAAAGCGATTGAAAGTCTTTTATGATGAATTAACAGATAAATAAATAAATAATTGAAATAAATATGAAAACGTTGTTTAGAAGCAAAATGCGCTTCGTCCTCATTCCGATTCTGGCAGTGGCTTTCGTTTTTTTGGTGGGGTTTCTGGTGATGCACCTCTGGAATTATACACTGCCCGTATTGTTCGATATCAGTGCCATTAACCTTTGGCAGGCAATTGCCTTGTTCTTTTTGTGTAAAATCCTATTTGGCTTTGGGGGCGGCGGACCGAAAAAAGGTGGTCCGCCATGGCGAAGAAAAGGAATGAAACGGAAATATGACCACATGAGCGAAGAAGACAAAGCACGGGTGCGTGCTTACATGCGGTCGAGGTCACGTTGCTGGGGCGACGTAGACGACATGCCCGAAGAAAAGACGGGCGATCGTGATAATCAATAGTACGGTAAAACACAGTAATAAGGAATAACTCATGGCTACTGAAATATTTATATTTAAGACCGGCGTACGCACTGCGGGGCATGTACAGCAAGTGGCTGCGCTGTTCGGCGCGGTCGAGGCGATAAAACAATGGAGTTTTGATCTGGACGATTGCGATAAGATTCTCCGGATCGTCGCGATGGGTATCCGGCCCCGAGCGATAGAGCAATTATTGTTACAGGAAGGGCTTGCCTGCGAACACATGGCTTATGAATTATAATGAGGAATGATTATGCGCATGGATAAGCAGCGATAAAAAAATACCGTTCTGGATGCGTTGAATTGCATAATGCTGACTATCTTTAGCACTTGTTGTGGCCTGCCGGCGATGGCAAAGCCATAAGTTTAATCGTTTTATAACCCTTAAATAATGTATGATTATGTGTAGAAAATGCTGCTTGGCCGTGTTAATGATGCTTTTCGCTACCGCATCATTCGCGCAATTTCAACCGCTATTCAATGGGAAAGACCTGTCTGGATGGACCATCCACGGCACGGAGAAATGGTATGTGGAAAATGGGGAATTGGTTTGCGAGAGTGGGCCCGACGAGCAATATGGCTATTTGTCGACAGAAACAACCTATAAAGATTTTGAACTACAGGTAAGTTTTAAATTGGAAGCCAATGGAAACAGCGGGGTATTTATCCGTTCAGACATTGAGGGGGTAAAAATTGAGGGGTGGCAGGTGGAAGTTGCACCGCCAGACCATCATACCGCAGGGATCTATGAATCGTACGGCCGCGGTTGGTTGATTAAACCTGATCCGGAAAAAGAAAAGATATTGAAAGCGGATGACTGGAATACGATGAAAATACGTGCGGTGGGCAACAATGTGACCACCTGGTTGAACGGGAAGGAGATGGTGCAGCTCTCGGACGAGAAGATCGGTGCTGCAACAGGGTTCATTGCGCTGCAGATACACGATGGCGGCGGCATTAAGGTGCGGTGGAAAGACATCCTGATCAAGGAACTTTAAACTGGGAATGATATGAAAAAAATATCCTTACCTTTGCCGCGCAATGGAAGTTAAACAGCCGGAAAAGGAAGATTATAGCTTTTGGACGAAGTATAGGCGCTTTGCCGGAAATGAGCTGCTGCTTTACGTCATTATGGTGGCAGGTATTATGTTGGGAATCATTATCTTTAGTTAACCGTCGAATACACATTATTACTCCTCAAACATTCCTAAAAAATTAGTTCCAAATGAACCTTAAATTAAAACGCCCACTGGCTTTTTTTGACTTAGAGACTACCGGCGTAAATATATCTAGCGACCGGATTGTGGAAATTTCCATCTTGAAGGCGCTGCCCGACGGTAGCGAAGCGGTAAAAACACTGAAGATCAATCCTGAAATGCCCATTCCTATTGAGTCGTCCTTGATTCACGGAATATACGATAACGATGTGGCCGGGGCACCTACGTTTAAAGCGGTGGCTGCCGAAGTGGCCGAATTCATTGGCGATGCGGATCTGGCGGGCTATAATTCGAATAAATTCGATATTCCGATGTTGATGGAAGAGTTTCTTCGCGCGGGGGTCGACTTTTCACTTTCCAACCGTTTTTTTGTTGATGTGCAGAATATTTTCCACCAGATGGAACAGCGCACACTGAAAGCTGCTTACCGCTTTTATTGTGATAAAAGTCTCGACAATGCACACAGTGCGGAAGCCGATGTGCGGGCAACATACGAAGTGCTGCAATCGCAATTGGACCGTTACCGGGATACGGAGTGGGAAGACAAGGCGGGTAATAAATCAGTTCCTGTGGTGAACGACGTGGAGGGCCTTCACCGTTTCACCAACCTAAGCCGGCCGGTTGATTTTGCAGGCCGCATGGTATTCAACGAGGCGGGCGAAGAAGTGTTTAACTTCGGAAAACACAAAGGGCGGCCTGTTGAAGTGGTATTTGCGATGGAGCCGAGCTACTATTCGTGGATGATGCAGGGGGATTTTCCGCTGTACACCAAGCAATGCCTGGAGAACGTGTGGCAACGTTTTCGGGCGAAGCAGAAAGAACAACGTGCCCAATCGCCCGCGAAGCCGGAGCCGATGTCGAAGCCACGTGATGCCGGCCAGCCCAGGCAGGACAACCGGAATCCCGGTAAGCCGCAGCACGAAGGGCGTCCGAAACGCAAGTCGGGCCCCATTACGGACGATATGCTGAAAAACCTCCAGGCGAAGTTCGGAAAATAGCCACCTGGTATTCCTTACGCATGCCTGACAAACGGCGATGGATTAATGGAAGTAAACCCGTATTTTTGCATATTCATTTTTACATATCAAGATGTCACAAGAAACTGAACATATAAAATGCCTGATTATCGGCTCGGGGCCTGCCGGATATACGGCCGCTATTTACGCTGCCCGGGCAGATTTGAAGCCGGTCATATATACGGGTATCGTGCCGGGTGGACAGCTTACGCAGACCACCGACGTGGAAAACTTTCCAGGTTATACGGATGGGGTGTTGGGGCCGCAAATGATGGAAGATTTCCGTAAACAGGCAGAGCGTTTTGGTACGGATGTGCGCTTCGGCTATGTTACAGAAGTGGATTTCTCGGGCGATGTACATAAGGTCGTGGTAGATGGTGAGAAGACCATCACCGCCGATACGGTAATCATTGCTACGGGAGCCACGGCGAAGTGGCTGGGGTTGGAAAGTGAGCAAAAATACAACGGCTTCGGCGTGTCTGCCTGTGCGGTGTGCGATGGCTTCTTTTTCAAGGGGCAGGACGTGGCTATCGTAGGGGCGGGTGATACCGCCGCGGAAGAGGCAACGTACCTGGCTAAACTGGCTAGTAAAGTACACATGCTGGTGCGCCGGGACGAATTCCGTGCGTCGAAAGCCATGCAGCACCGGGTACTGAATACCCCGAATATCGAGATCCACTATCATACGGAGGCCAAGGAAATCTTGGGCGATGGCCAAAATGTGACGGGTATACAGGTGGTTAACAACCAAACGCTGGAGGAAACAGTCATCCCCGTAACGGGCTTTTTCGTGGCCATTGGTCACAAACCAAATACCGAGCTATTCCAGGATAAGCTGGATATGGATACCAACGGCTACCTGGTTACCCAGCCGGATAGTACACGCACGAATATTGAAGGTGTGTTTGCATGTGGCGATGTGCAGGACCATGTGTACCGTCAGGCCGTTACCGCTGCCGGAACAGGATGCATGGCTGCCCTTGAAGCTGAGCGCTACCTGGCGGCGAAGGAATTTTCGGTGGCGTAGTCGTCACAAATACAACGGAATAGTTAGTAGTCTACCTGTGTGCCGCGGATGAGCCATTGTGACCAGTTTTTGTCATACACATGCACTTCGGTCGTCTGCACATCGTCCCTGTTATATACCGGGTTGCGTTGGTTTACCCATTCATAGATGCCGCCAAAGAGGTTGAACACGTGCCGATAACCTGCTTTACGCAGTTTTTCCCCAATCCGCTCGCTACGGTTTCCAATAGCGCAATAGACCACGATAGTGTCGGTTTTCGGAATATCATAAACCTCACGCATATCAAACCAGATGTAACCCACGTGCCGGGCGTGTCGGATATGGCTGGCGTCAAATTCTGCCTGTTCGCGGGTGTCAAGCACAACAGCACCCCGCTTCATCATGGGCGTTAGCTCGGCTACGGTAATGGTTGCTATACTGTGCCGGTAGATGTTATTCAATCGTTCGCCAAACTCGGGATTGCTTGTCGAGTCCTGAACACCACCGCTGCAGGTAAGACATAAAACGGTGAAGAGCGGCCACATTAGCCTACCGGATTAAAATCCTGGATGCGCACCCCCATATCGATTACCGTGGTATGGGGTAACGCGGCAGCAATGATACTTGCCCCGATGGCTGAGCGATAGCCCCCCGCACAATGTACCACGATGGGTTTGTCTGCGGGAAGGTGCGACGCGTGCGCCCGTAGTTCTGGAAGCGGTATTGGGATGGAACTGGCGAAGATGGGATAGGCGTTCATTTCTTCATGATTGCGGATATCGACAATTGTGTAATCCTGTTGGTTCTTGGCGAAATGCATTTCGTCGAACACCGTCCCCTGCACAGGGCCACCAGTGGTTACCGCCTTGCCGGTTATCTGCTGCTCATAACCAATCTTCGCTATCTTTTCTACGAGCACTTGCAGTTGCAGGGTGTCTTCGGCCACGAGATAGAACGATTCACCGGGGTCGACGATACTCCCCAGCCAGGTCTCGAAGCGTAGTCCATCAGGTACATTGATGGCCCCGGGCAGATGGCCGGATTGGAACTGTGTTTGCGGACGACCATCCACAACGAGCATACCGTTATTGTGCACGGCCAAATCACTGAACGTAGGAATGGCATCGATGCTGGCCTGGAAAGCGGGCGCCCCTTTTTTGTTGAGCATCACGTCGTATTCGAAGTAGCGGGGTATAAAGGGCTGTTGCGCCATGATCAGCACCACAAACTCATCTTCATCCATTGGTTGGAGCGCATAGTTGCTGCCGATTTCGGCTCCGATGGTGCTCTGTCGGGCATCACCCATGTGCTTTCCGCATAACGAACCCGGGCCATGGGCGGGGTAGACCACCACGTTGGCCGGTAATCGCATTAGCTTTTCGCGCGTGGAACGGTATAGCTGCCGGGCCAACGCCGTGGCTTTTTCTGTGATGTTACCCACCCGCTCCCGCAGGTCGGGCCGGCCTACATCGCCGACAAACAGCGTGTCGCCCGTAAATACCGCTTGCGGCTTATTCCGATCGTCGATGAGCAGGATACAGATGCTGTCGGGTGAGTGACCGGGTGTATTGATGGCTTCCAGCGATAGGTTGCCCAGTGCAATGCGGTCGCCCTCGTCAAACGGCTGGTGGGGGTATGCTGCGCCTACCAGGGCGCTGGTATATAATGTTGCACCGGTGACATGATGTAATTCCAGATGTGAACTTACAAAATCAGCGTGGGGATGCGTCTCGATTACGGCCGTAATCGTGGCCCCATGGCGCTGGGCAAAGTCAAGGTATTGCTTGGGGTCGCGCGCTGGATCGATTAACACGATTTGGTCTTCGTTTCTTATCGCGTAGGATGCGTGCGCCAACCCTTCGTCGTAAAACTGGTGTATATTCATCTGCGTGGCAATTGTGTTTGCAAAGATAAGGAAAATGTTTTTGCGTTGATTAATTCGTAATTTGGCGCCATGCGAATGGGTAGAATAATAGGGTTGTGGTTCGTCTCGTTGCTCGTTGTCGAATGGGCCCGTGCCCAGGATACCGCAGCGGTATTCGGAAACCGGCAAGCCCTTGGTAGTGTCGATAATCCGGTGATCAACGAGGCATCAGGGCTTGTGGCATCATGGAAACATACGGGGTATTTCTGGACCCACAACGACAGTGGTGACAAGGCCCGGATTTTCCTTATCGATAATTCGGCACGCCACAAAGCCACTTATTACCTGCAAGGGATTTCGGCATATGACTGGGAAGATATCGGGATGATGGAACGGGACGGACACCGCTATTTGCTCATTGGCGATATTGGTGATAACCGGAGCCAACGGCCACATGTGCAACTTCATGTTGTAAAAGAGCCGGACATCCCTGCCGAAGCATCGGTTTCGGATTCGCTGCCGATTGAAGAAGTCCATTCCTTTTTACTTCGTTATGAGGATGGGCCGCGGGATGCGGAATCATTATTCTTCGATCCGATCGACGAACGGTTGTACATCATCAGTAAACGCGAGTTGGAGGTGGGCGTGTATGCCACTGAACTACCGAAATGGCCTGTCGATACCCTAACACTCCGTAAGGTCTGCGTATTGCCGCATACTTTCGTCACGTCGGCAGCTATTCGTGCCAACGGCACGGAATTGCTCATTAAGAATCTGATCGAGGTTTTTTACTGGAAGCGCAGACCCGGTGAAACCATAGGCGATATGCTTAGCAGACCTGCGATGGTGCAACCTTATCAGCCCGAGCCCCAAGGGGAGGCGATCACCTTTGCGCGCGACGGTAGTGGGTACTATACCATCAGCGAAGCCGTGCTGGGTATGAAATCTGTTCTATATTTTTATCCACGCTTTTAACCTACATCGATTACTGGGTGGCTGACTCATGGGCTGTTACGTTGCCGGAAAAATATCCGACCGAAAATGGATGTATCTGGGGTTTGATTAACAGTAGGTTATGATTGTTTCATGAAATTATTATGACATTTTCGTTAAATTATTTGATGTTCTCAACATAAATTCCATACATTTATTGCGCAGAACCAACTAATTATAAACTTAAAAAAAGTCCTGATCGTCAATCGATCGGGACTTTTTATTTAGGTGACGTGCAGTGAGGTTACGAGTTATTCTGATTGTTGCCCAGCTCTTGCTGCTGGCGCAGTTCTTCTACTTTATTCTTATCGGCAAATTCGTCCGTTTTACCGGAAAATGCATCGAGCAACTCACTGATAGCATCCATGTTTTCGGCAGTGCGCTGGTAGATGTCTGGAAGGATTTTTTCGAGCCGGCCGTCGCCCAGCTCGATATTATCAACCTCCACTTTGCCGATTTTTTCCAATACGGCTTGTTGGCTCCGCTTCAGATCGTCCAACTCCCGGACAATCTTTTCCATTAATTCAAATTTCTTCAACTTATCCATAAGATCAGCTTTTATTAATCAGACCTGCATGCATTGCCATTTACTAGGTAATACCAATAATACATGCAAGCTTCGTTGCCATTAAAGGCGAATTACCTACAATGAGAAACAAGGAAACGCAAAAAAGGTTTTTGTAAACTAATTATTTAGTTATATTGCAGGCGTTTTTAGTTAATACAATAAGCATGATGAAGACTTTCTTTTATGTTTCGGCACTGATTTGTCTGGGTATTCAAGGTAGTATAGGGTATGCACAGGAAAGCCAGCCGGACGACGGCAAACTCCTCGAACTGTACCAGGCGCAGCAATACCGTGAGGCAGCAAACTACTTGCGATCGTTCTATCCGGATACCATAACAGACCCGGAGGTATTGAACCGGCTGGGTTATTGTTATCGTATGGCGGGCGACTACGGGCAGGCCGAACCGTATTACAGGCAGCTGTATGCATTGGATAGTGTGCATGTACCAACATTGCTGAACCTGGCTGCCGTCTATGTGCAGCGCGGTCGGTATTCCCTGGCCGCCGACTATTATTGGCGTGTTATTAACGTAGACAGTAATCATGTTTCTGCATATCGTGCGCTATCGGGTTTGAAAAAAAGGGAAGGAGACCTTGCCACTGCTTTTGATTACCTGTACCGTGCAAATAGCCTCCAGCCAAAAGATAGCGAAATCGCCTATGATTTTGCACAGCTGTGTATGGAGTTGGAACAATATGGGCAAGCGGACACGGTATTGCAGTTGGCTCTGGAAGTCGACCCGCAGCACGAGTTGCTGCTCCTGCGGAAAATTAAGGTTGCCGAGCAACTAAAGCACTATCCCGAAATGGTCGTCCTGGGAGAGCAGCTGGTGGAACAAGGGGATGCTAGCCGGCAGGTACTTTCGCTATTGGCCCGCGGCTATTTCCATACCCAGCATTTCGCGGATTGCGAGGAGATATACAATCGGTTGCTGGCGCTGTACAAGCAGATGGGAGAGATAGATCATTACTATTTGGCGATGGCTTACAAAGCGATGAAGCGTTACAAAGAAGGATTGGCTAGTATGGATAACGTGCTGGAATTGGCGATTTCGCCGAACACTGCTTTCTATTACGGGCGCAAGGCCGATTTGCATGACCTTGCCAATCAACCGTCGGCAGCAGTATCGAGCTATTTGCGTAGTTTTCAGTTTGACATTATTTCGCTGCATTATTACAGCATGGCCGTGGTTTATGATCGTAAACTGAATGATACGCGCAATGCGCTGCGTTATTTTCGGCTGTACATCGACCAGCACCCATCCGGGGAAGAACAAGTATATGTGGATTACGCGCTGCGGCGCATTGATGAGTTGCAATAGCTGTTTTTCCATGTTTTCGCCCGAACGGGCAATTTACATTGCAAAAGCCGGGGATATTCGCGAAGTTTGCCGTTCGGTCCATGTACGCTTATGATGAAGAAAATTTTATGTTGGCTCCTTCCCGTCATGCTACTTTCCTGCGAAAAGACGATATATTCTCCCGATCCGGCAGATGATGTCTATACGTTACAAGGAATCACATACCATATGGAAGCGGGAGAGGGTATGGAAACGTTCGTGCGCCCGCTACATACACTCACCTATGTCAACAATACGAATGTGGCACAGCAGGTAATCGTAGATCCCCTGGCGGATGTCACGGAATTATCGCTCTTTATGAGCGATGATGAAAAGGCGTTTGCGTTGCTGGAGGGTGTAGTGCCCAACGTGGCTGTGCCGCGAACCTTGGATGACGATGTTGTCACGGTAGGAGAGGCGAAATGGCCTTACCGCGGTGAAGCTGCCCAGCTTGCACCTTCGCTTAATTTCCGAGACACGATTGCTGTGCCGCCCAATACCCAACTGAGCCTAATGATGAACGTTTATTTCAATGAGATAGAACTCTCCTACACCGCTACATTTGAAGGTCAGCCTACGGGAACCATTGCCGAGGTAAAAGGGAAATGGAAAGGTGTGGCCGTTGCAAATGTGGAAAAGCAATTGGAATTCCATTGAGTCTGTTACCAATGGCCTTCGCTCAAAGGGCACTTCTAGATCGAATCAGCCAATTCTTCGCTTTCGTTGATTAAAGTAGTCGGCTATCGCGTCGACTGAAAAAGTATTCAGGCAATTATGAGGAGGCACTCCACCTTTTCGGGCTACGTGCACACCGTATTGCATGTCATGGAAGCCGCTGTTGCGATGCGCATCTGGGTTAATGGATAGTAAAACACCTTTTTCTATAGCATATCGTTGCCAGTGCCAATCGAGATCCAACCGGAGCGGGTTTGCGTTGATTTCGATGATCACGCCATGGGCCGCGCACGCATCGATAATCCGCTGGTAATCCAACGGATACCCTGGCCTACTCAGTAAGAGGCGCCCCGTCGGGTGACCCAGGATGGTTGTATAGGGGTTTTCAATGGCTTTGATTAGTCGATCTGTCGCCCGCTCTTTATCCATTTTAAGGTTGGAGTGTATGGATGCTACCACAAAGTCGAAACCGGCCAGGATCTCATCCGGATAATCCAATGATCCGTCGCCGAGGATATCGGATTCGATACCTTTGAAAATGCGGAATGGGGCTAGGTTGGCGTTTAACGTGTCAATTTCAACCCATTGCTCCTGTACCCGCTCAATGTTCATCCCCTTCGCATAAACGGCCGCCCTGGAATGGTCGCAGATACCAAGGTATTCCAATTGTAGTTCGTCGCGGCAATATAATGCCATCTCTTCGAGCGTGTTTACACCGTCGCTGTACGTGCTGTGGTTGTGCAAGGTGCCACGCAGGTCGGCATAGCTTACGAGGTTGGGTAATGCGCTATTTTTCGCCAGCGTAATCTCGTTGTTGCCTTCACGCAGTTCGGGTTGGATATACGGAAGTCCGACGGACTTATAAATGGCTTCTTCCGAGTCGAAATCGGGCAGTTGCGGCTCCGTCAGCAATTCGTCCAATTGCCGTAAATGTTCGTCGGAGCCGGTGGTAATTAAAAGCTGGCGAAAGAAGGAGTGTGGATCGGACGGAAAAAAACGAAAGGCAAGTCCCGTTTCATTTTTTGCAGTCAGGAAGAAAGGCTCGTTGCGGCTTTCAACCCCGAGTATATCAATTTTGGCAATAGCTGCGGTCAGTTCGTCGAACGAGGCTTCTGCTATCACATCTACTGATTGAAGTATTTCACATTTCCTGCGAAAGTCGCCGGTGAAGGCGGTTCTACGGCCGTGGGGTAGCTGTTCCCGCACCAATGCCATGATTGGCTCGGCCAGCGTTTCGGCATTGGCATATAAAAACCAGCCTTTGTTGGCGATAGAAAACTCAATGGCCTGCTTGATTTCAAGCTGCGTTTTCAGCCCGAAACCTTTGGCCTCCACGAGCCGGTTTTCATTGCAAGCATAATAGAGCTCACCGGCCGACTCAATACCTAATTCATGCCAGATGACCCTTATTTTTTTTGGGCCAAGGCCTTTGATGTTGAGCATCTCCAGGACACCTTCGGGGGTGGCGGCGAGTAAGGTGTCTAATTCGGGGAACGAACCGGTGGCCGATAGGGTGCTGACCTTTTCGGCCGTACTTTGGCCAATGCCTGGTACTTCACTAAGCCTGCCTAGTGTTTGGGCGGTTATGGCAAATGGCAGCTTGTCTAGTTTAAAAGCCGCCGCTGCCATGGCCTTGGTGCGGAAGGGGTTTTCGCCATGCAATTCCATCAACTGGGCATAGCGCCGGAACATTTTTGCGATTTTCTTGTTATCCATCGCCGAAAATTAAGGATTTTCGGGCAGGTGTCAAAGCGAATCTTCCACCTCATGCACACGCTTAGGCCGTTTATAGCGGTGAATGATCAATCTTATCCCGGCGTTGAACGTCAGGTAACTGATTGTCCAGTTGATAAATGTAACTACCCGATTCCGGAAGCCGACGAGCGACATTAAATGTACGAACATCCATACCCACCAAGCGAAAAACCCTTGAAACCGGATTTTACCGATGTCTACGACCGCTTTATTCCTGCCGACGGTAGCCATTGACCCCTTATCAAAATAGACAAAGCGTTCCGCGGGCTGGTTATTGAGTGTCCTGATAAGTTGCTTCGCGAGGAATCGGCCCTGCTGCTGTGCTACGGGAGCCACTCCCGGATGGCCGCGCGGCAGTTCGTCGGTAATCATGGCAGCCACATCGCCAATAGCGAAGACATCACGGGTGCCGACCACCCGGCATTGTTCATCAATACGTATCCGGTTACCGCGCACAATGGTTTCCTTGTCGATACCCGCGGGGATTTGGCCCGCCACACCGGCCGACCAAAGCACCGTTTTGGTTTGGATACGGTCACCGCTCGCAAAAGTTATCTCATCGCCATTATAGCCGGTTACCTGCGTGTTTAATATTATTTTTACGCCCAACTCTTTCAGGTACAGTTCGGCTTTTTCGGACGCCTGCGGAGATAGATTGGCTAAAATTTTCGGTAAGCCCTCTACCAGGTAGACGTTCATGTCTTCTTTCCGCAGTTCGGGGTAATCCTTTGCGAGAATATGGTTGCGGATTTCTGCGATTGCACCCGAAAGTTCCACACCGGTAGGCCCACCGCCTACGACAACGAAACTGAGGTAGGATGCACGGTCGTCGGGGTCTTTAAGCAGGGAGGCCTCAATGTTCTGGAGGATGAAGCTTCGGATGCTTACCGCTTCCTTGACATTTTTCATCGGCATAGCATAATACTCGATGTCCTTGTTGCCAAAAAAGTTGGTGGTCGCTCCGGTAGCGATAACAAGGTAATCGTATGAAATGGGACCGATATCGGTGTCGAGTTGTTTATTCTCCACATCGATACGACGAACGTCGGCCATCCTAAAAGTGAAGTTTTCCTGTTTCCGGAACATTTTGCGTAGGGGAAACGCAATAGAAGGTGCATCGAGCGTACCGGTAGCCACCTGGTAGAGCAGGGGCTGGAACGTATGGTGATTGTTTCGGTCAAGAAGCACCACTTCGACTTCCTTATCCTTCAGCCCTTTGGCGATTTCTATGCCGCCAAAGCCACCGCCGATAATCACTACCCTGGGAAACTTTTTGTCATTGTCTATTGCAGCCATCTTGTCGCTGTTTGATTTCATCCGGTACTATTATGTGTTGAACGGATGATGAAGTCAATTGTTTTCATCCATTTATTTTTTTTTCAATTGTTGATGAGAGCTCGATGTATTTACATCTCGGTTTCAAAAACACGTATTTTCAGTCCGTCCAATGCCGGGTTTAATCGGATTTGACAGGCAAGCCTGCTTTGGTCACCGGCATCGGGCAGGGTGTCGAGCATGTCGAGTTCCGCATCGGTAAGTGGCTCCAGTACGTCTATTCCTTCCATTACCTCGATGTGGCAGGTTGCGCACAGCGCCATGCCGCCACAGGTAGCAAGGATGTCATAATCGGATGCTTTGAGCACTTCCATCAAGCTGAGGCTGATGCCGTCAGGCACTTCCAATTGCCGGACCTCGCCACGCTGGTTTTCTACTGTGATATGGATGGTGTCTGTCATGATGCTATTTATTAGAATGCGTTTACACCATTAACGGTGGTATATTTGAAACTGAGTTTTTGGGCTGGATATACATACCGGAAGGCACTTTGCGCCATCAATGCCGCCTCGTGGAAGCCGCATAGGATGAGTTTGAGTTTTCCGGGATAGGTGTTAATATCGCCGATAGCGTAGATGCGCTCCACACCGGTGGAATAGTCAGTGGTGTCCACGGCAATGGCCGATTTATCGATGGTGAGGCCCCAGTCGGCTATCGGCCCGAGTTTGGGGCTTAGTCCAAACAAGGGGATGAGTGCATCAGCCTCCAGTAATGTTTCTTTTTTGTCTTTGTTAAGGATGCCCACGTGGCTCAGGGAGCCGTTTCCGTGTACACCACTGAGGTTACTCTGAAGCAGGAGGTTGATTTTCCCCCGTGCTGCCATTGCGAATACCTTTTCCGCTGAATCGGGCGCCCCACGAAAACTGTCACTGCGATGTACCAGTGTAACTGCCGCTGCTACGTCGCTGAGAAAGATGGTCCAGTCTAATGCCGAATCACCACCCCCGGCCACGACTACCCGCTTGTCGCGGTACGTTTCGGGGTTCTTCACCATATAGGACACCCCGCGGCCTTCGAAATCGATGAGCCCTGGTATTTCGGGCTTACGAGGCTCGAATGAGCCGAGCCCGCCCGCGATAACGACCACTTGAGCATGTATCACTGTTCCTTCATTGCCGATGATATGGTATGATCCATCCGCTTGGCGGGTCAGCGCCTCAACCCGCTCACCCAATGTGAATGACGGATTGAACGGGCCGATCTGCGCCATGAGGTTGTCTACCAACTCCTGTGCATTGATGGCCGGGAACCCCGGAATATCGTAAATGGGTTTATGCGGGTAGATTTCTGAAAGTTGGCCACCTACCTGAGGAAGGGCATCGATAAGGTGGCACCGCATTTTGAGTAAACCGGCTTCAAATACAGCAAACAGGCCAACCGGCCCGGCCCCGATGATGCAAATGTCTGTTTTATGATGTACGTCCATGTTTTTTATTTTTTGTAAATGCAATACCTATGGGTTATCGCTTGGATTTATTGCTTGCCACTTATCTCCAAATTATCATATATCGTGTTCAATATTCGTTTCAGGTGATTGAAATCTTCCTCATTGAGGTTTTTCCATGCCTGCATACGTATTTCACCAACATTGCCAGCAAGCATATCGATTTTCTGTTTGCCTTCAGCAGTCAGATGAACCACAAAGCTCCGCCTGTCCGCCGGGTTAGCCCTGCGCTCAACCAGATTTTTCCGAACCAATAAATCAACGATGCGGGTGAGCGTGGGCTGGTCTTTTCCACAATACTCGGCCAATTCTTTTTGTGATAGATCTGCACGTTGCCTAAGGTTCTTCAGTATGGACCACTGATCCACGGTAACGCCAAATTCACGGCAGTTGAATTGATATTGTGCATACTGTTTTACCCGGCGTGCAGTCCTTTCCAGAAGGAAGGAATAGGCGTTATAGTGTTCTGTTTGCATAACAATAATTAGTATGACAAATATAAGGGTAATGACTGAGATTAGCAACCTTCAATTAGCCTATTCTTCTGGAATCCTTCCTGCTTTTTCTTCGGTATATTGGATGTATGCGGCTGCGGTAATGTCTCCGTTTACATTGAGCGTTGTTCGCGACATGTCCAGAATGCGGTCCACGCCATAGATGAGGGCAATGGCCTCACCAGGCACGCCGATGGAGATGAGGATAGTTACGATGACGGGCAGTGATCCGCCCGGTACGCCTGCCGTACCCACACCGGCCAGGATACACAGCAATACGACGGTAATCTGCGACCCAATACTCAGGTCCACATTGAACACCTGGGCAAGGAACAGCACGGTTATCCCTTCAAAGAGGGCCGTACCGTTTTGGTTGCCCGTGCTGCCGATAGTCAGTACGAAGTGAGCGATGGGCTTGGGGATCTTTAGTTTTTCGATGCTCACGCGTATGGCAGTAGGCAGGGTGGCGTTGCTGGAGCTGGTTGAGAAGGCCGTGAGTGTCACCTCGCCCATGTCTTTCATGAACTGCACGGGGTTGCGTTTTGCGAAATACTTCAGGATGATTGAATATACCACAAACTGGTGTATGGCCAATGCAGCCAGCACCACCAGGACATACCACAGTAATGATATCAGGAAATCGGCGCCAACATTCAGCACCATATTGAAGAGCAGGGCGGCCACACCATATGGCGCCAAGGCCATGGCATAGCCAATCACCTTGATAACCACTTCATAGAGACCCTCCAGGAAACTTTTCAGCGTTGCAGTTTTCTCTGGGCCAACGGCGGCCATCGCCACGCCAAAAATCAGGGCAAAGAACATGACGGAAAGCAAGCCGCCTCCGGTGTGCGCCGAGTTGAATGCATTTGCCATTTCTTCAAATGGATTACGCGGGATAATCTGTGCAATTACATCCCCGGCTGTACGCTCGTCAGCTTTGTTGGCTTCTGCCTGTGCGTTGGCCATTGCCGCTTCGGCACCGAACTCATTAACAAGGTATTCCCGTGTTTCGGGAGAGATGGTCTTGCCCGGGTTGAACACATTCACCATCGTGATGCCGATTAATACAGCGATGAAACTCACGATAATGGTGTATATCAGTAGTTTTCCGCCCATTCGGCCAAGTTTTTTCACGTCGCCGATTTCGGCAATGCCCAGAATCAATGCCGATAAGATCAATGGAATAACCATCATGAAAATGAGATTCATAAAAATCTTTCCAATAGGATCTACCCATTTGACAATAACGTCGACCGTGTCTTGTTGTAATCCGAGGTTTTTGATAACTAATCCGGCCAGGATGCCGAACACCATACCAATGAAAATCTTCGTGTGTAGCTTCATATCGGTAAAAATATCAATTTCAAGTAAAAAACATCGATTTGAGTTAGCAAAACAGCGTGGAAAAGTTAGCATTATAATCCGGAATGTTTTTTTGAAGACTTTGTTGGACAGCCGGATTATTATCGGTAGGGTTAGAATTTCCATCCGCTACCGATGTGAGTAAAAGACGTCGGTTTTATTACTTTAAAGTTGTAAATACGTCTAAGTCGGTCAAAACAATTACATTTGGGGCAGCACACAGAATTTAATTGCAAAAACCGTATAAATTTAAACTAATTTCATGAGACATTTGGCGTTGCACTGGAAAATATTAATTGGAATGTTATTGGGTATCGTGTTCGGCAGCTTGATGAAGGCTGCCGGGCTGCCAGATATCGTGATTGATTGGATTAAGCCGTTTGGCACCATATTCATCAATATGCTCAAGATGATTGCGGTACCATTGGTAGCCGTTTCACTCATCGTTGGCTTAGCGGATTTAAAGGATATTTCTAAACTATCTAAACTTGGGGGACGAACGATTATTTTTTACTTGTTTACCACCGCATGTGCTGTCTCCTTGGGACTTATTCTGGTAAATCTGATTAAACCGGGTTTGTTCATCAATGAATTATCGCGGCAAAGCCTGTTGGAAGGGTTTGCGGGAGAAGCAGGGGAAAAGATCAAGCTGGCCGAAGCGACAAGGGATCAGGGACCATTGCAGCCGCTCGTCGATTTGGTTCCAGATAACTTCTTTGGGGCATTGACCGACAATGGCAGTTTGCTGAAGGTTATCTTTTTTGTGATTTTGATGGGCATTGGGCTTATCATGATTGAGGAAAAGAGGTCGAAGCCGGTGGTCGATTTTTTCAAGGGAATGAACGATGTGATTTTGAAAGTCATCGATATCATTATGCTCTTTTCCCCGTTAGGCGTTTTCGCACTGATGGCGGCGTTGATGGTAGAGATTCCTGATTTATCCACGCTTGGTGCCCTTGGTGTTTATGGTATCACCGTATTGGCCGGATTGGCATTATTGATTGCCGTTTTTTATCCTACTTTGCTTTATTTTTTCGCCAAAGTAAAACCGGGACGTTTTTTTCGGGCGATATCGCCGGCTCAGTTATTGGCTTTTTCCACGAGTTCGAGCGCTGCAACACTACCAGTCACAATGGAGCGGGTAACGGAGCATCTGGGGGTAGACGATGAGGTGTCTAGCTTTGTGTTGCCATTAGGTGCAACGATCAATATGGATGGAACCGCTTTGTATCAAGCTGTGGCGGCCATCTTCATTGCACAGGCGATGTTGCCCGATCCGATTGGCCTGGAAGCGCAGCTGATGATTATCCTGACAACAGTATTGGCTTCGATCGGTACGGCGGCTGTGCCGAGTGCAGGCATCGTGATGCTGGTGATCGTGCTGGGGCAGGCCGGCATACCCGAAGCCGGGTTGGCGTTGATTTTTGCCATCGATAGACCCCTGGATATGTGCCGGACGGTTGTAAACGTAACCAGCGACGCCACGGTTGCGGCTATAGTAGCCAAGTCGGTTGATTTATTGCATGACCCGCAACTCGAACAAGAGGAGTAATAGACAGCATACCGAATGATGTCTCCATTAGATTTCGTTCATTTCATAACCTCAGAACAGAGTCTCCGTACCCGCTATCCGATGAGCATCTTTCGTTGAGGGGATTTCCATTTTTAAATCGCTTAAACAACCGTAGGGAAGGTGCGGTGTAGCATTGGGTGGGAGAGACCAAGGTTTGGGAATGGGTAATCCAATTGAACCCGACCCCCAAAAAAAAGGCCGCTGGATTTTTCTCAGCGACCTTTTTTTTGTCAGACCAGTTATTGACCCGAAATGATTATGCTTTTGCGGGGTTCAAGGCGGCTTTATTTGACGTATTTGCAACAGCCGGTTCTTCAACGTTCTTCTTTCCTTGTAAATCCACGACCATGGGTGCGGCTAAGAAAATGGACGAGTAGGTGGCAACAATGATACCGACGAGGATAGCAAACGAAAACCCGCGGATAACTTCACCGCCAAATACGAAAAGGACCGCCAACACGAAAATCACTGTCAACGACGTAACAACCGTCCGGCTCAACGTCCGGTTGATGGCGAGGTTTACGGTTTCGCCTATCGCCTCCTTTTTATGTTTGGAAATTCCCAAATATTCCCGTAATCGGTCAAAGACGACCACGGTATCGTTGATGGAATAACCGACCACCGTAAGCACCGCCGCCACGAAATGCTGATCAATATCTAAGGAGAATGGGACGATTCCATCCAATATGGAAAAGAGTACAAAAATAATCAATGCATCATGAGCAGTAGTAACCGCCGCTGCTACACTAAATTGCCATTTGCGGAACCGTATCAAAATGTAGAGGGCGATGACGATGACAGATGCTATACCCGCATAAAATGCACGGGTCTTCATATCATTTGCGATAGTTGGACCGACTTTCTGCGAGCTTACTATTTCATGGTTATTTCCGGCAATCTGAGATAACCCACCATTGAGTTTATCCAATACGGCCTTGTCGGCTTCGTCGCTTACTTCTTCAATTTGGTAAGCTGTGGTGACACGTATTTGGCTATCGCTACCGAAGGTTTTGACTTCGGTGTTCATGTCAAACGTCTCATTGAGGCTGCTGCGTACTTCTTCTAGATCTACCGGCTTGTCGAATTGTACCGTATATGTCCTACCACCTTTGAAATCGACACCCAGTGTAAAACCCTTGGTGAAAATGGAGATGGTACCAATTAACAATACCGCGAAGGAAATGATGTAAAATTTCTTGCGGTTTTGAACGAAGCCATAGTTTGCATTGAGCAGCGTGTTTTCACTCCACCGGTGCGACACCGTGATCGCCCAGCCTTTTGTCAGCATCCATTCGAAAATGATACGCGATATGAAAATTGACGTGAATAATGACGTAATGATGCCGATCATCAACGTCGTGGCAAAACCGAGAATGGGGCCGCTTCCGAAGAAAAAGAGGATTAATCCCGTTAAAAATGTTGTGATTTGCGAATCGAGGATGGAAGACATTGCATGTTTGTAACCATCTGATACGGCTTGTCTGACAGATTTGCCCAATCGCAACTCTTCCCGTATTCGTTCATATATCAATACGTTGGCATCCACAGCTGTACCCATGGTTAATACAATACCCGCTATGCCCGGCAGTGTCAAGACCGCATTGAGCGATGCAAGCACACCCATAATGAAGAACACGTTGAATAATACAGCGATGTTAGCCACCCATCCTGCACGGTTGTAATAAGCAATCATGAATATCAATACGACAACGAGACCAATTACGGATGAATTGATACCGGCGTCGATAGCGGCTTGTCCTAATGAAGGGCCAACTACTGCCTCTTCAACGATTTTTGCCGTTGTTGGCAGTCGGCCGGCTTTCAGTACGTTGGCCAAATCCTTGGTGTCTTCGATGGTGAAGTTACCGGTAATCTGCGAGACCCCACCGCTAATTTCACTTTGAATAGTAGGAGCGGAGTAAACGACGCCATCAAGCACGATGGCAATGGCTTTTTTATTGTTGGGATCAGCAACTGCCGCCGCAGAGATTCTCCGCCACTCGCGTGCACCTTCGCTGTTCATATACATCGTCACCATCGGGCTGTTCGACTGCGGGTCGAAATCGTCTTTGGCATCGGTAATCACATTGCCGGCCAATACGGGACCAACGTCAACCCCTGTCGGTTTTATCGCATAAAGCTCCAACTGCTCGGGAGTACGTGGATTTGGTTTCACACCCCACAGTAATTTGACATTAGCCGGAATGATTTGGTTAACCACTGGGTTAGCGAGGAAGTCGTTGACCTTTGCGGTGTCACGTAATTGCGCGTAACCTACAATGGGGCCGGGAGCCAGCATGGGCTGGTTGTTGGGACCAAGACCCGTTGCCGGTCTCAATATGTTGAACAATGGGTTTTGCAGCGCCAATTGGCTGTCGGAAGAGTCGGAGGCAGTAGAATCTTGCCCGGCACCAAGCGCGGCCAATAAGCCTGCGTCCGTGCTGTCTGCAGCCGCACTATCGGCTGTTGCTGCAGTGGTTTCTTTTTCCGCCTCGCGCACCGTGGAAGCCAGCGCACTGTTTACATTTTCTAACATGGGATATATCTCCATGTTGTCATACGTTTCCCAAAATTCGAGCTTTGCCGAGCCTTGAAGCAACTTACGTACCCGGTCTTCGTCGTTTACGCCCGGCAACTCGATGAGTATGCGGTTGGTGCCCTGCTGCAGTTGAATGTTGGGCGATGCAACACCGAATTTATCAATCCGCGTGCGCAATACTTTAAACGAATTATCGATGGCGTTGGTGGATTCACGTTGCAGGAAGCTAGCCACTTGTGCATTGCTGCTATTCGCGTTAACATACGCGGCGTTGTCTTTAGTAGCGAAGAAACTGGCCAACGATGTATTTGGACTTAGTTTTTGAAACTCATCGACAAACAGGCTTACGTAGTTGGTTTGGCTACTCCGGCTCTGTACGGCGGCGTTTTCCAGGGCCTTATTGAAATTTTCATCTTTCGGGTTGTTGGCTAGGTTACGTACCAATTCCTGCAACGATACTTCCATCGTTACGTTCATGCCTCCCTTTAGGTCTAGACCCAAAGCAATTTCATTTCCTTTGGCTTCCCTGTATGTGTACTTTGCCACGCCTAGGTTATATACCACTTCCCCGGCCATTGAGTCCAGATACGCTTTCTCTTTCGCCATGTCGCCCTGGGCATACGCTGCGGCATCCCGTTCCACCTTGCGGGTTACGAATGTGAATGATAGGGAATAGAGGCACGCGATGGCGACCACTACTACCAAGAATTTAATCAACCCTGTACCTTGCATTTTCTTTCGTTAGCTAGTATTAATCTATTCTATTTTTAACAAAATTTAGTTAAGACGGCAAAGGTATAAAATTTTTGTCTAAAGCGTACCGTATTTTGGCGTTTAATAAACACCTCAGTCTGTCTTTTGGCAGACTATTTGCTGAAATAACAACGGGTTTACCAAAAATCCACTATGGTATAACGAAACATAAAAATCAATAACATGATGAAAAAAGTATTCTTACCTTTGTTAGCTATCTCCATTCTGATGTTCTGCGCGCAGGAGTCCAATGCACAAGCACGTTACCGTACAGCCATAGGACTGGGGATTGATCTGGGCGACGGCCCAACGCTTGTGGGCCCGCAAATCAAGCATTTTTTCGATGGCGCCAATGCCGGAAATGCCCAGGTATTGTTTGGTGATGACGTCACGGTATTAGGTGTAGACTACTCCTATAACCAAGCTATCCGTGGAGCAAACGGATTAACATGGTACGTTGGTGTAGGGCCACAGCTCGCTTTTGTAGACCGTGGGCGTTGGTGGTTTGGTGATGATGACGACTGGGATGGCAATGAGACTTTTTTTGCGCTTCGGCCCGCAGCTGGTTTGGAATTTACGATTCCGTCAGCACCGTTGGCATTCCATTTCGACTGGAAGCCTTGGTGGAACTTAAGTAACAACAGCCATTTTGAGCCCGCACGCTTCACACTAGGTTTTAAATTTGCCATAAAGTAGGACTTAGCAAGTACACGGGTAATATATGGAAAGAAAAGCACTTCTATTGCTCGCGGCATTGGTGGCGGCCACGCAGTTGTTTGCGCAAAAAAAGGTCTCGCCGGGTATCCGGGCGGGAATCAATGTGGCTACCTTAAGCAACATCAATGCCGATTTCAAAACCGACTTCTATGCAGGAGGTATACTTAGCCTTAATCTGGCGCAACGCTATACACTACAGCCTGAGTTGATTTATACACGTCAGGGCGCGAATAACGTGGCCTTTGTCGACGAAGAATCGGGCGAATCCGTCGGGCGAGAGAATGTAACGATCCAATATCTTTCATTAGGGGTGATCAACAAATTCTACTTTGTGGATGGCTTTCACGGGCTGATCGGCCCGTCGCTCGATATGAAAATCGGTAAGAATTTTCCGCGGTTCGATTTCGATGACGACGACTATGGGGGCGTGGATCTGGGGCTCTCTCTTGGATTAGGGTATACACTGCCCATAGGGCTCACTGTTGAGGGCCGGTTTAAAACCGGAATGCTGGATGCATTCAATAACGACTATTTTCTGGGATTGTTCGACGATCCCGACGACATCTCGCTTAACCGCGTATTTCAGCTGGGGTTGAGCTATTCGTTTTAGTGCCTTTAGGCTGTATTCGCACAGCTACCCGCTGCGGGTAGCTGCACCCCCTACGGGCTATTGCTTAGGCGTTATCATAATGTGTGCTTTGTAGGAGCCTTCATCCATCAACCAGGGCATTCCGGGCGCTACGGGCTTGTTGGAAAGGCCCAGGTCGGCGGCCATTGCGTACGGCATGTAAATCACATAGCGTCGTTTCGCACCATTTATTTCGCCCGTTTGGGGGTT